>Ga0335071_10001815_pt1 | contig 22928 bp, 17 predicted proteins | sample Lox_Sample_15_FD_206724 | JGI IMG/M metagenome (GOLD analysis project Ga0335071, IMG submission 206724) | Soil microbial communities from Loxahatchee National Wildlife Refuge, Florida, United States - Lox_Sample_1.5 | ecosystem: Environmental > Terrestrial > Soil > Wetlands | place: USA... | reverse complement strand
GGAAGGGAGGGTAAACGGAACCGTTACGAGGCGGTAGCCAATCGCATTGAAGCGGAGCGTGAAGTTGCCGGCAGCGAGTCCCGAGATAACGAACGCCCCGTCTCCGTCGGTGACCGCTTGTGCGCTGTTCTCAAGGACGGTTACTTGTACTCGCGCCAGAGCCTCGCCACCATCAACGGTGACCACCTTGCCGCGGATCTCGGCGGCATGAGCCCAGACAGAGCAAGCAATCAGGAAGGCGGCAAAGCGAGCGTGCATTCCGGCCTCGGAGAGAACAGGGGCCCAACTACCGCCCGGGACGAATCCGTACCCGACTTATGAGAACGAGCACGATAGCATGAGTTGCAGGAACAGTCTGTGAGATGCAATCTCTCGACTAACTCGCTGCCTTTACTTCGACTCCAGCCCACTTCTCCAGGAGAGTTAGAGTTGCGGCGTAGTCGAGATCCTTCTGACCTTCTTCCGCTGCCAGGTCATACACTTCTTCGACGGCCTCCAGTCCAGGCAGGCGAACGCGGGCTTCCTTGGCGGCATCGAGCGTCAGGTGGATGTCTTTCAGCATGAGGCGAAGAGGAAAATTAGGGGAGAAATCACGTTTCAGAATGAACGGGGTCTTGTAGTCCACGACGCCTGAGCGAACCATCGAGGCTTGAACGAGCGGCATGAGCCGATTGATGTCCACGCCTAACTTGGTGGCCAGTGTCAGCGCTTCGGCGAAGCCTTCGTAAATGAGTGCGATCTGGAGGTTCATAGCGAGCTTGGTCGCCTGGCCCTTCCCTGTTTCTCCCATGTGGAACACTTGTTTGCCCATGGCTTGCAAGAGTGGCTGCAGGCGGCTGAGAGAAGCGTTGTCCGCACCTGCCATGAAGATGAGACTGCCATTTTCGGCGGCGATCTTGGAGCCTGTAACGGGAGCATCAACGTAATCCGCCCCGCGCGCCTTCACACGTCCGGCAAAGCGCAACGTGGCGGACGGCGAAATGGTACTGGAGTCGGCTACGATCATGCCGGGCGCAAGCGACGGTTCTGCTCCGTCCGGGCCAAAAAGCAGGGCTTCGACGGCGTTGGTGTCGGAGACGCACATCCAGACGACTTCGACGCCTGATGCGGCGTCGGCAGGAGACGAGGCGCTGCGTGCGCCTTCGACGTCCTTGCCCGGCGTCCGGTTCCAAATGGCAACGTCGTGGCCGGCTTTCACGAGATTGGCCGCCATCGGCCGTCCCATAATTCCCATCCCCAAAAAGGCAACGCGCATCCGGCTTGTGTCCTCCAAACTTTGGATTAGATATGACCACGAAAGTCACGGTCAAGCGAAACCGATATGCTTTACACTAGAACGAACGCAATGGAAAGCGTAGGTGGGGACGCGGCTCGCAGCCTGTGCGCAGCGACGCGGCGGCCGATGGGGAACGAGTGTATTCCGTCTCCGGCAATTGAGATGGTTTGGAATCGATGTTAAGGGCCTCCTGGAAGAATCCGGCGCTGCGCAAGCGTGCCAGCCAGTTCACGCGCTTGGTGCGGCATTCTGCGGTCACACCACGCACCGGGCAAACCCACAAACCGCGCCTGGTCACCAACGGGGAGCTCGGCGTCACATTCATCGGGCATTCCAGTTTCTTCCTGCAAATCGGGGGACAGAGCGTCCTGATCGATCCCAATTTTGCGCGCTGGTTGTTTCTTTTAAAGCGGTTGCGACAGCCGGGCTTGCACATTGGCGACCTGCCGCCGGTCGACGTGATTCTGGTCACGCACGCGCACTTCGACCACTTGCACCGGCAGTCGCTGCGCTCGATCGCGCGGCAAACGCGCCGGCAATCCGGATCTTCGCCGACGCTGGTGATTCCACACCACGTCTTCGACCTCGTCTCTGATCTCGGGTTCCAGGACATCGTTGAGTTGGAGTGGTGGAACACCTATCGCCACCGCGGCTTGGATATCACCCATGTACCGTCGCGGCACTGGGGAGCGCGCATCATCAAGGATTCGCATCGCGGCTACGGTGGATACGTGTTGCGCTCGACAAAGCACTCCGTTTATCACGCCGGCGACACGGCATATTTTTCCGGATTCCGCGACATCGGAAGGAGGCTGGAGCCTGAACTGGCGCTGTTGCCGATTGGGGCGTACAACCCTCCGCAGTTCAGAAACGTCCATACCAGCCCGGCCGATGCGACACGAGCCTTCCTGGACTTAAATTCGAAATGGATGGTCCCCATGCACTATGGGACGTTCCGGCTGTCGCACGAGCCCATTGATGAGCCTCTGCAGTTGCTGGCTCGGGAAGCAGAGGCGGCCGGGGTCAAGGACCGGGTGGTTGTGCTGGAAGAAGGGGTCACGCGGTTCTTCTGACCGGCCCGATTGGAATCCCTTGAATCAATTGAGGCATCGGATCATTGAGTCATCGGGTGATTGAGTCATCATATTTTGTGTGTGCCAGACGACCCTCTCATATCACCGCAAAAATCGTCGGCTTGAGCACCCACCGAGACCCTCATGAATCAATGACCAAAAGCCTCAATCGGCTGAACTGCGGTAACCAGGCGCGGAATCCTGCATCTCATTAAAGGCAGGGGATTACATGCTATACTGCGCTCAGATGCGGTGGCAGGATCCCTCCACATTGCACTGCCTGAGGAATTTACAACATGGCCGGTAGTTCTCGTCGCTCTCTCTTCCTGGTAGTTTTTGTGCTCGCATTATTCGGCTTGCTGGGAATGGTGTTCGCGCAGCGAATCAACCCTGCGGCTACTCCCAGTAGTGATTCCGACGTCCGGGACAGCTACAAGCAGTTCACAACGGTCTATGAGACTGTGGAGGAGAACTACGCCGAGCCGGTGAACGCCGACAAGGCAATTTACAACGGCGCCATTCCAGGCATGCTGCATTCGCTCGATCCGCACTCGAATTTCTTCGATCCGAAGTCCTATTCGCTGCTCCGCGAAGAGCAGCGTGGCAAGTATTACGGCGTGGGCATGACGGTCGGGCCACGCAACAACAAAGTGATCGTGATCGCTCCGTTTGTCGGTACGCCGGCGTACCGCGCGGGCATTCATCCGGGCGACATCATTGTGGCTGTCGACGGCAAGAACACCGACAACATGAGCACCTCGGATGTCGCGGACCTGCTCAAGGGGCCCAAGGGAACGACGGTTCGGATTACCGTGTTGCGCGAAGGCGCGGACCATCCGCTGGAGTTCAGCGTGGTGCGCGACGAGATTCCGCGCTATAGCGTCGATCTGCATTTCATGATCAAGCCCGGCGTCGGCTACATGCATGTCTCGGGTTTCCAGGAGACGACGGAACACGAAGTCGCCCAGGCGCTCGATGAGATGGGGGATCTGAAGGGCTTGATTCTCGATCTGCGGCAAAATCCGGGCGGGTTGCTGAGCGAAGGCGTGGGCGTGGCGGACAAGTTCCTTAAGAAGGGGCAGCTCATCGTCTCTCATCATGGCCGCTCGTCACCGGAAAAGCGTTACACGGCTGCACACGGCAACGGCGGCAAGGATTATCCGCTGGTCGTGCTCGTGAATCGAGGGACGGCTTCGGCGGCCGAGATTGTTGCGGGCGCCATTCAGGACCACGATCGCGGCCTGATCGTCGGCGAAACAACTTTCGGCAAGGGCCTGGTTCAGACCGTGTATCCGCTGGCGGAGAACACCGGGTTGGCCCTGACCACCGCGCGCTACTACACGCCGAGTGGGCGGCTGATCCAACGCGACTATTCGAATCTCTCGCTGTACGACTACTACTACAACCGCGAAAAGGAAGAAAACAACGCCAGCCACGAGGTCAAACTCACCGACAGCGGACGCACCGTCTATGGCGGCGGCGGGATTACGCCCGATGTGAAGCTGCCCGCGATCAAGTCGAACAAGTTCCAGGATTCACTTCTGCAGCACTATGCGTTCTTCAACTTCGCCAAACGGTACGTGGTGTCGCACAAGGTCGGGCATGATTTCGATGTCGATGAGGTGGTCATGCAGGACTTCCGCAAATTCCTCGACGAAGAGAAGATTCCGTTCACTGAGGGAGAACTGATCGAGAACCACGATTGGCTGCGGTCCAACATCAAGAGCGAACTGTTCGTCGATGCCTTTGGCCAGGAAGAGGGTCTGAAAGTCCGGGCTGAAACCGATCCGGAAGTGACGAAGGCTCTGGAACTGCTGCCGCAGGCAAGAGCGCTGGCGGAGAACGCGCGCAAGATCATTGCCGAGCGAAACTCGGCGATGCCGGTGTCGAGATAGAAGTCGGAATGCAGAAGTCAAAATGCAGAAGTGAAACCCTCTAGGCCCGAGTCTTCCCTTCTACATCCTCATTCTGCATTCCCCCCTTGAGTACTCTTCCCAAAAGCCCTAAAGTATTCGCAGCTAGCGTCGCGGAGGCGCCGGTCTGCCCTCAGCCACCATCCCCCAACTTGGTCCATGGATGCCGGCGGTACTGACGGCTGTGGTTGCGGGGAGTCTGGATTGGCGCTATCGACGGATCCCCAACTGGCTGACCGTCTCAGGACTGGCTGCGGGCATCGCGGTGAACTCCGCGATCTTCGGATGGTCGGGCCTGAAAGCATCATGGCTGGGGGCGGCGCTGGGGCTGGGAATCCTCTTGCCGTTTGTCCTGATCAGGGCCCTGGGCGCCGGTGATTGGAAACTGGCGGGCGCTTTGGGCGCATGTCTGGGACCGCGCGATTTGCTCGCGGTACTGGTGGGGACGATCCTGGTGGCGGGTATCATGGCACTGGGAGTGGTGATCTGGAAGCGGCGGCTGTGGCTCACGCTGCGGAATATCGTCCACATTCTTGCGGCGTTCTTCCATTTCCGGATGCCTGGCGCCGAGTTTTCGCTGGATAGCCCGCAATCCACCAAGATTCCTTTTGGCGTGGCGATGGCGGCGACGGTGTTAGTTCTGGGAGCAGCACACGCACTCGGCAAGTTGTGAATCGGCAATGTTGAAAAGGATTCGCCAACTCAGAAGCAGCGACGGCGCTGAAATCGCCGAGGCAGCTCTGGTGTTGCCGATCGTGTTCACGTTCCTGCTGGGTATTGTCTGGTTTGGAAGGGCGTTTCAGATCTACTCGACGATCACGCAAGCGGCCGAACGTGGCGCAACGATTGCGGCACGCCCCTTGTGCGCCACGTGCCCGGGCACGGGGTGGGCTGGCACTGGTTTCCCGGACAATGCCACAGTGGAAAACTCCGTCTTGGGCGTGATGACTGCATCGAGTTTGGATCCCGGGCAGATTTCGCAATATGTGCCGACGGGCATGCAGCAATGCCCGAATGCTCCCCCGATCGAGTGCCCTCACTATACGGGGAACAACATCGCGATTTGCCGGTCGGTGTGGTTGAACCCGTCGGCTGCCGATCCCCCTCCACCACCGCATTGTGGGGTGATCGTCAGTTTCCAGTACCCGTTCCAGCTCAACGTGCCTTTCACATCTCTGGGCCAGCAGATCATGCTGAAGGCGCAAGCGCAGAGCCGGATGGAGAACTGAAATGCACTGGCGACTGCTCAACCTTGTCCGGCAGACCCAAGGCTCGGCATTGATCGAGTTCGCGATCGTGCTGCCTCTGCTCGTGGTCTTCGTTGTCGGCATTTACGACTTCAGCGGGGCCTACAACCAGAAGCAGAAGATCGAACATGCGGCGCAAGTGGGCGCGATTGTGGCGGGCGCCCAACCCACCAGTGACATGAATTCCTCCGTTGCCAAGCCGGACTCGCTGCAGGCTGTGGTGACAGTAATTTTCAACTCGCTGGTCGCCGACAGCGTGCTTCCCGTGGCAAACCCGGCAACGTGTACTCCCGTTGCAGCGACGGTGGTCCATAGCAACCTGGCGTGGACGTATACAATTTCCGGCTGCTCCAGCGTACCCGGGGATCTCGTGATCACGATTGACCGGGGAGTCGTCGCGGTTGGCCAACCCAGCATCGTTAGCACTTCGGTGACGGTCAGTTATCCGTATCATTGGCGCTTCAACAGCGCGATCCAGCTTTTGCTCCCGGGTTCCACGTATGCGGCGACCACCGATCTGCGCGAGACGTCCATCGTCCACAATCAAACGTGAGGGCATTGTGTATCGCAGGCAATCCATTTCCCGGCGCAAGGGCGAACGTGGCGTAGTCATCCTGCTGGTGGCGATCGTGTTGCTATTCGTGGTGGGCGCGATGGCGGCCCTGGCGGTCGACTTCGTAACGTTCTATACCGCCCGCAGTGAGGCGCAGTTGGCTGCCGACAGCGCTGCCTTGGCGGGGGCACGGATGATGGCGAATTCCGGCGTGACATCGAATCCTTCCGACAGCGGGCTCAATTCTGCAGCGCAGACTCTCGCGGAAAACGTCGCCCGCCAAGTGGCGATGAGCAACAAAGTCGGCGGCAGAAACCTGGTTGGCACCGAGGTAGTGGTCACACTTTCGACGGCGTCCAGCGGCGGTGGCGGAGGACTGGGGCCGAATCCGCGCATCACGGTGCAGATCAGCAGGACTGACCTGCCGACATTCTTCGCACGCATCTGGGGGAGGACGCAGTTATCGCTGTCCGCGTCGGCGACGGCTGAGGCATACAACCCCTCAGGGTTGAACGGTTCGCCAGGGAGGTATCCGACGGTCGCACCAATCTGCGTCAAGCCCTGGGTGCTCCCGAATCTGGATCCGAACGGGAATCCATTGTTCAACGCGACGACGGGAGCGGCGATCAACGCCAGTGGCGTGCTGGGGTGGTCAGACGCGGCTCAGCCCACGGGGCGCTTTCGTTCGGCGACCGGCGGAGCGCCGCAGGCCTGGCACTACTACCCCGGAAGTCAGCTGGACTTCCCGGCTCCAACGCAAGCGTTGCCTAATTGCGGAGGCTTGGACTCCTATCAGGAAAGCATTGCCGGGTGTGTCTCAACCCCAATTTCCTGCAACAGCACGGTGCGTTTGGACACAGGTCCGTACTTTCAGCGGACCCGTAAGACTGCGATCGCCGTTAACTGCTTGACGCACGCTGCAACAAATGGCGGCGATCAGGTCAGCACCGCACCGCCGGGGCGGGCTTTCCGGTTTGTCGGTGGAGATGGGAACCCGATCGCGGCCTTGGACAACCAGGAAGTCATGGTCAGCAACTCACTGGTCACGGTCCCGGTATACAACAGCAGCGGCGTCGCACCCGGGACCACTGTCCAGATTGTCGGTTTCGTTCAGCTTTTCATGAACCCGGACGGAAATGCAGCACCGACCGCCGGGTTCGGCGGCCCTCCACCCCCGATCAAGACTGCCGTTGTCAATCTCGTCGGATGTGGCACGAACGCCTCGACCACCGACCAACCGGTGCTCGGCAACGGTGCGTCTCCCGTAGCGGTACGACTGGTCACACCGTAGTAAACCAGCTGTCAGCTCTTAGCTCTTAGCTCAGAAAGCGTCGTGCCAGACTGTGGGCTCTTGCAATCGTCATGTTTCAGGGAACCAAGATTTGGGGACTTCCCTACCGCACGGTCAGGATGGCTTTCTGCAGGGAGCGTCCGCGATTGTTGCCGACGAAGATGAAGTTGTAACGAGAGCCATTGAGAAGCGCCGCCAGCACGTCGCGCACGGGCGCGGGGCCCAGTTCGGCGGCGATTTCTTCGCTTTCAGCTCCCGCCGGGATAGCGATCTCGGCGCCGGTCTGCCGCTGCACTTCGTAGAGCACCTGTGCCAGTGTGGCGCGCTCCACGTGGATGCGGAGCATTCCACTGCTGTAGGTCACGTCCATCGGAGGCTTCTGCGGCGTGACGGGCGGCGGTTCGTTGGCCTCCGCTGCAGTCTCCGGCGCGGGAGCTTTCACGATCGGGTTCACCGTGCCTACCTTGAGCATCACAGCGTTCCTGATGGAGAAGATCTGGTATTGCTGCGGTCCCGCCAGATCGAGAACCACGCGTGTCACCGGAGGATTCGCCGAGAACAGCCCGGAGCGAATCGCCTTGAGAGGTCCCCGGCTCACATTCACAGGGCGCAGCTCCGCAGCCGGAAGAGCGCCCGGAAAGTCGACGATAATGCGGTCGGGATTGGAGATCGCCTGGCACTGCGGGGTTACGGGTCCTGAAGATTGAATCTCCACTTCGATCGCCTGCCCGCTACCCAGGACGGAGATGTGCTGCACGCGCGGCGGCGCTTGTGCGGCCAGCGGCGCAACCATCAGCATCGCTGCACAACGTAGCTGTACGCGGCGGAAACAGAAAGACATGACGCGTCCTAGGTTGAGTTTAGCAGTGTGGGAGAGCCAGTTTCCTACCCGGAAGTCGTAGTCCTAATTCGGCGTCAGATCACGGGTCGGCAGGGCTGGCGGTCGCGGTGGGGCCCGCGTCGCACCCAGCCGTTCAGAACGTCTGTTGTCTTGCGGGCTTCTTCGAGCGCCCGATGGGGATCGCGTCCAGTAGCTTCCCTTGTACCAATACGCCGGCAGACTCTCGAGCACGGAACCTCGCTGAGATTCGGGTCACAGACCGGAGCGGCACGAAAGGACTGGACTACAGGAGAGGCGCTAATTTTCATCTTAGCGATCGCGGGCCTGTCGCGAAAAAGTCGGCGCAGCACTCACCGCGAGGAATAGAATTTCAGCCAAGAGATTCAGCCGCCGAGGTGGGCTTATGCTGGATACCTCGATCACCGCCCACTCTTCCCCATCGAAGCTCCGCTCATCCGATGCATTGATCGATCGTGTTTCCGACCTGGGGATTTCGATTCCAGTTTCCGGGATGCCGGCGGCGCCGCTCGATCGCAGGACGTTCCTGAAGGCAACAACATTACCCTGCCTGGCTACCTGCGCGTTTTGCCTGCGAGGCGCTCCGGCGCATGGTCTGGCGACGCTTTCGGCCGGCGAAGACGACGCCCGCTTTCGGGTCGAAGCGAGGTTCTACGAGAAGTTGCCGGACAAACTCGTTCGCTGTCATTTATGCCCGCGGGGCTGCGTCGTCGCAAGCGGCCAGCGCGGGCATTGTCGCATCCGCGAAAACCGTAACGGTACGTACTATTCCCTGGTCCACTCGCGCGTGTGCGCCGCGCATGTCGATCCCATCGAGAAGAAGCCCTTTTTTCATTTCCATCCGGGAGTGGTTGCCTTTTCGCTTGCGACCGTGGGCTGCAACGTAACGTGCAAGTTCTGCCAGAACTGGGAAATCTCGCAGGCCAAGCCGGAAGAATTGCCGGCCCGCTATATGCCGCCGGCGGATGTGGCCTCGCTGGCCAAACAGAACCAGTGCCCGGCGGTCGCTTTCACCTACAGCGAGCCGACGGTATGGAACGAGTTCGTTACAGATGCAGCCGATGCGGTTCGCGAGCAGGGACTAAAAGCCGTGGTCGTGTCGAATGGATTCATTCAGCAGGAACCGCTGAAACGTCTCTGCCGCCATGTCGATGCGATCAAGATCGACATGAAAGCATTTTCGGCAAAGTACTACCGTGAAGTTGTCGACGGCGAGCTTCAGCCCATTTTGGACACCCTGGTGACCACCCGCAAGGAAGCCAGGTGGATGGAGATCGTCCACCTGGTCGTGCCGACGTTGAATGACGGCGACGCCGAGTTCCGCGATCTGGCGAAATGGATCAAGGCCAATCTCGGGAACGATGTTCCCATTCACTTCACGCGGTTTCATCCCATGTTCCTGCTGAAGAACCTTCCGCCGACGCCGGTCGGAACTCTGGAGCGCGCCAAGGCGATCGCCGACGCGGAAGGCTTGCAATATGTGTACATCGGCAACGTGCCGGGACATCCCGCGGAGAATACCTATTGCCCGAAGTGCCACCGCCTGCTCATTGAGCGTGCCGGATTCACAGTGAAGCAGAATCACATTCGCAAGGGAAAGTGCGAGTACTGCCAGCATGGCATTCCTGGAATGTGGAGCTGAGGCAGCGACAGAATTGGAGTTCCTATGAATGCGAAGGTGGGAGTAACGCTGCTCCTGACGGTCCTCTGCGTGGGCGCTTGCCCGAAGCTCGGGGGCGGCTCGCCGGCCGACTCCGAACGCGTGCGGCAGGCAGGGGTGGCAGGGTCGTTCTATCCCGCCGATCCCAAAGAGCTGGCGGCCATGGTCGACGGATTCGTGGCACAGGCGAAGGTGCCGACGCAGAAGGGGGGAATTGTCGCACTGATCGCACCTCACGCCGGCTACCCGTTTTCCGGACCGGTCGCCGGCCACAGCTATGCCCTGTTGAAAGGACGGCCGACCCATCGCGTGGTGGTGATCGCGCCTTCCCATTTCGAGGCGTTCTCGTTCACTTCCGTTTATGGCGGCGACGCGTACATCACTCCGCTCGGGACGGTTCCCGTGGACAAGGAGTTTGCCCGGAAACTGGTGAAGTTGGATCCGGAAAGCCGGCTCTCCAGCAGCGGCCATATTCCCACCCCGGCGGGCCCGGAGCACGCGCTGGAGGATCAGTTGCCATTCCTGCAACGAGTGCTGGGAGATTTTCAGCTCGTGCCGGTGGTTATGGGGGACCAGAGCTATGAGGCGAGCCGTGCCCTGGGTGTCGCCCTCGCGCAATTGATTCGAGGAACAGACACTTTAATCGTCGCCAGCTCCGATCTTTCTCACTACCATCCCTACGATCAGGCAGTCGCCATCGACGGAAAAACACTGAGTGCGATTGGCCAGTGGGATTACCTCGCCCTGTCTGACAACTTCGCGAGCCGCACGTGGGAAGCCTGTGGGGGCGCTCCGATTGTCGCGGCGATGATCGCGGCCGAGCGGCTCGGGGCCACGCAGGCGCAGGTGATCAAATACGCGAACTCGGGCGACGTAACCGCAGACCGCACGCGAGTGGTGGGATACAGCTCGGTCGCGTTTCTCAAGGAGGAAGACTCTCGCGCCGGCGAGATGCCCAGGTTCTCATTGTCGTCTGCTGAGAAACGGCAGTTGCTTGAGATTGCCAGGAAATCCGTCGAATCGGCCGTCAGGGAACACAAGGGTTATACGCTTCCCGCGAATTTGCCCGCCAGCCTGATGCAGGATCGGGCTGCGTTTGTGACGCTCAAGGAGAACGGCGACCTTCGCGGCTGTATCGGACACATCGTGGCCATGCAACCGCTGGCCGAGACGGTGCGCGATGTGGCGGCCCTGGCGGCACTGCGCGACCCTCGCTTTCGCTCGGTGAGTCCAAGCGAGTTGCCGCTCCTCACCTATGAAATCTCTGTTCTGTCTCCGTTGCGCCACGTTGCGAATGTCAATCAGATTAAGACCGGCGAACATGGGCTCATGATCGTGAAGGGCTCGGCACGAGGAGTTCTGCTGCCGCAGGTCGCGACCGAACAACACTGGGACCGCAATACCTTGCTCGATGAAACGGCGATGAAAGCGGGCTTGCCGGCAAAAGCCTGGCGAGAGAACGACGCCGATCTGTTCATGTTCACGGCCGTGGTCTTTGGGGAGATCGAAACGTCCCGCGACGTTATGCCGAACGGAATCCCCGTTTGGCCCAACCCACACTCGCGGCCAGAACAGCCGGCACCAGGTTGGCCGCCGCAATAAACACGGCGGCCTTGAAAAAACCGAACAGCGGAATCAGGAACGCGCTGAGCAGCAGCGCGCCCGCAGACGCGCCGATGAGATCCATTCCATAGAGGATTCCCATGTTCGCCGGGAGCGATTCTGCCTGCGCGAAAAAAGCCTCGGCTGCCAGCGCAAACTCATAGCCTCCGAGCGCTCCCGCGAGCAAAGCAAGGATGGGAAAAAGAATGGCACTCGCGAGGACGAGCGCATGCAGGCTTCTCACACCGGCGACGGCGCTGAGGAAGCGATAGACCAGGAGCGGCGACAGCGCCACGACAAGTTGGAGGATGGCCAGGCGTAGCAATGATGCAGCCAGCGTCGCGGCTGGAGATCGGCTGGCCTGCCGCAGGCGGAACCAGTTCCCCAGCGCCATGCCCGACATGAATAGGGCAATCAGAATTGCCAGCCGGTGGTAGACATAGCCGTAGATGGCCTGGAACCCGAGCAGGAGCAAGACCTCGAGTCCGATCATCGTCAACCCAGTTAGCGCCGCGCACAAGACGGCGCTGCCACGAGCCCGGGCAGGAGTTCGCGGCCAGCAAAGAATGGCAATGCCAATCACGGACAGGCCCACGACAGTCCATTCCAGGAGCGCTCGAAACTGAATTCGTGCAATCGTGCCGAAGACACGCTGATACTCGCGGTTAAACTGCGTACTCCAAAGCTCGACGTCGAAGTAGTACGCGATAGGGGCCAGATCACGGTTGAGCGGCGTGTCAGGCTGCGGCCGAATGCTTTGTTCAAGATCGGCCACGCGGTCGGGCATCATCCGAAATGGGATGTAGTATTCGCGCACATAGCTGGTGTTAAGGCGCCGCTGTTGAAGCCGTGAGAGGAGTTCTGCAGAATCTGCCGCGAGAACGCCTGCCCGCTTGGCCGCGTAGAAATGCACGATGTCGCCGGGCATCGTCTGGACGACGGGAAATGCCTGCTGGAGCGAATGGAGGATGCAGCGCAGAAAAGCGCTCAGGTCCGGGCTCAGGTACTCCTCCGCGGCGTGCAACTGAAATGAGAAGACTCCGTCATCGGCAAGTTTGTCGGCTGCCTCGCGGAAGAATTGCACCGTATAGAAGCGGTTCAGCTGGGCGGTCTGCGGCGTGGGCAGATTGACGATGATTGCATCGTAGGTCAGTGGGCTTGATTTCAGGAACAGCCGCCCATCCGCCGCATGGATATGTACGCGGGGATCTGCGCGAGCGGCTTGCCATTGCTCGGGGAAGTGCTGGTCAGCCAACTCCAGAACGGTGGGATCGAGCTCGACATAGTCCACGCGTTCGAGGCTGGGATGCTGCAGGGCCTGCAAAAGTGCTCCACCGGCTCCGCCGCCGATCAGAAAAAGCCTTCTCGGGGCGCGAGCCTCGAGCAGGGCAAAGTGTACGGCTTCCTCGGCCGCAGCCGGATCGGGTGCATTAAACATCAGCAGGCCATTCTCGAGCAGGCTGCGCGTCCCGCCGGTTTCTACGACAGCCAGATTCCCGTACACGGAGTTGCGGGTGTCGAGCAACTGAAAGTCCGGCCACAGGCGCGAAAAAGAAGCGCCTTCCAGATAGCGGCCTCCCGGCAGACCGGCAACCACCCAGGTGACGAACAGCACTATGACCGCAGTCACCTGTCGCGACAATCGCCGCAGAACGGAGGTGGCAGCGGCCATGACATTCAGGGCGCTCACAAGAAACGCGAACTGCAACGAGTCGAGAAGACGCAGGAGAAAGACGCTGGCGAGAATACCTCCGAGCGCGGATCCGGCTGCCTCGAGCAGGTACATTGAGTTCACGGCCCGCGCGGTGGAAGTTCCGGATTGTTGTGCAAGCAGGCGGCTGCCGGCGACGAACGTCCAGCCGGAAATGGCGCAGAAGCAACTCAAGGTGACCAGGCAGGTGACAAGAATCGGAGCCGGTCCCAGAACTTCGCCCGGAAAGGCGTGAAATACGGTGCGGGAGGCGCGTATCGCGAAGACAGTGAGGGGGAGGAAAAAGGCCAGCAGTAGTTGCAGCACGGCCACGCGCTTCGCCGGGTCCGGCCCCGGCGCTGTTGACCGGCTGAACATGCTGCCCAGCGCCGTCCAGAGAAGCCAAGATGCGAGCATGACTCCCAGGGAGATTTCGTTGCCATAGGAAACAACCATCAGCTCGCGCAGAAGAATAATCTGGGCAATTGTCGCGGTGAAGCCGACCAGGGCCAGCACGATTGGAAGTCTCAGGCTCGCGCGGCTGGCCGCCGAGAGTGGTGGGGCGAAACTCACTGCACAGTCATTAGACGTCAACTGCTCCAACGAAGACAGCTAAAGGGATCACACGAATATGTGACCGCTACGCGCGCATTGGGCAGGCCAACTCTCCATCAACATGGGTTCGCATCTTCCCTAGCGAATCCCAAAGTGGAAGGTCACCGAGAACGTGGCAACCGTCGCCAGACTGACGATGATGTAGTTTGCGTACTTCACTTCCCGCGATACGGCCCGATTGATGCCTGCCAGAACACCTGCAAGCGCCGCAAGGAAGACCAACGGCCAACCAAAAAAAACTGCCGTCGCGACCACGACCGATGAGACGGTTCCCCACTCGTCCATACGCCTCTGCAGCAACAGGCTCCCTAGAATCACGAATCCGCCACAAAGACTCGGCAGGCACAGCAGAACGACAGGAACCAGGCTGAGGATGCTCTTGGCCTGCATCTGAGACCAGCCTTTCCCTTCAACAACGTGCTTGGAACGGCTCTCAATGACTACGCTATGCCTTCGTACTGACGCGTGCAGTGATTGAAGTGACCGGTCAGTGTGATGAAGGCACGGAGGGACGGCACGTTGCCGCTAAACGATTGAAAATATGGTGGAGCTAGTCGGGATCGAACCGACGACCTCATCGTTGCGAACGATGCGCTCTCCCAGCTGAGCTATAGCCCCACTGCTGGAGAAATGCTGGAACTTGTCAATTTTACCAGCGCCCGGTTTTTTCGCCTACCTGGAGATGACCTTCCTGGGGAAGGGGCGCATCAAAACCCTAAGAAACGGGTTTCGAACATTAGAAGTCCCTCTCTCCCGTCGGAAGTGACCAGCTTTCCGGACGCGCTCAGAGCAGGGCACATTCAGGATCCAAAGGGGACGGTTGTACCAACCGGCGGCTCGGGGACTGCATTCTTTTCTGAGGAGAAGCCGGAATGACTGGGTTCAGGATCGGTTTACTGCTGGGTCTCGTCATCGCGTGCGCGAGTTTGCTGATTAGTCTGAACGGCTGTGGAAGTGTCTCGTCGGGCAGCAACCCACCACCGCCTCCCCCACCCGGCAAGATCAACCATGTCGTGATCATTTTTCAGGAGAACCGCACCCCGGACAACCTATTCCACGATCCGGTCCTGATCAGCCGCGGCGCTGACATCGCGAGCACCGGGAAAATATCGACGGGCCAAACGGTTCCGTTGACTCCGGTCTCGCTCGTCACCAGTTATGATCTCGGCCACGGCCATCACAACTTCCTGCTGGAATGGGACAACGGCGCGATGGATGGTGGGGACCTGATCAGTTGCCCACCGGAAATTCCGACCTGCGCGTATCAATATGTTCAGGACAGCCGTCTCCAGCCTTATTTCACGCTGGCGGAAACCTATACGTTCGGCGACCGCATGTTCCAGACGAACCAGGGACCGAGTTTTCCGGCGCATCAGTACATCATTTCGGGAACGTCTGCGATCAGCGAGAAAAGCACTTTGAGTGTGTCGGAAAATCCCACCAACACCGATTCCGATCACACTGGATGCATTGCGCCGCCAGACGGGATTGTGAGGATTATCGACACGACAAATCCTGACCCCAAGACGAACGAGACGCAGACGATGTATCCGTGCTTCGACCATCCCACGCTGACCGATCTGCTCGATACGAACGGAATCAGCTGGAAGTACTACACGCCGAAAGCGGGTTCGATCTGGACCGGGCCTAACGCGATCCAACACATGTGTGGACCCGACGCTCCTCCGCCGAATGGAACAAACTGCGTCGGCTCGGATTGGACCAATCATGTGATCATCGGGCAAACGCAGGTGCTGAACGACATCAGCAGCGGTAATCTTGCAGCCGTGAGCTGGGTCATTCCGACCAATACCGCTTCCGACCACGCCAGCGGCACCGACGGCACCGGGCCCTCCTGGGTCGCTTCCGTGGTGAATGCGATTGGCTCCAGCCAGTACTGGAAGGATACGGCGATCATCATCACGTGGGATGACTGGGGAGGCTGGTATGATCACGTGCCGCCGCCGGCGATTCAGAACTCCTACGAGTACGGCCTGCGAGTGCCGCTGATCGTTGTGTCGCCTTATGCCAGGGCGGCCTACATCTCGCACGTTAACCACGATTTCGGCAGCATCTTGAAGTTCATCGAAAAGGTCTTCGGGCTGGGTGAGATTGACCCCGCAGTCGGGTATGCCGATGCACGGGCGGACGATCTCTCGGATTGCTTCGACTTCACCCAGACGCCTCTGCCCTATAAGACCGTGGCGGCCCCGCTCGACGCACAGTACTTCCTAGATGACAAGACTCCTCCGGAGGGTCCGGATGACGACTAGTCGGATGCCTTGGGGGAGAGGCTCGTGCAGTCTGTGCCGGGTTCGGACGGATTGACGGTGGAATGGCTTCCCCCAATAAGGGGGACCGAAATTCGTGTTCCCCCATTAAGGACTCGTCTGGCGCCGAAGCGCGCCCGATGTGTGCAAAGTGTTGCAGGTCCAAATCCTTCTCATAGTCCTTGGAAATCTCATGGTATGAGCAACGCACAGTCATTAGGTCTCTTAGCGCCTCCAGTCCGGCTCCCCCACTGGTTGAATAATTGCTGCTGTGGACATAACTGCCTGGGGTAAGCACCACATTCTCTAAGAGGAGCCTGGTAATGGGTTTCGGGTATTGGTTCGATACGGCGGAGAATTCCCACCGAGCCGTGTCACGTTGCAATTCGGGACGCTGCTCGAAGTGGATTGGAGCAACCGTGGTTGTCATGTGCCTGGTATCGCTGGTTTCGGCCCAGGAGGCATTCACCACCAGCCATGGCAATAACGCCCGAACCTCCGCCAATACCAATGAGGTGTTGCTATCACCCAGCAACCTGAACAAGACCGACTTCGGCCGCCTCTTCAGTTATCCGCTGGACTATCAGGCCCTGGCGCAGCCTCTGTACGTGCCGAACGTCAATATCCCAGGGAAGGGTACGCACAACGTCGTCTATGTTGCGACGATGGCAGATTCGGTCTATGCGTTCGATGCGGAGAGCAATTCGGGACCGAATGCGGAGCCGCTTTGGCACGTCAATTTCACCGATCCTGCCCATGGCATCACCACCGCCAGCGGCGCATTCCTGCCTTGCGCGAGTACCGAGGATCGCGGGCCGGGCTTCACGCAGGAAGGTATTGTGGCCACCCCTGTGATCGATACCACGACCAATACCATGTACGTGGTGGACAAAATCCTCGACAACGGTACGGTCCGGCATCAGTTGCATGCCCTCGATATTGGAACCGGGCAGGACAACCCTGGGAGCCCGGTTACGATCAGCGCGACTTCCACCAGCAACGCGGGAAAGGTCGTCACCTTCAATAGCCTTCACCAGAAGAATCGGCCGGGGTTGCTGTTGGCCAATGGCATCGTCTACCTCGGTTTTGGCTCAAACTTCTGCAACGACGGAAATCATTCGTGGGTACTGGGATATGACGCCGCCACCCTGGCGCAAACCGGCGTCTTCAATACCAACCCTGATCACGGTCTTACTTCGATCTGGCAGGCCGGCGGTGGTTTAGCAGGGGACGATGCCGGCAACATCTATCCGCTGACGTCGGAAGGAAATTACGACGCGGACATCGGCGGACAGGGCTATACCAATAGTGTTCTGAAACTTGGCCCCGATCTGCAACTGCTCGATTTCTTTATCCCCGGGGCGGTGCAATATCTGAACGACCATGACCTCGATCTCAGCGCCGGTTCGCCGGTCCTTCTGCCCGACATGGACGGACCCTATCCACACGTAATGGTGGCGAGTGGCAAGCAAGGAATCATTTACGTGTTGAATCGCGACAACCTCGGGATGTACTCGCCGAGCGACAGCCAGATCATCCAGGAACTGGTCGGCGTCATCGGGTCATTTCGGACAGCCCCCGCATACTGGAACGGCCGGCTGTATTACAGCGCGAAGGCCGAGCCGATGAAAGTGTTTTCGGTTTCCAGCGGGATGCTTTCGCCCGCTCCGATCGCCATGACCTCGCTGCAGCTTACCGGAGCGCATGCGCCGTCGGTCTCATCCAACGGGGACGCTAATGGCATTGTGTGGGTTATCCACGGCGGCGATCTCTATGCCTTCGACGCGATCACTTTGAAGATGCTGTACAACACGCATCAGATGGCGCGCGACAATTTGCCGAAGCTGTCGCACTTCGTGACTCAGACGGTCATCAACGGAAGAGTCTACATCGCCACGCGGACTTCGCTCGAAGTGTACGGCCTCATGCACTATATGACTGTAGCGGCGGGCGGAGGCCAGAGTGGGCCTGTGAAGAGCGCGTTGCCCGTGCCGATCCAGGTTAAGGCACTGCAGGCCTACACGAACGTGCCTTATCCCGGCGTGACGGTTACCTTCAGCGATGGAGGAAAGGGCGGCGCATTCAACCCCGCCTCGGCCGCAACTGACAGCAGCGGCACAGCCACGACTGCGTATACGCTCCCTCAGAAGGTCGGGACGTTTACCCTGACCGCGTCGGCGACTGGCTTCGGAAATCTCACGACCACGGCAACCGCCATCAGCGGAGCGCCCGCGCAGATGACAGCCGCCGCCGGAAATCAACAGTATGGATTGCCTGGTTCCGTACTCCCGGTTCCGCTCACAGCGAGAGTGCTGGACACCTACAAGAACGGCGTGCCGGGTGTGACGGTCACGTTCGATGACGGAGGCAAGGGCGGATCCTTGACCCCGGTCACCGGCGTCACCGACGCTACGGGAAGAGCGTATGCGTCCTATCAGTTACCCGATGCCGCCGGGAAGATCACAGTCAAGGCCAGCACCACCGGTGTGAAGACGATCAACTTCGCTGAACATGCGGCGGTTGCATCGGGCGTCGTCACTGTTTCCGGGAACAGCCAGTCCGGTCCCGCAGGTACGCAGTTGGCCCAGGCACTCGTCGTGAAAGTTGTCGACAATGGTGGCCACGCTGTCTCGGGCGCGGCTGTGACCTTTGACGATGGCGGAGCTGGAGGGCAGTTCGCGAACAGCAATCCAGTGATCACTGACGCCACAGGAACAGCGTCGAATTTCTATACTCTTCCTGCAGTCGTGGGTTCCGTCAACATCACCGCCACCGTTGGCGGCGTCAGCCCGGTGGACTTCAGCGAACTGGCACAGTAGGAAAGCCTGTCAAACGGGGCCTCTCTTGCGAGTGGCCCTGTCGACCTTCCGGCTGCAGCCCCGCCATTCGCCCCACGCGATTCTCAGCTCGGTCGCGCTTGGTTGGGCGCGGGTCTAATGAACCCTATCAATTTCAGGAATGACGCGGCTGTTGAGTTCAGCTATTGACGTCTGCCTGGGAGGGTTCGACCACATCCGGAAGCAGCTTGATCTCCACGGATTCGGCTTCTTTTTGGGCCACGAGTTCTCCCGTACTGAGAGCCCTGTTTGCCCGGTACGCCCACAGCAGTCCCGCACCATAGACCGCGCCGCCGATGAGCAACTGCAATCCGAGTTGACGATAGGTATGCGGCACAAACCATTGTTTGAGGAGCAGGAGCGTGGCCACAAGCGGCATCGTGAGCAGGAATGGCAGCGTGTAGGCTTCGCGCACGTACGTCGTGAGCCGAATTCCCAGGAGCTTGGAGACGTGCCGCGGCATGAAGTAGGTCGTGCTCAAGGCCAGTGGAATTGCGGTGCCCAAAGCATCGCCGATAATGCCGAGGTAGCGGATGAGCGCGACGCTCAAGATGAGATTGCCAATACCTTCGATCAGTGTGATTTTGGCCCAGGTGTTATGCCGGGATAAGCCGAACAGCACGCGCCCGGATGCGCTCTGTGACCACCACAAGGTGCAGGAAAGAATCATGATGACCAGCACCGGGTAGCTGACCTCGACGTACTTTCTGCCCATCCACACTTCGATGACCGACTTGCCAAGAATCAGTAACGTGGCGCAGATCGGAAAGATAATGAAGGCGCACACCCGGTTCCCGACCACGAAGATCTTGCGCAGCCTTGTCACGTCTCCCTTGGCTCCCGATTGAGCTGACATCGGGACAAAGACTTGCGCCAAGGTCGTCACCACCTGCCCGGCATAGTCCACGATGCGGTTGCCGATGTTGAAATAGGTAATGGCCGCCGCCGACATCATCGTGCCGATCACGATTTCGTCGGTCTTGAACTTCAGGCGCCCCGCGACCATGATCATGAAGCTGGAACTGCTATAGTTGGCGATACGACGGAACGTTCCCTTTTTCACATAATGCAGGCCGATGGGGACGGGACGCAGGTGCAGGGCGATAAAGGCGCGCAGTATGGCAGCGATCAATGGAAGAATGATGGTGATGAAGGCCACCATCAAAAGGCCGTATCCACGCTTCAAGACAACGACAATCAGGGCCGCCCGGAGCAACGTGGAAACGATGTTGGTCCAGTTGAGAATGTAGAAGCGTTGTAAGCCCTCAAGAAAACCGCCAAACACGCCGAGCGGGAAACTGACGGCGACCGACGCACCCACCATCAGCAGCAGCCAGCGCGCGGTCGGAATCATGTCCAACGGCACCTTCCGGAAGACATGCTCCACGTTGAAACACAGCACCAGGGTGACGATCAGGCTGGCCAGACCAATGCAGCTGTAACTGAAGAGGCTCGTATTGACGATCTTGGCCAATTCCTCGTTTTCTTCCGTGGCGGTGTATCGGGAAACGTAGTGCACCACGGAAGAACGGATGCCAAGATCAAACAGACCGTAATATCCCGTAACTGAAAAGATGAGAACCCAGACGCCGAAGGCCGTGTCGCCCAGACGATGAAGGATGAAAGGCGAGAGGAAAATCCCGGTGACGATGTTGATCCCGAGAGAGAACCAGCTCGAGCTGATGTTCTTGATGATCTGACCTTTTTCGAATTTGCGCATACTGACCCGAACGACGGGCCGCTCCAGTGGGTTCCTAGCGATGTTCCTTCACGAGTTCCGGCGATTCGACTGCCGTGCCGTATTCACCTCGGTTGGTTGTCAGCGAATATCCGAGTTCGCGCATCAGCGGGCCCCACGCCGACTCGATTTCAAGCGCCGAACTTGCCGGAAGTTTTTCCTTCCACAATCCCGAGGACGCGGTTCGGACGAAGGGGATGTCGCTACGCTTGTTTTTCGTCGAGACCCACTGATCGCCCTGATCCGCTTCCAGGCGGCGCATGCGCTCCGCAGAGCTTCGCTCAATTGCGGTGCGCAAGCGTTCTGGCGTTGCTTCCATGCCGAGGAGACGCGAGATTTTCCCGAGTTCCGCCTCCGTATCCCGAAGCATGTCTTCATAGCGGAGGAGCAGGAACTGCGGTTGGCTCCCGCGCGTGTACAGCCAACTGGCGACGTTTTCTCCCCATGTCCCCCAGTCTGAAGAGGACAACCTGCCGGCGACAAAATCGCTCGCAAATGAGGTCAGGGGATAGTCATTTTCGATCTGCCGATATTTGCGCGCGAAATCGTAATACGAGAGGGCTACATCACGCGGATCGCGAACGATGTAAATGATCTTGCCATAGCGCGGATCGAAATACTGGTGGCTCTTGATGATGCGCGGCCTCGGAATCCGCTTCACGTACCGGCTCGACATCGCCTCGGAGTCAGGGATGAGTTGCTCGATGTTGGCGAAGGTCACCGCTTGGTCAGGATAGACCAGGTTCGCGACCAGGAATCGAGTCCAAGTGTTTCCCGAACGGGGATAGGAAACGATAAACGTGTCATCGGGAAACACCGCCAGATTTCTGCCGGCGATGTCGGTGCCCAGCACGTACTTGATGACCCGTTTGAGCCCGTAGATCATCAGACCCCGCTCGACACCAGGCTTGAGAACTCAGCCGGCTGTCCGGCAGTCTCCCGGGTCACCAGCTTGTAGCCCAGGAAGACCATGAGCTGAGGCCAAGCGTCTTCGATTTTTGCCACCAGTGGTTCAGACAAATCCTTTTGCCAGCTGCCGGACTTCGCAGCGCGAACAAAGGATAAGTCTTTGCGGGAATCCTTGGTCAACCCGCACTCATCGGCCTGCGCTCTTTCCAGTTTCCTCATCCGGTCTGCGGAGCTTCGCTCGACGGCCTTTGCGATACGCTCCGAGTCTGCCTTGATTCCCACAAAGGCGGCGACGCGGCCGAGTTCGCGTTGCGTATCCGCCACCATGTCTTCGTATTTCAGCAACAGGAAGCGCGGATCGTTATGCCGGGCGGTGAGCCACGTTCCGACGTTTTCTCCCCATGATCCGTGCGGACAGGTGTCGCCGGCCACGAAACGGTCCACGAACTTTTCCATCGGATAGCCGTCCTCGATCTTCTTGCATTTCCGATGGTAGTGATATTGGGAAATGACAACGTCACGCGGATCGCGAACGATATACATCACTCGCGGATACCGCGGCTCGAAGCACTCGTGGCTCTTGATGATGCGGGGCCTTGCCATCCGCTCCATGTCTCTTTTCGAGGTCCCATAGGGATCCGGTACCAGCTTATGAATGTTCTTGAAGCCAACGGGCGCATCGGGGAAAACGAGGTTCGCAATCAGGAAGCGCGTCCATGTGTTGCCCGATTTTGGAAATGAAACCAGAAAGATGTCGTCAGGCCAAATCTTCAGAGAGCGGCGAGGCTTGTGCAGGCCAAGCAGCATCTTTGAACCACCGATCAGTCGCGAAAACATGTCCCCCCCTCAGTCTACGAACTTGCCCAACTATGCGATTACTTCTGCACGCCTCTTTGTTATGGGCGTTCTCCAACAAACAATCCCGCATGCTGATCTTCCGGCACGGGCTCCTTATCAGCGAGGACGGTCTCGTATCCCAGCCACCGGATCAAGGGCGCCCAGGCTTCGTCAAGCTGGAGGGCATGTTCCTCGGGTAGAGAGGACCGCCATCCGCCCGCTTTCGCCGCTCTCACGAAGGCAATGTCCTGGCGCGTGTTCTTCGTGGACGAGAATAATTGCGCCTGCGATTTTTCGAGCGTACGCATCCGGTCGGCAGAACTGCGCTCTACGGCTTGCAGGATTGTCTCCGGTGTGGAGGCGACACCCAGGAAGGCCGCGATCTTTGACAGCTCGCGGGGAGTGTCTTCCACCATATCCTCGTACCGCAGCAGCAAAAATCCGGGCCGCCCGTGGCGGGTCGCCAGCCAGCTGGCCACGTGCTCTCCCCAGGACCCGTAGAACGAGGTCTGGCCGGAGACGAAGCGCCCAACGTATTCCGAGAGCGGGAATTGATCG
>Ga0335071_10001813_pt1 | contig 22943 bp, 34 predicted proteins | sample Lox_Sample_15_FD_206724 | JGI IMG/M metagenome (GOLD analysis project Ga0335071, IMG submission 206724) | Soil microbial communities from Loxahatchee National Wildlife Refuge, Florida, United States - Lox_Sample_1.5 | ecosystem: Environmental > Terrestrial > Soil > Wetlands | place: USA... | reverse complement strand
CGCCCAGCACGGCCGTCGCTGCGTCCGTCAGCGCGGTGCCCGCCGCCGTGCTCGTGACCAGCGACTTGATGCTGCCGTCGGGCTGGACCTGCGCGACGACCGGAGCGGCCGCCGCGGGCGGCGGCGACTGCATCGCGGCCGAGCGACCGTCGGTCGACGCGACCGGATAGGCCACGTCGACGTGGACGTACGGCGTCTTCGTGAACGGCGGATACTGGAGGTGAGCCGCCACCGCGGGGCTCCTTCGGGACGGACGCATCAGGGGGCTCCTTGGGGCTTCTTCTTGTGACGGCTGATAATGAGCGCCGTCGCGCCGAGGCCGAGCAAGATGAGCGGCAGCGTCATGCTCGTGGTGGCGAGCATCGGCGGCGGCGCGCTGGTCCCGCCGCACACCGCCTGCGCGGCTGCCGCGCCGGCCGCGCCCGCTGCACCACCGGCCGGGCCGCTCACCGCCTGGCCGGCAGCTTGACCGGCCGCGACCGCGCCGGGCTGCTTCATCACTGCACAGGCCACCGCGCCGACGGCCGAAAGCGTCGTCGCCACGACCTCGGCGACATCCGTGAAGATCTGCGCGGGCAGCCAGAAGATGTACTCGAGGATCGTTTTCAGAAAACAGAGGTCGCAGCTCGGGATGTCCCGGATGCCGACCTCGAGGTGCACGCTCTGCGGACGACCGAGGTCCGACACGTAGATGCCAGGGGAGTTGACCGCCTTCGAATCGAGACCGAACGCCAGCCACACGCCCTTGGTCGTGCCGGAGATCGGATCCACGAACTTGAAGAACGGTGCGTCCCCATCGTCCGGATTCGGATCGCCATAGTTGAGCTCGTCGAACTGGTCGAAGAGCGACGCCAGCGGGCTCGCCTGCACGTCGCACGTGTCGACGCCGTTGATGATGCCGACCGTCTTGGTCGCGCGGCTCGGTTCCCACGGCACCGTGGCTGCCGCCGGCGACGGCGCGATGCCGATCGCATTCAGCCAGTCGCACACGTCGTACCACTGCCCGGCGAGCGGGTTCTGGGGCGTCGAGTAGATGTGGCACTGGTTCCCCTGCGCGTCCTTGCCGATGCCGACCGTGCCGGTAAGTCCCGGCTGCGCCTGCGAGAGCGACGCCGTCGTCGTGCATTGCGGCGGAGCTCCGTTCGTCGGGCAGTATGCGCTGCCGGTCCCGGAGTACGTGTCCATCGGCCACAGCCAAGGGCCGTACGTCTGCGTGATGGCCGGCCCGCTCGTGAGGCCCGCCGCCTGCGCCGAGGCTTGAATCTTCTGCCCGATGTACGAGAGCGCGCCCGACGGCAAGGATCCCGGCGTCGTGTAGATCTGGAGGGGCTTATCGTACGGAAACGGGCCGACGTAGAGCTGGACGCCCGTCGCGATCACTTGCAAAGCGGTCACGGACGCGTTCGAAGTGCACGGCGGATCCGAAGGCGTCATGATCCGCCACTGCCCGTGAAACCACACGAGCTTGCCATCCGACGTGCACTGGCCGTCCTCGATGGACACGCCCGCCACCGTCGTCGGCAGCCAGACCTGAACCGTCGAGACCGGCCCCGACACCTGCGTCGCCTGCGGTACTAGCGAAGCCGTCGTCGCTCCTAGGCCCGAGCGCGGAGCGCGAGCCGCTTGTGCAGCATAGAATCCCAGGCCGAGGTGGCTGCCCTTTCTCGGCCTACGCCCTTTTCCCAACGCGACGACCTCGTTTCCGATCCCGGTCGCGAAGTGCTGGGAGATCGCCTTGTGGAGCGCCGTCATCGGAGAGGCGCCGCGCGCGATGTGCTGGTTCGTGGTTGTCGCGACCTTGCCCCAGAGCGATGGGTCGACCGAGTTCAGGATCTGCTGGAGCGCTTGCTTGCGCTTGGCCGGCGGGAGCTTGTTCACGCGCGAGAGGATCTGCGTGGCCGCTGCCTGGCCGTACGCCGGGAAGAGTTTGCCACTGGCAGCACCGGAGCCCGAGACGCCGCCGAGGCCGGACAGCTTGCCCGGCTTGATCTTCAGGTACTGCCCACCTCCGGCCGGACCTCCGCTCGAGAGCGAGACGTTCGGCTGGCGGTTACTCCAGTGCGGAATCCGCGGCCCCATGTACGTGCCGCTGTCGACCCAGTCGGTCGTGAACGTCCCCTGCCCGACGCCCTCGGCCATGACGTACGCCGGCTGCGCGTAGCCGCCGGTCGGGTTCATGGACGAGTCGTAGGTGCCGCGCGGGCTCCACTTGGTCACGAAGGCGCGCCGCTCGACGCCTTCGGCCTGTACGTTCCCGGGCAGGGCGTAGCCCGGTCGCCAGGACGGTGGGTAGTTGGACTTGGGCATGGACGCTCTCTCGCTCCTTCAGGCCGTGATCGGCCACACCATCGCCGCTTTCACACGGCGTAGCATCTTGGGGGTGTTCTCGGCCGCGACGGGGTCGAGGATGATGTACGTGTGCGAGCGCTGCTCGAGCGCACGCACGAACACGTGGCTGTACTGCCGCTCGCCGTCCACGAACTGATCTGCGAACGCCACCGTTACAAACTCCGGCTGACCGCCGACCGCGATCACGAGCGCGGCGAGGAGGCTCGAGATCTCATCGCAATCGATCGACGGCTGATGACCCTGGAGAATGTTCCGGCTCATCACAAATGGCGCACGGACGAGCTCGGTGTTGCGCGGGTCCCGCATGTAGCGGCAGCTGCGCAAGACGCCGTAGTAGAGCGCGAGGTACTCGCTCGTGTAGTCCTTGCTGTCGAGGCCCTCGCACAGCGCCTCGGCGAGCTGGCGCGTCTCGAAGTGCTGCGCGTCGTCGAGCACGGCCTGCCGCATGAGCGCGATGGTCTGCGGCGCGCCGTAGTACTCGAAGTTCTGGGACGTGTAGTCGCCGAGCCAGTCGAGCCCCGGCGCGAGCGCGCCCATGCCCCGAGCTCGGCGCGACATGCGCGTAGGCGCAGCCGTGCGGCGCCCCTGCATGCGGCCGGGCGGGACGTTCCTATACTGGGATGGGAGGAGCACGCATCGGCCTACCCGGAGCGCCGCGAGGGACCGATGACCTCGTGGAGCTTTCTTGGGCAAGCATCGCCCCAAGCGCTCGTTTCGACAAGCACCGGGGCGAGCCGGGCGGCTGGAGAGATCTCCTTAGGTCAAGAGCTTGGCAACTTCGCGCACCCACACCCGCCCCTTTTGGGTCGCCAGCGGCGAGGTCGGCGGGAGCTTGGCCACCTTGTTCATGAAGGTGTCGATGCCCACGGCCGCGATGGCGTGCGACGTCTCGGCCGGGATCATCATCCGCACCGAGGTCGCCACCTCGTCCGGCGGGGTCTGCTTGCCGAACGCCTGCTCGAGGAAGGAGACCGCCATCGCGACCTGCTCGGGCGGGACCTCCGGGATGTCGACCTGGCCGGGCACCACGGGCTTCTTCTTGACCGGACCCTGGAGCGATCCGTCCTCGTTGAGTTGCATCTTCGTGCCGTCCGGCATCTGGACGATCTGCTTCTTGTAGCGGGGCACCGGCCGCGGCGGGGTTGCCACTGGCACGCCCGGGGCAGCACCCGGCGGCGTCTTCGTGATGAGGCCCTGCGCGAACCGCAGGGTGTCGGGGTTCGCGATCATGCCAGCGATCTTGTCGAAGGTCGTCTCCTCCTTCTCGTCCTCCTCGTCCGAGAACGCCTCCTTGATCTCCCGCATGTCCTTCACCATCTCGATGACGCCCTTCTCCTTCTTGGCGCGGAGCTCCTTGTTCTCCGCCTCGAGCCGGTCGACCTGCCGCTCGAGCTGCTTCACCTGACCTTCGAGGATCTTCGTCTGCGTCTCGAACGACGTCTTGATCGCCGACATCGTGACCTCGTTCGAGGTCTTGAGGCTTTGAAGCTCGCGCTCGTGCGACTGCACGATGGCCGTGCGGTCGCGCTCGAAGCCGTCACGGAGGCGGCGCTCGTTCTCGACGGCGCTCTCCTTCATCATCCGGATCTCCGACTCGTGCTGCGTCCGGATCGCCGTGATCCGTCCCGACTCGCCGTCGATGAGCGAGCCGAGGAGTTTGTCCTTGATCTCGTCCTTGGGCGGCTCGCGCTGCTGCAGCTCGGTGAGCGACCGACGGAGCTCGCCGATTTCGGCGTCGCGCTGCGCGAGCGTCGCCTTCATGAGATCGAGGATCGCCGTCAGATCTTGGGGCGGTGGTGGAGGCGCGGATGCCTGATGAGCTCGGTCGATCTGCTTCTCGAGCGTGTCGAACGCGCGCTGGATGATGGTCGGCGACTCGGCCGGCGGAGCCGAGCTCGGCGCCGGCGCCGCCTTCTCGTCCGCCATGGTGTGCGGAAGGTTGTCGGTCCGGGGGTCGCCAGCGATCTCGATATCGCGCTGCTTCAGATACTTCCACCGTCCGCCAGCGTCCTTACTGTGCACCTGGACCGTAAACGTGCCGCCGCCATGGCGCGACTTCAGGTGCTCGTCGTCGATGAACTCGTACACCGTTTCGAGATGGCCGTTGACCTTGATCTCTCGTCCGGTCGTCTTGTCGAACGCCATCTTCGGGTAGCGGCGCGACACCACGACTTTGAAGGCGTTCTCCGCGAGCCCGAAGCCCAAGATCCAGTCGCGCAGCGCCTTCTCTTCGGTCTGCTGGATCTCCCGGAGCACCGGCGACATCGCCGTGCTCGCCTTGGCCGCCTTCGGCTCGTCCGAGCTCTCGTCGTCCTTATCCTTGTCGTCGGACCTCGGCTTCTTGCCGTTCTTGACGGGCTTGGTCTCGACGACCGGTGGCAGCTCGTCCTCTACGTCCACGGTCTGAACTTCGGTGCTCACGGCGTGCTCCCTTCAGCGGTGTCGTCGTCCTCAGCGTCGTCTTCGGCAGCGGCATCCTCAGCGCCGTCCGCGCCCTCGCCGTCCACCACGTCTTCGTCCTCGACCTCGCCCTCAGCGAGCGTGATCTCCTCGAGCGTTTCCTGGCAGCGCTTACTCACCGCCATGTAGGCGGCGAGCGCCTGCGCGAGCTTGCCGTCGAGCAGCTTGCCCTTCGGATCTTTGGGGGCCAGCTGGATGCACTTCTGGACGATGGCCTGCCCCATGATGATGAGCGTCCCGAACTCCTTGGCCGTCTCGGGCTGCAGGATGTCGTCGGTCTGCTCGATCATGTCCATCACCGCTTCATCGAGCTCGGTGTGCGACTCGACGTGCGACGCGATGAGCGGCATCAGGTTGTCTTGGAGGAACCGCACCAGGTCGGCGGTCGTCGTGAGGCCGGGGTTCAGCGCCTGTGCGGCGGCGACCACGGCCTCGGTGTCGGTAGTCAGGGCTTCAGCTTCGCTCATGGCGTCGTGATCTCCGTGTCGGTGTTGGTGGCTTCCCGGGCTGCCTCGGCTTCGGCGATCTCCCGCGCCGCCTCGGCGAACATCTCCTCCTCGTGCGCCGCGAGCTCGCGCTGGCGCGCGTGCCACGCCTCGAGCTGCGCGGCGAACGCCTTGCCCCGGTCCGAGGCCAGGAACTTCCGTCGCTCGATCTCGTCCGTGGTGACCGCGAGTGGATCCCTCGGCACCCACAGCGAGCACTCGACGACTGCCATCGACCCCAGCGGCATCTCGATGCCCGTCGTCGGATAGCAGTAGTGGTGCACCTCGACGTGCGCCGCCTCCGGTGGGGCCTGCCCGACGAGCGCTCCGTCCGCCGTGACCGCGGCAGCCGCCGCGGTCTGCGCGTCCATCTGCACCCCGAAGCGGTGGTAGTGCCGGCAAGGGCCCTGCTCGCAGAGCCGTGGTGGGCCCAGATCGGGCGGAAGGACCGGCAGACGGTGCGGCGTGCCGTCAGGGCCGATCAGCGGCGGGGCGGACGGGTCCATGCCATCCACCATCTCGCCCTGGATGTCGCGAGTTTTCATCGAGCGTGCTCCCGGATGTCTGTGTTGTGGTCTTCGGCATCATGCTCACTCCGGAGCGCTACGGGAAGTGCCACTGGCACGAGAAGACACCGCAGCTAGCGCGCAGATCGGCGCCACTTACACGCCACTCCGACGCCGATCTGAGCTCCAAAATCTCAGCTCGAGGTGGGGTCCCTAGCCCAGGGGCGCTGGCCCAGGGGCTGCAAAGCCTCGTAATCGGGCCTTAATCCGGCCTTAAACCCCTGTTAGGTGGTCCGGGAGTGTCAAAAATCGGTCGGTTTTTGACGCTTCCTGACGTCCATTTTCGGACACTCCGGAGGCTTTCGGACCTAACCCTTCGATTTTGCCACTGGCAAGGTCCTCGCAATGTCTTTCGATTGTCCGAGGGACTTCCCCTCGGGTCACCAACCCCCGCCATGGGCGGGAGAGAGGTAGGCGAGCATGGCTCTCACTCTGGACTGGTCGCGGATCTCCGCGAGGGTCGACTCGATCGACCGCTCGATGAGGGAACGCGCCGATGCGCTCGCCATCGCGGCGCACGTGGGCAGCTACCGCAACATGTGGAGCAACGCGATGATCGCGTTTGACCACGGTACGCCATGGCGCGAGGTCGACTACTCGCTCTTGCGCGACGCGATCCGCGTCGACGCGCAACGCTCGAAGCTGATCGGGCTTAGGTCGCGGCTGTTCCGCGCCTACGAGCGCACGCTGGGGAGGCGCTAGCCATGTCGGCCCTCACCGAGTTGAACGTGTTCGCGCTGCAGGAACATCTCATCGAATGCGACGGATCGCGTGAATTCGCCAATCGCGTTGCAGCGGTACACCGTTCGCATCTCCGACGCTGCATTGCAGCCGGTTTCGTCGAGGTACTCGACCGCGCGCGCTTGCGTCTCACCGATGGCGGACTCGAATCCGTGCTCCGTCATGCGCGCAAGGACTTCGATCGGATGTCACATCGCTCCGACGACTATGGACGCAAGCGCGCCGCGCTACTGGACGCGTTGATCCGGCGCTTGGAGGGCAAGTAGCCATGGCGAACATGACTGCAGAGCGGTACCGCGGGCGAGCATGGGCGCGTGCTCTGTCATCGTCCGAGGTAGGAATGCTTGCCGATGCGCTCGTGCTCGGTGATTTCGACTGGCGAGACTGGTTTCTTGACAAGCCAAGCAAGGAATTCTTGCGCGGCGCGACCGATGAAGCGATGTATCGGGACGAGTACGACGAGTTTTCATCGTAGCGACGCTGCTACAGCACGCCGATCTCGCATCGGCGCGCGATAGCCGGACCGCTACTCACTCCAACCGTGACCATGGGTCACACAAAGGATGCTGCTATGAGCGCGATCAAGACTGCTACCGCTACTGTCACCGAAACCGCCGCGAATTCTGCCGAGCCGATGTCGGTTCGTGCACCGATTGCGGACCTCAAGCGCGCGACCGCACTGCTCGCTCGCGTCGCCGACCGGAAAAGCACCATGCCGATCCTCGCGCATGCGCTGATCCGCGTCGACGCGGAGGGTACGACGCTGGCCGCGACCGATCTCAACGTGACTGCCATCGTGCGCCTCCCGTGGCGTGGTACGAGCGGCGGATTCACGGTTCCCGCCAAGGGACTCGCGGACATCGTCAAGCGCCTACCGTCGGAAGAGTGCGAGATCACGCGTAAGGGGATGCTCGGACTCGTGGTCACGAGCGGATCACTCGCCAGCGTGCTCCATGGCATCCCAGATCGGGACTTCCCGAAGGTCCCGAGCGACGAGGGTCTCGCATGGCATGCGTGCAACGCGGAAGTGTTCGCGGACTCGCTCGAAAGCGTGGCGTATGCCGTCTGCAAGGATGAAACACGCTTCCATCTGAACGGGATCAAGTACGAGTGTCCCGATGGCGAGCACGCGACGTTCGTGGCCACCGATGGCCATCGGCTCGCGCTCACTCGCGCCGCATTGTCGGGCGCTCCTACCGCTGGAGTCATCATCCCCAGTAAGGGCGCGACCGAGATCGTCAAGGTGCTACGCGGCAAATGGTCGGGCGACGTTTGCGACGTCGCGATCAAGGGTAACGCGCTCTTCGTGCGCTACGGAGCCGTGACCCTGGCGGTGAAGCTGATCGACGCGCAATTTCCGCCGTACATGCAGGTCATCCCGAAGGAGTACAACCGTCTCGCTACCATCGAGCGGAAACCGTTGATCGAAGCGCTCAAGCGTGCCGCGCTGGTTTGCACCGAAACGCGCGGCGTCAAGCTCTCGTTTGCCAGTGGCAAGGTGACATTGCCCAGCGACGATCCAGACGTCGGCGAGGCGAGCGAGTCTCTGACTGCCGAGTCGGAGTGGTGCGAGTCGGGCGCGACCGCTGCGATCGGTGTCAACGCTCGCTACATGCTCGAAACGCTCGGCGAGATCGACTGCAAGCACGTTACCCTCGCGTTCAACGCGGAACTCGATCCGATCCTCGTGCGATCGACCGAGCACGCTGTCAGCTACTCGCGCAACGATTCGCCGCATCTCGCGGTCATCATGCCGATGAGGATCTGAGTCATGAAGTACCTACTCGAATTGAGCAAGGGATGGTTTGTGAACCTGTCCAGCGTCGGCGACGAGTGGACGCTGATTATCACGAGCCGCGATCACCGGGCGAGTACTCACACGTACGTCGGCACGGATCTCGAACGAGTCATCAATCACGCATGGGCGGGAGCGCCCGACGGGAGGGTCTAGACCATGGCCACGACGTTTCGAATCGTTTTGACTGAACTCGCTACCGCTTTCGTGTCGGCCAAGCGCACGAGCAACGGAGAGAAGTACTACCGGATCAAGGATGATCCTCCGACCTGGTTGCGCGGTACCAATCTCATGCACGAGATCCATTCGGCGGTCGATGGCTCGGATCCGCGCCTTCCGGATGACTGGATCTACGAGGCGACCGCTAGCGCGGCAGACTCGCTCCGAGATCACGGCGTGGAGAACTCGGACGATGCGCGCGAAGCGCTGCACGAGGTAGCGGATTCGCTCGTCGACGTCTACAACAGCGCTCGCCTTGCGTGGCTCGCATCGAATCTCCGTAACGCGGAACTCGTCGATGAAGCGTGCAACGAGCTTGGCTGTGATGCGGACGCTGATGTCTGTACTCGCGTCGGACTCGGCCAGTATCTCGCGTACACGCGTATCTTGGAGGCTGTGATCGCGGCGGTCGAAACCGAGGCGAACGAGCGCGACGAGCAAGAGGGAGCGGCATAGCCATGCCTTACCTACCTCTCGACGATTCCCTCGTGGCGATGATCCGCGAGAATGAGGCCATCATCCGAGGGTTCATGCACTGCGGGGGCGGTGACTCGCTCTGGGATGCGGACATCGCGTGGGACTTTCCGGCGCAAGCCACGGGCGATGCGTGGGACGAAGATGCGGCGAAGCTGTCGCACGCGATCGGTTTCATCGCGGGCGTAGCGGCGGCGATGGACGTCACCCCGCTGGAACTTCTCGACGTGGTGCTCTGGCCCGGCAGGGGCAAGCCCGTGATCGAAGTCCATACGCGCGACTCGTCGCCGGCGCTGTCAGCGCCCACACCGCGCGCGAAACGTACAACCTCTCAACGTCGGCAGCGACTGCCGAAGGTCCGGTAACCATGACCGCGCTACTACAACAGTGTCAGTGCACCGTGTGCCTCGATCATCTCGCGCGCACGAGCGGCGGCATCATGCGTCAGGCCGTGGACTTCGGGCGGTTCGAAGGTTGGCGGTACCAGATCGAGAGCTGGATGGGTGTCGGCTACTTCTCGCATCCCGATGCGAAGGTGTCGATCTACGCCACGCCCGACTGGGAGCGCGGTGGCGTGCTCGACGTCCAGGTCATGACCGAGGACGGCGACGTCATCGGCGGGGACGTGCTGCCGTTCAGAGGCGAAGAGCGCACGCTGGAGCGGTTCCACGCGCTCGTGAAGCCGTTCCTCGACAAGTACCAGCCCGAAAAACGCGTATGGCTGGAGGTCGGCTATGGCTTGGCTGGACTCACGCGCTCGGATGTCGCCCGCTGGGAGATCATCGGCCAGTGCGCGCACGGTCACGACATGCGCCGCAACCCCGACCGACCCGATCACGCGGTGGATCTGGGATGCGATGCTGAACTTGCGCTCTGCGACTCGCGCACGGGCGCATCGGTCCCCAAGCAGTACCTCACGGTTCGCTTCGACGTTACCGGCCTGACCGAGTTGCAGATCGACGCCTTGACGGGCGAGGTCATCGCGCAAGGCGAAGAGTCAGACCACCATCCTACGGTGGCCGTCGAGGTGATGCCGTGACCAGACGGACCAAACCGAAGCCGTCGACGACGGTCGCACAAGACTTCGTGCGTGCCCATCTCGGTCGTGGCGCATTCGCGCCGCTCACTGGCACGGACTGGCGCGCATGGAGCGCGTTCGTCTACCTTCTAGAGCTTTACGGCGTGTCGCGCGACCCACGCTCCGTCGATGCGATGCGCGCGACACTCGCATGCGCACAAGCGAGCGTCATGGATATCTTCATCCAGACGATTCCGGCCATACTCGACTGGTACAACGTCGCTGAACTCTGGCCGCAAATTGCCCCGGAACGCGCCGCGCGAGAGCTGGCGGCAATCGATGTCGTCGGAGAAAACGGCCACGTGTGGCGGCGCTACTTCGGATTTCCACAACAACCACACCTTGGAGTCGTGCCATGACCTCCGCCGTAACCGTCGCCGACCACAGCGCACTGGAACGCCTGGCCGTCCAACTTGGGACCGATAACCAGCGCGAGCGCTACCGTGACCACCTTCTACCGGAAGACGAGCTTCTCGCGCTCGCTCGCCACGAGCTCTTCGGGAAGTTCACCGAGTCCGGTCTCAAGCGGTGGGACGGCAAGAAATCGCTCCGTGCGGCGGACGCGCGGCACGCTCGCAAGTGCTTCGTAGCCACGGCGGGCATCGAGGCGCTCGCCGACCACATTTACTTCGAGACGTGCGCCATCGCCGAGCTATCGCATGACGAGTACGACATGCTGAAGCGCATCAACGCCATCGCCCGGACGTCTTCCGAGCACGAGTGGTGCCGCATGGCAGGCGTGCTCTTCATCGTGTCGCCTCGGTCCCACTGGGCGACCTGCGACGTCTGCAAGGAAGAGACGGTCAAGTCATCCGCGCTGGTGTCGGTGCGGTGGGCTGGGCGCGAGCTCGCGCGCGAGTACGCGCTGTAGGAGGTCTGGGCAACACCCTGGAAAACTATCGCGCGATGAAGGCGAACATGACGTCGGGCGCGAGAACGGCAATCACGCACCCGTCGCTCCAGGCGCAACTGGTGGCTTCTGGGCCAACGCCGAATGGATCCCCTGCATCGACGGGGTCGCGCGGCCAGTTGAACCCGGACTTGAGCCGCTGGCTCATGGGATTCCCGGCAGAGTGGGGCTCTTGCGCGGCTACGGAAACGCGATCGTCCCGCAAGTCGCCGCCCTCTTCATCCAAGCCGCGGAAGAAGCGCGGCGAGATCTGACCCGCTGATCTCGATCCTCACCTTGCCACTGGCAGGGTCGACCTGTTATCCGTTTTCCCTGCCACACCCAACCGAGAGAAGGAGACACGACATGACGACCGAAGTTGCGACCGCCACGCTCACCCGGCGCCGAGTTCAGCTGGGCGACCTCAAGCTCGAGCACAAGCACTGGCGGAATCCCCGCTCGTTCACGGGCCTCTCCGAGGACGAGCTCGACGATCTCGCCGCCAACATCAAGAAGAACGGCATCGAGGTGCCGCCGCACGTGGTGCGGGTGCTCGACAAGACCGGGCACCAGAGCGACCTCGTGATCGACGGCCAGCGCCGGGTGCGCGCGATGCAGCGCGCCTTGCCCGAGGACACGCTCATCGAGGTGTTCGACCTGGAGCCCGAGGCCGTGGAGCTCACGCCCAAGAAGCAGGCAGAGCTACTCGCGCGTGCTCTCAACATCGGCCAGAACCGCAAGACCATCTCGTCGTACGAGCTATCGGAAGCGGCCGAGATGCTGCGCGCGGACGGCATGACGAACGGCGCCATCGCCAAGCTGGTCGACAAGTCGGACTCGTGGGTCTCGAAGATGCTGAAGGCCCGGTCGACCGCGTCGGCCAAACTCATGCTTGCCTGGAAGAAGAACGAGGTGACCGACGAGCTGTTCAAGGAGATCGCCGAGCTCGATAGCGCCAAGCAGAGCGCGGCGCTCGAAGCGGCGAAGACCGCCCGCGAGCAGGGCGACAAGGCGGGCGCTCGGGCGACCGTCAAGGAGACGCTCGAGATCGTGAAGAAGGAGAAGGCCGAGAAGGAGGAGGCTACGCGCGAGCCCCTGCGCGTCGCCAACGGCCACAACAAGTCGGCGACCCCCGTGGTCAAGGGCCCACAGCAGGAGATGTTCGAGCGGAAGGCCGACAAGAAGGACGACGAGCCGAAGGCGCCGAGCCGGGTCGTGCTCGAGGACATGCGGGGCATGTTCGAGAAGAAGCCGCCGACCGATGCCTACGTGAAGGGCATCATGGACGGCGTCAACTTCGCCTTGGGGTTCACCAACCCCAAGAAGTTCGCCAACCCGTGGGTCGTGTACCTGGCGCGCGTCGAGGGCCGGGCGCTGAAGAGCACGCGCCACGCGTCGCGGAAGGCCAAGGCAAAGCCGGTCAAGGCGCGCCGGCCTGCCAAGAAGGCCAAGCGCAAGAGTGGTGGCAAGAGGTCCCGGCGATGAAGCGGTACGCTAAGCGCGGCGGCTGGCTGAGCGTCGAAGACATCGGCCGAAGTATCGATGAGGTCCTGGAGCTGGCCAGAACGCAGGTTATCGAGCTAGCCCTCGCCGGCGGTGCGGCTATGCAAATCTGGGGATCCGACCGCTTCACGAAGGACGTGGACTTCTTGGCGAATCGAGTCCCAGATGGACTCGAGGAAATCCAGCCGATCGGATTCGGCGGCATGCAGCTGCGTGCGAGCAACGGCGTCCCGGTAGACATCATCGTTCGTAACGATGAGCTGCGCACGTTGTACGAGTACGCCCTGTCGCATGCGGTGGACGTCGAGGACGTTCCGGTCCGTGTCGTGTCGCCGAACTTCCTTGTCGCCATCAAGCTCGCCGCACACCGCGACAAGGACCTGCTCGACCTGAAGTATCTCCTGACCGAGTGCCAGGACGTGGATTACCCAGTTGCCCGCGGCATCGTTCTGGACCTGCTCGGCATTTTCGCTGCGCAAGAACTTGACCGATACCGCGAGGACTTTCTGGTGTCCCTAGAGCGGGAAGAACGCAAGAACCCATCTCGGCGACGCCACTGATGCCAGACCAAGAGGGCAGCCGACCCATCCAGCGCACGATGATGCGCTGCATGTCGCCGACCTGCCGGGTGTGGCAGACTGTGCTCCAGGGTGACGCCGAGTCGCGGTGCGGGGCGTGCGGCGGCGAGCTCGAGCTCGTGCAGTGGGACTTTCACTTCGAAGCACTTCCCAGAGCGCCGTATGATCCGAGCAAGGATCCAAAGCGATGACCTACAAAGAACTCGAACAGTCGTGTGCCCGCGTCTACAACGAAATCAGCGAGCACCGAGAACGAATGGAACGGGCCGGCAGGACGTATCTCATCGACGATAGGTACGCCGCACGAATCGAGATGGAACGTCGTTGCGGTAGCATGGTCGTGGAGATGAAATTGCTCGAAAAGGTGCCAGCGGACGAGGACGGTCCCGAAGGCTACGAGCGCGCTTTTTTCGAGGACGATGTTCCTGCTTCCGTGTTCGTCCGGTTTGCCGAAGTCAAGAGCGTGGTCGAAACGTGGCGATCAGGACGACTCGTGGAACTTCCACCCGGCATTGGACCGTTGCCGATGCGAGTGGATCCCAGTCGTCCAAGACATCTTCGTCGTCGCCGAGAGGAGTGATCCCCGCCTAGCGCCGTGTCACACAGGCGTGCTTTCATCGCGACACCATGATGAAGCACCTCCAGCACGGTTACGTGGGGCCAGCGCTCCTCTACTTCACGACCTTCCTCATCTGCATCCTGCTCGCCGCCGTGCCCTCGTGCGGCTCGAGCGCCAACTGCGCCGACCCCAAGAACGCCGCTTCCGCCTCGTGCCTGCCCGCCGACGTCTCGGCGTGCGCTCAGGCCGAGGCCAAGCTCATCGCTGCGGGCCAGAGCGTCGCGCAGTACACGGTGGGCGTCATCGCCAAGCTGACCGCCGCGTACGTCAGCGGCGGACCGACCGCCGTACTCGCGGCCATCGCTGCGATGATCACGTCCGACGGCGAGCAGCTCGTCAGCTGCGTCGTCAGCGACTACACGAGCTCCAATCCGATTCCGCTGACGGTCACCCCTGCCAGTGGCAGCGGGTCCGGATCTGCGGCGCCCGTCCCGTCGCTTCTCGATGTCCTCCGGGGCGTCGTCGCCGACAAGAAGTGGCCTCTCGCACCGGCGAAGAAGTAGCCGTGGGCTTCGCCAAGGGACACGTCCGCCGGCCCGACAAGAACCACCTCATCCGGCTCAAGCACGCTCGGCACGCCAAGCGCCTCTGCGCGCTGCGCGCCGTGCCGATGCCCGCGGTCTTCGACTCGCGCGCAATGGGCGTCGTCGGCCCGATCAAGAACCAGGGCAGCTGCGGTTCGTGCTGGGACTTCTCGGGCACCGGCATCGTCGAGATCGCCTATAACCGCGCCGGCCTCGGCGGCGGCGCTGGCACGTTCGTGCTCTCCGAGGAGTACACGCTGTCCTGCTACCAGAACGGCCAGTGCAACGGGGACGACAACACGACCGTGCTCGACTGGGCAAAGGCCCACGGGCTTCCGCTCGCCGCCGACTACGGCGCGTACCAGGCAGCGCCCGGGTCGTGCCTCTGGCAGCCGTCGATGAAGCTCTACCAGATCGACGACTGGGGCTTCGCCGACACCTCCGCGCCGCCCGACGATCCGGGTGCGGCGTTCAGCGTGCCGTCGGTCGACGACATCAAGAGCGCCATCTTCCAGTACGGCGCGGTCGGATGCGCGGTCGCCGCCGACGACGCGTTCGAGGCGTACACGGGCGGCGTGTTCCAGCGCACGACCTCGGACCCGGATCAGATTGACCACGACGTCATCCTGGTCGGCTGGAACGACGCCGATGGCGCGTGGATCTTGCGCAACACGTGGGACATCACGTGGGGTGAGGGCGGCTACATGCGCATCGCGTACGGCGCCAACCTCGTCGGCACCGAGGCCGTGTGGGCCGTCAAGCACGCCGAGACCGTTTCCTAGCGTCAGACCGCTCGGTAGAATCAGGTAGTGCCCAGGCCCCAGCGCTGCGCGTACAAGGAACGTGGACACCGCTGTGAACGCAACGCCACCGTGCACCTCGGTGACGTCCACGTGTGCGGAGCTCATGCGATGGCGTTCGCCGATGCCGCGCAGGAAGCCGGAAGCCCCAAGACCGGCGGCATCGCGTCCGTCCTCTCCGACCTCCTGACCGGCGGTCGCGTCAAGCGCGTGCACGTCGACCGAGCTCTCCAGGAGGTGCTCATCGGCCTCGGCGTGGTCGACGAGCACGGGAAGTTCGTGCCACCGGCCAACTTCAGCCCGCCGGCGGGATGGCCGTTCCCGGGGCGATCACCTCCGCAGCAGCAGGCTCGAGGTCGCATGCCGCCGCGGCAGCCGCAGCAGCCACCGCAGATCGACGAGCTCGAGCTCCAGCGCCGGCGCGCGCGCCAGACACTCGGCTTCGGGGCCGAACCGCTCACCGCCGAGATGGTGAAGCAGCGACGCCGCGAGCTCGCCAAGCAGCACCACCCTGATGCGGGCGGCTCGGCCGCGAGCATGGCCCGAATCAACGATGCGGCCGACCTGCTCTTGAAGGCGGTGGCCGCATGAGCAATTGGCTGTACGACGAGAACGGGAAGATGCGCAAAGGTCTCTATACCGTCTACCCCGAGGAGATCGCCAAGCTGGCTGCTCAGATCGATGCCGAGTTAACGCTTCCCCGTGAGCCACATTTGAACGTTCCCGGCGAGAACAGACATCGCGTGCCGATGGTGAAGTCTCGTTTCGCAAAGTGCGTGTTCATCCAGCCCGGGGATAAGATTCGCGTCCATCCGCACTACGCCATCGCTGCTAAGTTCGACGGGTGGCTGACCGTCGTTCGCGCGGTGATGAACCCGATCATGGGACTTGACGTGCTTGCACAGGCTCAAGACGGAACGGGTGGTTTCGTCTCTCCTCACATGATCGTCGAATGGCGCTGTTCCGATCTCGCCACGATGGATCCGCGGCAGCCTGGCTGGCGTCCCTGACGGGGAGATCTCCCCTGTCCTTCGCAGCTGGACGGCCACAGCCATACCCCCGTACGCTCGACCCTATGCGGATGAGGTCCCGTCCCGTCCAGCGCGCGCCGCGCAAGCGCTCGCTCGGCGGGTACGTGTCCGCTGGCCAGATGTCGCGCCCGCGCTGCCCGCCGCTCTTCGGCGGAGCTCGATGCCAGGGCGACTACGTGCGGCATGCAGCGCTGGGGGACGTCCCGATCCCAGGTTCGCAGCCGCCGTTTCCAGATAGCGTCGAGGTGTGGAGGCCGTTGATCACGGCGCAGTGCCAGGGAACCGGCATCAATCCCGACTTCGCGTTGGCGTGGGTCGATCTCGAGTCGACGGGATATCCGTGTGCGACCGGAGGACTGTCGAATCCCGAGGGCGGCATCTTTCAACTTATGGGGCCGGACCAGGCCGGGACCAACGTCGCCGCAGCAGGCACGACGAGCGAATTACAGCACCCGACGCCGCCCTGCAAATATTCGGTCGCCAGCGGCAAGGGCGACTACACGCCGTTCTCCGCGCTGTCGTCGGCGCAGCAATTCGAGCAGGTCCGCGCCGGCATCCAGTACATCCAGGCGTGCATGACCTACGCGAACGCGCATCTCGCGGCCAACGGTTACACCTGGGACCCGTCGACGACGGACTACTGGACGATCGTCAAGTACGAGCACATCGGCCCGGGCTACACGAACACTTTGCTCCAGCAGGGCGTGAGCTTGAACGATGGTACGCCGCCGGCTGACTTTCCATCGCTGCTCGCCACCGGAGCCACGGGCGGCGTGAACGCCGCGACCATTGCTCACACTCAAGCTGTCGGTGCATTCGGCGTGTCCGACGCATCGGACATCGTGTCCGATCTCGGCATTGCCGGCCTCGCCGGTCTTTTCATTCTCGGCGGCGTTCTCTGGTACTTTGCCTTCGGAGACGAGGTCGCCTGATGCCCCCCACGATGAAGCCGCTGCAACCCTTCCGGCTGCCGCCCAAGGCGCCCTCGAAGATCGGCGTGCCGCCGGACTCGAGCGCCACCAATCCGGGCCAGGCGAGCTTCACGCAGCTGAAGACGCCGGACACCAACTCCGACAATTACACGTTCTTCACCACGATCCCGATCGCGGGCCAGCCGGACTCCACCGTCCTCTACACCGCCGATCGCCCGTGGGTGCGCGTCACGCTCATCCTCGAGACCGCCGGCCCTGTCGCGGTCGGCACCAAGGCGACGATCACGCCCGTGCTCGGCGGCGCGGGCATCCTCCTTCCCCCGCCGTCGGTCGGTGGCGTCGGCCAGCCGATCGTCTTCAATCTCGCCAAGGGCAATAAGCTCTACATTGCGTCGACCTCGGTCAACCGCGTGAAGGTGCAGGTCGACCCCTTGCCGTGGCTGCAAGACATCTTCTTTCTCGTGCAGGCCGTCGTCGCGGGCATCGCGTCGCTCGTGCAGAAGCCCTAGTCTGCCACTGGCAAAACCATGAGCTATCCCCAGCCCTCCTCGACCGCGCCCGTCCTCGCCGGACAGGGATTCTTCCGGCTGAAGACGCCGGTCTCGACGTTCGCGAGCGGATCGGGCGGCGGCTGCCCGACCGACATCTACGAGTCGACTCAAGGCGCCGCGGCGTTCGCGATCGGGCCGGAGTCCGATCTCGCGCACTACAAGATCGGCTACCTCGATCCGACGAATTCTCCGTCGCTCATGTCGATCGTCGAGATCACGCCCGAGCGCATGTTCTCGGGCCTCCTCTACGCGCGCAACGAGCCGGGCACGGTCTACCAGCCGTCGGGGCGTCAGGGTCGCATCCTCATCTGGCCGACCGACCTCTGGTACGCGGGCTATACGCCGTCGGCCGCCGTCATCCCGGGCGACACGGTCTTCACGTACCCGCCGCAGATCGACATCATCCAGTACTACTCGAACCCGCCGACGATCCAGCCGCAGCGCAACGACAAGCTCTGGTTCACGCAGTACCTCCCGATGACGTCGGGGCAGACGACATGGCTCGTCCTGCCCTCGTACGGACGCTCGTACATCGATGTCGAGTTCGCGAACGCGACCGGTCAGGCGGTCACGTACGGGATCTTGGGCGTCCTCTACTCGTTCGGAAACTTCGCCACGCAGGAGACGACGCTCCTCATGGCGGCGTCGGTCGCGAACAACGCGTCTCAGAACAAGGTCATCAAGAGCTCGACCGACGGCGTCTTCGATGCGTTGGTGTTCTCGTTCGCCATCGGCGGCTCGCCGAGCGCGAACGCGAGCATCAACTTCCGCGCGACGATGTCGGATACCCCGAGGTAACCATGGCCGCTCGCGCTGACCTCCCCTCTGCTGCTTCGCACGCCTTCATCGACCTGGGCGCGAAGTGGAACGCCAACACGCTCGTCACCGCCCTCTCGGGCTTCGCGGCCGCGCTCAAGAACACGTTCCTCGAGGCAAACCCGACCGACCATCCGTGTGGCAACTGGCTGGCGGTGATCGCCGCGCTCGCCGTGACGATGCCCCAGACCGGCGGCTCGGTCGGTGCGCCGGCGGTGACGTTCGAGCAGATGTCGGACGCCGCGAAGTGGGTGGCCGCGCTCTGCATCCTGGCGCAGGAGCTCGGGACGTCGGGCCAGCAGTCGGCCGTGCTCGTCGCCTACAACGGCAACTTCTAGCTGCCGCCGATTGCCACTTCCATAGGCCCGCGATGGATTTATGCTGGAGGCGTGATGACGAGAGGATGGCTTCTGGCACTGGGGCTCGGCATCGCCGCCTGCGGCGACAACATGCACCGCGGACCATCGGAAGTCTGCATCGTGGGCGAGACCTGTCCGGCGGACGCGGGCGTGCTGGTCGACGCGGCCCCGCTGCCGGCCTGTGATGGGGCGACGCCACCTACGCCGCTACCGTGCGCGTGCGGCGAGTGGGCGTGCGTGATGTCGGACGGCTACGTGAAGGTCGAGGAGCTCTGCGGCGACCTCTCGCACTGCGACGCGGTCGGGCACTAGCCAGCGTAGCGCCGGCCGCTCTTGCCCGGCACGTAGCGCTGGAGGATGGCGACGAAGTGGGGGTTCGAGAGGGCGGTGGGCATGCGGCGAGCGCGGACGAGCTCGACGATGGTCGTGGCGGACATCTTGGTGAGGAGGCCCAGCGCGAGGCCGACCACGAGCCCGGAGCGGTTGCGGCCCTGATTGCAGGTGACGAGCACGCTCTTGCCTCGAGCCAGCGACGTGGCGACCTCGTGGCCGGTGACGAGCGTGGTGCGGGTCTGGGGCTCGTCGAGGATGCCATCCTCGATGGGGCAGCGGATGACCTTGCCGGAGAAGGGGATCCACACCGGCTGAAACTCTTGTGCGCAGAGGACGAGCACGTCGAAGCCGGGGATGGTGCGGTCGAGCGGCGGGCGGGCGCCCATCCAGAGCCGCTTGGCGATCTGCGACACGTCGAGCGGAGTCGGCTGCTCGGGCTGCGTGGTGGCGGAGGCCATGCGGGTCCTACGATACGCGGAGAGCCAGCCGCCGCGCTTGCCGCTGGGAGCGGCGAGGTGGGTCTTGCAGAACACCGCGCCGAGCTCGGCGTCGAGCGGGCACTTCGGGGCGACACACTTCACGGCGCGGTCGGACTCTCCTCGACCCAACGTATCCCGCGCTCGGTGAGCGCGACCGTAGCATTGGTAGTCAGCCGCGCGACCTTCGGCTTGTCCCTCGTCATGCCCGTGACGAGGGATGGAACGTCTTTCCGCGGCAGCCCGGTGACGGATGCGATCTGATCGAACGTGAGCTCGGGCTCTTCGGCCTGCGAGTCCCGCATCGAATACAGGACGGCGAGCAGTCGATCCCGATGGAAACTGCGCCAGTCGTCTATGCGGACGCGACGGCCAAGCACGGTGCGCTGCGTGAACATCACTTGACCAGGCGCGCGGTCGGTAGCGGCGCGCGCGGTTCTTCGGCCGGCGCGGCCGGCGGCGCCGCGATGGCGAGGTTGGCGCGGATCCACGCCAGCGCGCCGTCGCCGCCGCCCGCGACAATGGCCGCCGTGTAGTCGCACTTGCCCATCGGCGTCAGCGCCGGATACCCGGGCACGTACTCATCGCCGTCGCCGTCGAGCTGCCAACCGAAGACCGTCGGGCTCGTGTTCGTGAGCTGCCAGCCGATGCGCTCGTAGATCTCCGCTGGCAAGGTCGCTGCGTAGCGCGCGATGATGAGCGTGCCGCAGCCCATATGGTCGGTGACGCCGTTCTCGGCCAGGTACACGTTGCCGTAGAGCATCGGCGTGGTCCCGACCTGAGCCGTCACGTACACCGCGAACTTGCTCACGCACGCGACGATGGCGGCGGCGCCAGGCGAGGCTGGGTTGTTCGCGCCCTCGACGTCGACCATCGGCCAGAGATCGCCGGAGCTCCATCCGCCGGCTTCGTCGACGGTCGCGAGAAACCACTTGGCCTGGGCAATCGGATCTTCGTCGATGCGGAGGTAATGGTACGCGCCGCGAAACCAGTCGACGCCATAGCGCTTGCCGGCGTAGACGCGAGCTCGCATCCAGTTGTCGAGAAACCACTCGCGGTCCTCCGTCCGGTGGGCGGGATAACTCGTTCCTTCGGTGGCCTTGAGGATGAGGCCGTGCCAGGGAGGGCCGGCGAGCACGAGCTTCTGGATATCGGGTCCGCCGTACCCGTCACCGGCGTAGGTGTCCACGATCAGCGGATCGATGGTGCCCATGACTTACGCGCGCGCGGAGTCTTCTTTGAACGGAAACTCGCCGCTGTCGCGAATCTTGGCGATGCGCTCGAGCACCAGGCGCGTGAACTTCACGTAGCTCTCGCCCTTGTCCTCGGGGATGAACGACGTCCGCTGCTTGGTGCCGTCGTCGCGCTCGAAGATGCGCCAGATCGAGAACACGAACATCCCCTTGAACTTCTTCTGGGAGATGATCGCGAAGAAGCCGTCCGACGACGTGAGCTCGTCGAGGTCGACGTGCCCGGCGTTGACGTCCATCTGCATCCGCTTGCGCTCGGCCAGCGGGTACTTCTCGCCCGGACTTCCGGCCTCGCTGTCGGCCCGGTCCGTCTTCTCGACTCTCTTCGCGCTCGGCATCTCGCCTACAGGCTACGCAATCGCGGGGTTAGGGTCTATGGCGCGATCTCGGGCGGGATCTCTTCGCCAAGCGGTGGCCCCTCACGTTTGCCACTGGCAGTGTGGTGGGATAGGCCCATGGCTTCGAAGTCCGCCCAGGCTCACACCGCCGGGCTTCGCCGCGCGCGCCAAGATCGTCAGGACGCCATCCTCGCCGCCCTCCACGCGACATCCGCCGTCATCCTGTCGTTCGACCAGAACGTCCGTAACCGCGAGGAGCTCGTCATCTTCTCGCCGGACACCTACCCCCACGCCGACGCGCCCTACCGGCTGACGTCGTTCATGACGGATGGCCCCTGGGGGCACGAGAACGTCCGCTCCATCGAGGAGGCAGCCGCCGAGCTCGCCGGTCGGGGATGGACGAGTATGCGGGTCGCCACGGATGAGGACGTCATGGCGTGGACGTCGACGCCGGAGTTCCAGCTCGGCGCCAAGCGCGTCGCGTTCGTACAGGCCAGTAACCTTCTGCGCTACCGCGCGAGCCAGCTGCGGCATGATCCGTCCATCTACGACCGCGCCGCGGCGCTCGATCGGCAGGCCGGCGATCTCTTCCAGACCGATCCGGACGCCGCTATCGACATGCTCACCAAGGCGATGCGCGACTTACCGGTGAAAAACCCGCCGCGGGTGTACCGGCCCCAGAAGGTCGTCGCGACGCTTCAGCGCGACACGAGGCCGGCGTTCGCGGGGCGCGGGAGCGTCGTCGGGAGCCCCGAGGACATCATCGACGGCCTCACCGACTACATGGGCCACCGAGCCACCGAGATCTTCCTCGTCTTGTTCCTGTCGGTGCGGAACGAGATCGTCGGCTACACCGAGTACGCGATGGGCGCGGTGGCCGGCGTCGAGGTGCACGCGTCCGGCGTCTTCCGCGACGCGCTCGTGTCCGGCGCCGCGGGCATCGTCACCATCCACAACCACCCGACCGGCGTCACGATCCCATCGGACGATGACCGCGCGCTGTGGGAGCGGCTCAAGGCGGCTGGCCAACTCATCGGCATCCCGGTGGTCGATAACCTCGTGCTCGGGGAATCCTCCTACTTCTCCGAGATGGAAAAGTTTGCCAAGCCGCTGCGTCGGAGGGACTGACATGCGCTACCCGATGGCTGGTGATCTGCAGAGCCAAACCGGCATGAAGGCCAACCCGCCCTGGGTGACCGACGTCCTCGGCGACTACTGGGACCTCCTCCAGGAGAAGGCCCCGGCCGAGTGGCTGCCCAAGCTCGAGCACGTGCGGCCGGTGCGCAGCGGCAAGGCGATCTCCGCCCACCTCCACGAGCTCGGATGCGGCGCCTACGGCTGCGTCCTGCCGACCTTGGATCCGAAGGTCGTCGTCAAGGTCACGACCGACGTCTCGGAGGCGCGGTTCGCCATCGAGCACGCCGAGAGCCTGGTCGCGCCCGTGTGCGTGCACTACTACCTGGTCATCGAGCTGTCCGAGCTCCACGAGGGCCGGCCCTTGCACCTCCTCTGGCGGCAGAGCGCGGACCACGTCGGCGACGCGGAGAACACGCTCGGCAAGGGCGCCGACGATCAGATCGACCGTCAGGCCATCTTGGCCGGCGCGGCGTTCGATGCGATCTGGAACCACATGCCCGTCGCCGAGACCAAAAAGCGGATCAGCGACTGGCTCGAGTACCTCGATCGCGCCTACCACCGCAACAACTACAAACCGATCTGCGACCTCTTCGCGGGGATGGCGAAGATCTACCGCAAGCAGCACATCCTCTTCGGCGAC
>Ga0335071_10001812_pt1 | contig 22945 bp, 16 predicted proteins | sample Lox_Sample_15_FD_206724 | JGI IMG/M metagenome (GOLD analysis project Ga0335071, IMG submission 206724) | Soil microbial communities from Loxahatchee National Wildlife Refuge, Florida, United States - Lox_Sample_1.5 | ecosystem: Environmental > Terrestrial > Soil > Wetlands | place: USA... | reverse complement strand
ACGACGGTTCAACCCCAGCCGTTCACCGGGGCCTCGCTCACCGCGGACGGCCTGACGGTGACGTTGCCCGCCAAATCGGTGGTCGTGCTGACACTGGAGTAGCCGCCGACGGCAGACCGGATCGGATTATTCCACGCGGCGGGCGTGAACTCCCCGCCGCGCGGGCTAATGCCCATCGCCCTTCGCCTTTGGACAGTAGGGCCGGCCCTCGTGGCCGGGCCGCGGCCCGCCGACCAGCGGCGGCCCTACAAAATCCAAATACGGAGTGACATTGGTATAAAACTCCGCACCTCTGCCGGTCAGACCGTGCGAGCTACGGATTCAACACCGCCTGGATTTTCGGATCGCGGTAATTCTCCTTGGTGAGGACGAGAAAACTGGGATGGACCACCGCGGGTACGCTTTTGCCTTGCAGCAGAGCCACGGCCGTTTCCACGCCTTTGTAACCCAGATCCTTCGGCTGTTGTGCCACCCACCCGGCGAGAATGCCGTCGGTGATCGCGGCGGACGCTTCCGCCGGAAGATAGAGACCGAACCCGACAACCTGTACCTTGCCGACCAGACCTTTTTCGCGAATAGCTTTGATCATCGCCAGGGTGCCGCGCGTGGCGGAGACGAAGACGGCCTTGGTATTCGGGTATTTGGCAAGCAACAGCCGGGCCTGATCTTCCTCGGTGTCTTTTTCGCTGCTGGCGTAAATGTCGGCATGCAGCACGACCTTCACGCTCTTGAGCGCGTCGAAGGCTTTCTTCTCCCGCTCCAATACCGTGCGATCGATGCCGTTGTTGCGGAGCACGGCGACTTCGTCGCCATCCTTGAGCAGCGCCACGAAAATTTTGGCCGCGGCTTCGCCCATGGCATCCTGATCGGCGCCGACGAAAGCCTGAGCGAGGCCTTCCTTCAATTGGGTGTCGAGTGTCACCACCTTCACGCCCTTGGCCACAAACTCGGCCACCGATTGCTCGACGTTGTCGGGATTGGTGGGGGCGATGACGAGTGCGTTGATGTTTTCATGGGACAGCGACGCCAGCAGCCGGACCTGCGCACCGACATCCATCACCGTCGGCGGGGCGCGCACGACGACTTCCACGCCCAGAGTCTGGGCCGCCTCGTTGACGCCCTTCTCGGCGTAGACCCAGAAGCCGGGAGTTTTGTCCTTGAGGAGCACGCCGATTTTAAGGGGAGCACCGAAACAAAGCCCGCTCGTAAGCAGGAGGATCAACGCACCGATGCTAAAGTTCGAATGGGGGTGAAGCATAATGGATGGAGATCGAGTCTTCAACTACAGCATAATCTGGGAGAAGTAAACCTCCGTGGCAACGCGGAACGCTGGGATCGTCTCCACCCGTCCATCGACAAAAAAAGCGCGGCGTTAAGCCGCGCTTTGCTAAAAACAAGTAAAACAGACCGGAGCGGACGTTTCAGGCGCCGATGTCGACGTACTGGGCCAACAGATTCTCGAGGCCCTCCTGTTTTGCGCTCCGCGGCTTGGGTTCGCCCAGCTTCGTGAGGACCAGTTTCTCCAGTTCCGGGAAACCGACTTTGCCTTTCTCGATGTCCTTGCCGAATCCGGCGTCGTAGCTCGCGTAACGGTTGGCGACGAACTGCTCGAACTTGCCCTCGGCGAGGATGCGGCGCGCGAGCTTGAACGCCAGGGCGTAGGTGTCGAAGCCGCCGACGTGCGCGAGGAAGAGATCCTCGAGATCGATCGAGGTGCGGCGCAACTTGGCGTCGAAGTTGAAGCCGCCCGTGCCGAGGCCGCCGGCCCGGAGGATCGAGATCATCGCGAGCGTCAGTTCCCGGGCGTCGGTGTTAAACTGGTCGGTGTCCCAGCCGAGGAGGAGGTCGCCGGTGTTGGCGTCGATCGAGCCGAGTAATCCATGCGCCGCGGCCGTCTCGATTTCGTGCTGGAAGGTGTGCCCGGCGAGCGTGGCGTGGTTGGTCTCGATGTTGAATTTGAAATGCTTGGTGAGGCCGTAGGTCTTCAGGAAGGCCACGCCGCTGGCGACGTCGAAGTCGTACTGGTGCTTGGTGGGCTCCTTGGGCTTGGGCTCGATGAGGAACTGGCCGCCGAAGCCGATCTTCTTGGCGTAGTCGACCGCCATGTGCAGGAACGCGCCGAGGTGGTCGAGTTCGCGCTTCATGTCGGTGTTGAGCAGTGTCTCGTAGCCTTCACGGCCGCCCCAGAAGACGTAATTCTCGCCGCCGAGCTCCTGCGTGATCTCGAGGGCCTTCTTCACCTGCGCGGCCGCGTAGGCGAAGACATGGGCGTCGGGATTGGTCGAGGCGCCGCACATATAGCGCGGATTGGAGAAGAGGTTCGCCGTGCCCCAGAGGAGTTTCACGCCGGTGGCCTTCTGCAGCTGCTTCGCATGGGCGACGATCTTGTCGAGGTTGCGGTTCGTCTCGGCGAGCGAGCGGCCCTCGGGGGCGATGTCGCGATCGTGGAAGCACCAGAACGGCGCGCGAATCTTGACGAAGAATTCGAACGCCGCGTCCAGCCGCGTCAGGGCGACGGAGACGGGATCCTTGCCGCTCTCCCACGGACGGACGATGGTGCCGGGGCCGAACGGATCACCGCCGACGCCGCGGAACGAATGCCAGTAGGCGATGGAGAAACGCAGGTGATCGGCCATCGAACGGCCGTCGATCATCTCGTCGGGATTATAGTGTTTAAACGCGAGCGGATTGACCGACCGCGGTCCTTCGTAGGCAACTTGACCGATCTTCGGGAAGTGCGAGGTGGATTTTTTCATGGGTGGAAAAGTGGAACAAGCGGAGGTTACGGCCGGCGCGGCGGCGCACCCGTGGTCACGCCGGGCACGAAGGCGGTTTCCACGAGAATCTTCCGGCGCGGCGAAGTGGGGTGGAGCAGGCGGCTGACGAGCCGCGCGACGGCGGAGGCTCCGATGTCCTCATTGGTCACGCGCAAGGTGGTGAGCGCGGGCAGGCCGGGGGGCGGCACGTTGCCGTCGAACCCGGTGACGGAGCAGTCGTCCGGCACGCGCAAGCCGCGGGCCCGCAGGTCGGCGATGAGCTGGTAGGCCTGGTGATCGGCGGCGCAGACCCAGGCGGTGACGCGGTCGCGCCGGATGGCGGTGGCCACGGCATCGGCCAGGGCGCCGGGCGTGGTCAGGCGCGGCTCGGTCCCGTTGATGTTGAACACCCAGGCCGGGTTCAACTCGAGGCCCAGGCGGTAGAGCTCCTCGGCGTAGGCGGCGAAACGGCGCGGCGCCCACAAGCCGCCCACCGGGTAGTGCCACGAGGCGAAGCCGATCCGCTGGTGGCCGAGCCCCGCGAGATGCGCCACGAGCCAGCCGACGTTGCCGTGGTCGGTGTCGATCACGTCGATGACGACCTCGTGATATTCGGTCAGCACCGACACGGTGGAAATCTTGCGTGCCATCATCTCCACCGTGGCGGCCGGGAACGGATAGATGAGCACGGCGCCGCGCCAATGGGCCTGCCGGATATGGCGGAAAATCTGGCGGCGCCCCGCTTCGGGCGTGAGTTCGGACGGATCGATCGAGACGACGTCGACCGCCACATGGTCGATGGCGGCGCGGCTGCGAATGCCTTGAAGGATGATGGGAAACGTGACGCCGTCGGTCGGCACCAACGGAGCGCCGATCAACACCCCGATCACGATCGGCTTGGCCTGGGGCGGACGGCGGATGGCGCGAGTGGGCGCGCTCCGATAACCCAACCGGGCGGCGAGCGACTGCACCTGCTTCCGCGTCTCGGCGCTGATGGCCGGGTGATTGGAGAGACTGCGGGAAACCGTGGTGCGCGACAGCTTGAGCCGCTTGGCCAACTGTTGCTGGTTGACGGTGTGCATCGGTTTTTTTGGGGGGCGCTCTTTCTGGCCAGCGCCCGGGTGGGGGCGCAAGCGAAAAGTGTGCACATAATGGTGATATTTCACCCTTAGTCCGGGGCATGCGACCAAGGTCAGGCTGCGTAAAACAAGAAAACTCAGAGTGAAAACACCTTCCTGTCCAGCAGGGCCGGCGTGGCCATACTTGTGTGCACCGTATCGTGCACATAAATCGGAATTCTCCCGCCGGACCGTCCAGTCTTCCAGTTTGATGACATAACTGTAGGCAGCCAGCTTGCTGGCGCGGTTTGGACGCGTGCAAGCACGCTGGCCTACAAAGCGGAAGATGGAGCGGCAGATCGGAAAGCCGTGCGCGGACCGCCCGGGACAGGAACGAGGGTTGACCCTGCCCGGCGCCTCGGGCTTGATGACGGTTTATGGCCGATGTCATGACGGTAAACCTTAGCGACCGCAGCTATCCGATTTTGCTCGGAAGCGATCTGGCGGCTGAAGTGCGGTCCAAAATCGCCAAACTGGCGGCCGCGGGGCGGAAGATCGCGGTGCTGACCGACCAGCATCTGGTGGCGCGCCAGGGGGCGGCTTTGCGGGCGATGTTCGGCGACGCCCCCATGCTGGTCGTGCCGCCCGGCGAGGAGACCAAGTCGCTCGCCAGCCTGGGCCACGTGCTCGACTTCCTGGCGGCGCATCATCTCGAAAGGACAAGCGCCCTGTTTGTCGTGGGCGGCGGCGTGATCGGCGATCTTGGCGGCTTCGCCGCGGCGTCCTACCTGCGCGGGATCGATTATTTCCAGGTGCCGACCACCTTGCTCGCGATGGTCGACAGCTCGGTGGGCGGCAAGACGGGCATCAATCTCAAGGCGGGCAAGAATCTGGTCGGCGCCTTCCACCAGCCGCGGGGCGTTTATATCGCAACCGGATTGCTGGGCACGCTGCCGAAGCGCGAGTTCGCGGCGGGCATGGCCGAGGTGATCAAATACGGCCTGCTCGGCGACGCCGCCCTTTTCGCCCAGCTCGAAAGCGCTCCACTCACCGTCGGGAGCCCGGAGCTGGCCACCGTGGTCCGTCGCTGTTGCGCGATCAAGGCCCGCTTCGTCGAAGCCGACGAGCGCGAGCTCGCCAAGGAGGGCGGGCGCGCCCTGCTCAACCTCGGGCATACTTTCGGCCACGCCATCGAACAGGTAACCGGCTATGGCGTTTATCTGCACGGCGAGGCCGTCGCAATCGGCCTGTGCGCGGTGGCGCGCCTCTCGCAAAAACTCGATCACCTCGAAGCCGACGATGTCGCCCGGGTCGACGCGGTCGTCACGGCCCACGGCCTGCCGAAGCACCTGCGCCAGAAGCTGGCGCTGGCCGACCTGCTCGACGCCATGGCACGGGACAAAAAGATCCGCGCCGGGGTGCAGCGTTTCGTGGTCTTGCACGCGCCCGGCGTGGCGGTCACGCAAAGCGACATCGATCCGGCGCTCGTGGCCGCCGCTTTTCGCGGGATTGGCGCCAAGTAATTTCGGATTGCGGATTTCAGCTGGCGGATCGAAAAACATCTTTCCCGCGCCCAGCAACCCGCGGCCCGCATTCTCCCATCCGCAATTGAGATATGTCCGCCATCGACGAAGGCATCGTTCGCGAATACTTCGAGCAAAACGGCTTTTTTGTCCGCCAGGCGCGCAAGTACCAGGTGCAGGCGCGCAAAAAGACCGGCGAAGAAGAAATCGACCTGCTCGTGTACAACCCGACCTGGCAACGCGGCAGCCGCCGGCCCGAGTTCCTGTTGTTTGCGAGCGAGCTGCCGTGCATCCGCCGCGCCATCGTGGCCGTGAAACCCTGGCATACCGAGGTGTTTTCGCCCGGCATGCTCAAGAGTTCCCACGAGATTTTCGGCTTCCTCGAGAAAAACGTGATCAAGCAGGTGGCGCGGATGTTTCCCACCGAGGGCCTTGGGGAGACGGAGGACGAGGGCGACATCACCAAGATCCTGGTGCTGCCGGCCCTGCCGACGGCCGAACCGTCCCGTTCGCAGAGCGTGCAGTTGCTCAAGGAACGGGGCGTCGACGCCATCATCTCGTTCCGGGCGATGCTGCTCGATCTGATCGAGCAGGTGGAAACCAACCGCAGCTACGGCAAGAGCGACACGCTGCAGGTGATCCGCCTGCTGAAGAACTACGATCTGCTGAAGGAGCCGCAGATGGACCTGCTGACGGAACGGACGGGAGCGGCGCCCCGGCGCCCGAAGGCCTGACATCATGGCGGGTTCCATTCATCCGACCGCCATCATCGAGCCCGGCGCGCAGCTCGGGGCGGATTGCGAAATCCATGCTTATGCCGTCATCACCCGGCATGCCGTGCTGGGCGACCGCGTGGTCGTCCATCCCTTCGCCGTGGTGGGCGGCGATCCGCAATACCTGAAGTTTGACAGGGCCACGCCGAGCGCCGCGCGGGTGGGTGCGGGCACCGTGCTCCGTGAATACGTGACCATCAACCGCTCGATCCATGCCGGGCAGGCGACGATGGTGGGGGAGAACGGTTTCCTCATGTCGGGCGCCCACGTGGCCCACGATTGCGCAGTGGGGAACAACGTGGTGCTCGCCAACAATGCGCTGCTGGCCGGCCACGTGAACGTGGGGGATTTCAGTTTCATCGGCGGCGGGGCCGCGGTCCACCAGTTCACGCGCATCGGCGAGGGCGTGATGGTGGGCGGGCTCGCCCGCATCACCCGGGATCTGGCACCGTTCATCATCGTGGCCGAGCGCGACGAGGTGTCGGGCCTCAATCTCGTGGGACTCAAGCGGCGCGGTTTTTCGCGCGAGGTCATCCGCGAGCTGAAGGACGCCTTTCGAGCGGTGTACGCGCAGCCGGGCAACATCCGCGACCTGGCCGCCCGGGCGCTGGCGAGCGTAGAATTCGGCACCGCGGAAGCCCGGCGGTTTCTGGAATTCTTCGCCGCGGGCAAACGCAGCTTCGCCCGGCCCAGCCGCCACGGTGGGGCGGAAGAATCCGGCGAGTGAGGAAGCGCGCAATGCCCAGGCCTCTCGCATTCACCTGCGGCGATCCCGCCGGCGTCGGGCCGGAGATCGTCGCCGCGTGGCTCCAGGCCCATCCGGCCGAGACGGGCGAAGTGGCCGTGATCGGTCCGGCGCGCTGGCTGGCCTCGTTGCCGGTCAAGGGTGCGAAGATTGCCGTGGGGCTCGATGAGTTTGTCGCGACGCCCGGTCAGCCGACGGGCGAGGGGGCGTTGGTGGCGTGGGCGGCGATGGAGCGCGCGGCGGCCGGGTGCGCCGCCGGCGAGTTTGGCGGCGTCGTCACCGGCCCGGTGAGCAAGGACCAGCTGGCGCGGATCGGCTACGCGTTTCCCGGCCAGACGGAATTTTTCGCGGCGCGCTGGGGCGGCGAGCCGACGATGGCGTTTTGCGGCGGCCAGCTGCGCGTGGTGCTGCTCACCTGGCATATTCCGCTGCGCGCCGTGCCGGCGCAGCTCACGGTGGCGAATTTCACGCGCGCCGTGCGGGCGGCGGAGGCGCTTTGTCGGGCGGAGCTGCCGACTCTGCCATCTCATCCGCGCATCGGCGTATGCGGGCTCAATCCGCATGCCGGCGAGGCCGGTCTGCTTGGTGCCGAGGAGCGCGACATCATCGATCCGATCCTCGGAGAACTGCGCCGCACGCATCCCGGGCTCTCGCGTTGCGAACCGGGTGACACGCTGTTTGGGCGCCAGCTGCGCGGCGAATTCGACGTCGTGATCGCGCTTTACCACGACCAGGGGCTCGCGCCACTCAAGGTGATCGATTTCGACGAGGCGGTGAACGTCACGCTGGGCCTGCCGCATGTGCGCACCAGCCCCGATCACGGCACGGCCTACGGCATCGCCGGCCAGGGCGTGGCCAGCCCGCGCAGCTTCACCAATGCCGTCGCCGTCGCCCGCCGGCTGATCGCTACGGCCGCGGCCAAGGCCAAGGCTTAGCCCAACGGTAAATTACAGACAGTACCTCCTCCGACCGATAACCAGGCTGACCAGACCAGCCGGCGGCGGCGAATTCCTGCGAATTCGTTGTTGTCAACCCGACGGCTTCGCATGAGATACCTTCCCGACCTAATCACCTGAATCATAATCATTGATGGCTAACTCGTTTCCCTCCGCTGGCGGTTCCAGCCGCCCCGGTCAGTATCAACGGCGTTATAATAATAACGACCCGTTCGCGAACATCCGCCGCAACCTCCGCATCCGCGCACCCGAAATTCGGGTGATTTCCCCCGAGGGGACCCAGTTGGGCGTGATGCCTACCTCCAAGGCGATGGGCCTGGCGCAGCAGTTCAATCTCGACCTCGTCGAAGTCGCTCCGAACGCGCAGCCGCCCGTCTGCCGGATCATGGACTTCCACAAATACGTTTACGAGGAGCAGAAGAAAACGAGCCATGTGAAGTCGACCGCCAGCAAGATCAAGGAGGTCGAGTTTACCGCCCGCATCGAGCAGCACGATTTTATCACCAAGCTGCGGCACGCCGAGAGCTTCCTCGACAATGGCGCCAAGGTGAAACTCCGCCTGAAGTTCCGCGGTCGCGAGATGGCGCACACCGAGATCGGTTTCGCCGTGATCAATCGTGCCATCGAGGAACTCGACGGCATGGGGCATCCCGACAACGAGCCCAAGCTCCTGGGCAAGCAGATCAACGTGATGATCTCGCCGCATCCGGCCAACAAGCGGAAGCTGCGGTTTCATGCACGGGAAGGCACCACACTTGTGGCGATCCCCGTGCAACTGGGCCCGATGACCGTGGTGGCCGCCCCGCTGGTGGTCAAACCCGCGCCCGGCGTCTGACCGCCCGGAAGCGCGAACCATGCGCTGGCTCGTGCGCCGCACCGTTTTTGCCGCCCTGGCCGGCCTTTTCCCCGCCGCCGCGGGCAGTCTGCTCGCGACGACGCCGACGGACAGCCCGCCGACCCGGCCGGGCGCCATTGCGACCGCCGGCGTAGTGGTCCCTCCGCTCACCCCCGCGCTGAGCATATTGCGTTTCGGTCGCGTGGAGTATGTGGATGCGACCGAATTCGGCGCACGCTTCGGCCTGAAGTTTACCTGGCTCGAAGACGAGAAACGCTTCCTGTTGAAAAGCGCCACGACGACGTGGGAGATCAAAGTCGACTCGCGGGAGAGCATGCTCGACGGCCAGCGAGTCTTCCTCGGCGATCCAGTGCGCCTGAGCAAAGGCCGCCCGTATTTCAGCCGCATCGATGCCGAACGGCTGCTCACGCCGATCCTCCAGCCCGGCTGGGGCGAAACCCGCGTGCCGGCGCTCCATACCATCGTGCTCGATCCGGGGCACGGCGGCAAAGACACCGGGAAGGTCAACGAACGGTTAAGGGTGCAGGAAAAGGATCTGGCCCTCGACACCGCGTTGCGGCTGAAGCAACGGCTGGAACAGGACGGCTATCGCGTGGCGCTCACCCGCGATACCGACCGGGCGGTCGAGCTGACCGAGCGCGCGACGGTCGCCCGGCAGGAGAAGGCGGACCTGTTTCTGAGCATCCATTACAACTCGGTCGAAAATGACGTGGAGCGCGTGTCGGGTGTGGAGGTGTACACGATGACGCCCCAGCATCAGCTTTCCGCCGATCAGCGGCCCGACGATCAGGTGGATGTTTTCAACGAAGGGAACCGGTACGACCACTGGAACGCGGTGCTCGGCGATGTCCTGCACCGGCAGTTGCTGCGCGAACTCAAGGTTTCGGACCGCGGCTACAAGCGCGGCCGCCTGGCGGTGTTGCGCCTGGCGCCGTGCCCGGCAATCCTGATCGAAAGCGGCTATCTCTCGCAGGACGCCGAAGCACGCAAGATCGCCACGCCCGCGTACCGCCAGAAAATCGCCGACGCCATTGCCGATGGGGTGCAGGCCTACGCCGCCATCCTCGACCGGTTGCAGAAAAAACCGGCGGCGGATTTGCCGCGCTGACGCCGGGCGGTAAGCTCATTTCAACCATGAAAATCATTGCTGTATGGGGGTTCGCGGCGGTCGCGTTTGTGGCGCCCGCGCTACATGCCTGGGACTACGAAGGGCACCGCCTGGTCAACAAACTGGCGGTGGCCGGACTGCCGGCGGAGTTTCCGTCGTTTGTGCGCGCGCCGGCCAACGTCGAGCGCATCGCCTTTCTCGCCGGCGAGCCGGACCGGTGGAAAAACACCTCCGACCTGCCGTTGCGGCACGAGAATCCCCCCGACCATTATCTGGACCTCGAGCAGCTCGGCTGGGCGGGTCTGGACCTGGCGACCATCAGCCCGCTGCGTTACGAATTTGCGCTGCAATTCGCGGCCGGCCGCGCCGCCCACTCCGGGCGTTTCCCGGCGATCAATCCTGAAAAAAACGCGGACCATGTGCGCGAATGGCCCGGCTTCCTGCCGTGGACCATCGCCGAAAGCTTCGACAAGCTCCAGTCGGCCTTTTCCTATCTCAACGCTTACCAGAAGTTCGGCGGCACGCCCGAGGAAATTACCAACGCGCAGGCCAACATCGTCTATGTGATGGGCGTGATGGGCCATTATGTGGGCGACGGCGCGCAACCGCTGCACGACACCGTGCACCATAACGGCTGGGTGGGCGACAACCCCCGCGGCTTCACCACGAACCCGCAATTCCATGCCTGGATCGACGGCGGCTTCATCGCCAAGGTGGGGATCAACTATCCGGAACTGGCGCCGCGGGCCCGCCTGGCCCGCCTGCTCGACACGACGCCCAAGCCCGGCGAACGCGACGCGCTGTTCGCCATCGTGTGCGGCTATCTGCAAACCCAGAATGGCCGCGTGGCGCCGCTCTACGAGCTTGAGAAGGCGGGGCAGCTCAAGGCCGACGGCACGCCCGGCCGCACCGATGGGCGCGCGTTCATCGAGGAGCAGCTGCTGCGCGGTGGGGAGATGCTCGCGAGTCTGTGGCTCACCGCCTGGCGCACCGCGCCGGAGGACACTTTCCTGATCAAGCAACTGCAATTGCGCAACGGCCTCGCCATACCGGGCGCGAAGTAGCCGGGAAGTGCGCTGGCGCCGCGGAGCCTGCAACCGCGTCGGTGCGTTCCCCTCCCTCCCGCGCCCCCATTTGTCACGTAATACGTGACAAACTTTGCCGTTCCCGCTCGCGTAGGTTTGTCACATAATACGTTACAAGTTATCGGGCCCCAATTTCAGAGGGGCTTGTCACGTAATACGTGACAAAAATCCCAGCCCGAAATCGCGAGGGAATGTAACGTAATACGTGACAAGTTCTGGAGCTCCGCCCCAACGGAGTTTGGCGCTCAGAGGGTGGCAAGACCTCGGACGCTTTGCCAGGAGTTTGACACTTATTAAGTGTCAGGCGCTGGAGCGGCGGGCCGCGCTGGATCTGCCAATATTCCTCCGCATTCGGATTTTGTAGGGCCGCCGCTGGTCGGGCGGGCCGCGGCCCGGCCCGGGGGCCAGCTCTGCAGTCCAATAGCAAAGGGCAAGGGGTATGGGAATGCAGCGGTTGAGATGCGGCCGAAATGGCGGCGCGGATAAGGGCGCTCCTATTTGCCGTAGGCAGCGAGCTTGCTCGCGCGGCAGGTCAGAGGGCGAGCAGGCTCGCTGCCCTACGAAATACAAGGTTATCAGGAGTGCCCACAAAGCGATACCGGCGCAAAAAAGCCGGCGCCCAGGCGGGCGCCGGCGGTATAGTCAACGTGACTGGCTCGCCGCTCAGACGTCGTAGTAGAGGTGGAACTCGTAGGGATGCGGCCGCAGGCGCACGGCATCGTACTCGCCCATCTTCAGCTCGATGAAGTTGTCGAGGAAGTCCTGGGTGAAGACATTGCCCTTGAGCAGGAAGTCGTGGTCGGCCTCGAGCGCTTCCATGGCGCCCTTGAGGCTGTCGGGCACATGCGGCACCTTGGCGAGTTCCTCTGGCGGGAGGTCGTAGAGATTCTTGTCGAGTGGCTCGCCGGGGTTGATCTTCTTGAGCACACCGTCGAGGCCGGCCATGAGCATGGCGGCGTTGGCGAGGTACGGATTGGCCGCCGGATCGGGCGTGCGATACTCGACGCGCTTGGCCTTGGGGCTCGGGCTGTAGGTCGGGATGCGGATCGAGGCCGAGCGGTTGCGCGCGGAGTAGGCGAGGTTGACGGGCGCTTCGAAGCCGGGCACCAGGCGTTTGTAGGAATTGTTGGTCGGGTTGCAGATCGCGCACAGCGCCGGGGCGTGCTTGAGGATGCCGCCGATATAATAGAGCGCCATCTGGCTCAGACCCGCGTAGCCATTGCCCGCGAAGAGCGGCTTGCCACCCTTCCACAACGACTGGTGCGTGTGCATGCCGGAGCCGTTGTCGGCGAAGAGCGGCTTGGGCATGAACGTGACGGTCTTGCCGTACTTGTAGGCGACGTTTTTGCAGACGTACTTGTAGAGGCTCATCTTGTCCGACGTGCGCAGGAGCGTGTCGAACACGATGTCGATCTCGGCCTGGCCGGCGGTGGCCACTTCGTGGTGCTCGCGCTCGATGTCGATCCCGAGCGAAATCATCGTCAGGATCATCTCGTTGCGGATGTCGATCAGCTTGTCGGTCGGCGCGACGGGGAAATACCCCTCCTTGTGGCGGATCTTGTAGCCGGTATTGGCGGCGCCGTTGTCCTCCTGGGCCTTGCCGCGGTTCCAGATGCCCTCGATGGAATCGAGGTAGTAGAAGGACGTGTTGGACGTGGTGTCGTAGCGGACGCTGTCGAAGATGAAGAACTCCGCCTCGGGCCCGAAATACGCGGTATCCGCCAATCCGGTGCTCTTCAGGTAGGCCTCGGCCTTCTTGGCGATGCCGCGGGGATCGCGATCGTACACCTCGCGGGTGAGCGGGTCGATGACGTCGCACGTGAGGCTGAGAGTGGCGTTGGCCGCAAACGGATCGATGAAGGCGGTCGCGGCGTCCGGGACCACGAGCATGTCGGAGGCGTTGATGACGCGCCAGCCGCGGATGGAGGAGCCGTCGAAGCCGAGACCGTCCTCGAAGACCTTCTCGGTGAGCTCGCTCACCGGCACGGCGAAGTGCTGCCAGGTCCCGTGAATGTCGCAAAGTTTGAAGTCGACGATCTTGATCTCTTTATCTTTGGCCAGTTGGATAACGTCCTTGGGTATCATGGGTGTGATGATTTGTGGTTGGCGAGGATTGCAGTGACGAAGCTTGTGCCGGTGACACGCCCACTGATGACGCGGGCGGTACCGCGACAGGATGGTAGCAAGCAAGCGTAATGCCAAGCGTGGGGTAGCGATCAAAGAATCTTTTTCATTGCCGCGCTCCGGCCTTATGGTCGTGCTTTGGCCTTTCGTGCTTTTGAATAACTTATCCTTCTTTAGCCCGCGCATTGGCGCAAATCCTGCTTATGTTGACCCCGGCACCGAGCTCTGCCTTGCGGAGCCCGGCGCATTTTTTTGTCACTGATAAAATCCTCACGACCAACCCATAATCCCATCAACCCATAGTCATCGCACATGAGTGTCAGTCCCGCCCGCCTCAACGCCATCTCGGCCGCGAATAACTTTCGCGTCACCAACACGTTCGCCTTCAAGGAAAGCCACTCCGCCGCCCTTTTCGGCAAGAATGTCTTTAACGACAAGGTCATGCAGACCCGCCTGCCCAAGGCGGTCTACAAGTCCCTGAAGAAGACAATCGATACCGGTGCGCCGCTCGATCCGAGCACGGCCGACATCGTGGCCTCGGCGATCAAGGACTGGGCGCTCGAGCACAGTGCCACGCACTATGCGCATGTGTTCCAGCCGCTTACCGGCCTAACTGCCGAGAAACACGACAGCTTCCTCGAGCCCGACGGCAAGGGCGGCGCCATCGCCGAATTCTCCGGCAAACAGCTCGCGCAGGGCGAACCCGACGCCTCGTCGTTCCCCTCGGGCGGTATTCGCGCCACCTTCGAAGCGCGCGGTTACACGGCCTGGGATGTCACCAGCCCCTGTTATCTCATCGAAAACGCCAATGGCGTCACCCTCTGTATCCCGACGGCCTTCGTGTCATGGACGGGCGAGGCGCTCGATCTGAAGACCCCGGTGCTGCGCTCCATGCGCGCCCTCGACCAGCAGGCCCGCCGCATCCTGAAACTTTTCGGCCACCAGAACATCGCGATGGTCACGGCCACCGCCGGCCCCGAGCAGGAATATTTCCTGATCGACCGCAATTTCTACCTGGCGCGCCCCGATCTCATGACCGCGGGCCGCACCTTGTTCGGCGCCAAGCCGCCCAAGGGCCAGGAATTTGAAGACCAGTACTTCGGCGTGATCCCCGAGCGCGTGCTGGCGTTCATGCACGAATCCGAGGCCGAGATGTACAAACTCGGCATCCCGGTGAAGACCCGCCACAACGAGGTCGCCCCCTCCCAGTACGAGATCGCGCCGATCTACGAGAACGCCAACGTCGCCGCCGATCACCAGCAGCTCATCATGATCACGATGAAGCGGGTGGCGCGGAAGTACGGCCTGGAGTGCCTGCTGCACGAGAAACCCTTCGCCGGCGTCAACGGCTCGGGCAAGCACCTCAACTGGTCGCTCGGCAACGCCACGCAGGGCAATCTCCTCGAACCCGGCCACACGCCCCACGAGAACATGCAGTTCCTCGTGTTCTGCGCCGCCGTCGTCCGCGCCGTGCACAAGCATGCCGGCCTGCTCCGCGCGGTGGTGGCCTCGGCCTCCAACGACCACCGCCTCGGCGCCAACGAAGCGCCGCCCGCCATCATCTCGATCTTCCTCGGCGAGCAGCTGGCCGACGTCTTCGAGCAGCTCAAGAAGGGCAAGGCCAAGTCTTCGAAGAAGGGCGGCACGATGCATCTCGGCGTCGACACGCTGCCGGTGCTGTTGAAGGACGCCGGCGACCGCAACCGCACGTCGCCGTTCGCCTTTACCGGCAACAAATTCGAATACCGGGCCGTCGCCTCCAACCAGTCGATCGCCGCGCCCCTGACTGCGCTCAACACCATCATGGCCGAGTCGCTCGACTACATCGCGACCAAGCTCGAGAAGGCCAAGGGGCAGAAATTCGAGGCCGCCGTGGCCGGGGTGCTCACGGAAATCGCCCGGGAGGACAGTGCCATTATTTTCAACGGCAATAATTACGCCGAGGAGTGGCACCAGGAGGCCAAGAAACGCGGTCTGCCCAATCTGGTGACGACGGTGGATGCCGTGCCCGTGATCTCCGCCAAATCCACGGTGGCCGCCTACTCGAAGTTCGGCGTGCTCAGCAAGCGCGAGCTCGAGTCCCGCCACGACATCATGCTCGAGCAGTACGTCAAAGCCGTGAACGTCGAGGCCAACATCGTGGTCGAAATGGTGCACACCAAGTATCTGCCGGCCGCGATCCGTTATCAGACCGAACTCGCGACCAATGCGGCGGCGCTCAAGGCCGCCGGGACCAAGGCGGACACGGCGTTGCTGGAAAAGGTCAGCGGGCTCATCGCCGCGTTGCAGGCGGAACTGAGCAAGCTCGAAGCACTCCGCGGCCATCATGTGTCCGGTCTCGCCGCCGAGGCTGCGCATTTCTGCCATCACGTGCTCCCGCAGCTCCTCGCCACCCGCAAGGTCGTCGATGCGCTGGAAGCCGTCGTGGCCGACGACAACTGGCCGGTGCCGACTTACGAAGAGATTCTCTTCATCAAGTAACGACGGCGGGCTCAGCCCCGCTTGACCGCGATCCTTCCGCCGCCCGGCCTGTGCGCCGGGCGGCTTTTTTTTAGCGCCAAATTCCGGCGGGTCCTTGAGACTGCGCCAGTCCGATGCCCGCGTTGCCGCCACAATCTCCTCGCTCCGCCTGGGAATGGGTCCAAACCGCCCTGCTTGCAGCCAATCTCGCCTGGACCACGCTTTGCCTTGGCGGCTATCTCCCCGAGACGGTGGTCGTCACCGATGTTCTCGTCGGCCTCCTCCTGGCGGTGCATTTGCTGGAACGGGCTTGTGTCCGCGGCGAAGATTCACCGCTTCATCCCGCCGGCTGGCTGCTGCTGCCTTTCGTCGTCTATGGCGCGGCCAATGTCCTGTTCGTTACGCCGTTGCCCTGGCTGGGTTGGATCGACTGGCTCGGCTGGGCGCGGATGATCGCCGTTTTTTGGGTGATGCTCAACGGAGTGCGTTCGCCCGCGCCGCGCACCGCACTTTTCGCCACGCTGCTCGCACTGGCCGCCGTGGGCGTGGCGTTGGGTTGCTACCAGAGTTTTGTCGACCACGGATGGATCATGCTCGGGCGGCGACAAGCCGCGCAATTCATCGGCCGGGCGAGCGGTTGCTTTGGCATACCCAACAGTTTGGCGGCGCTGCTGGAATTGCTCCTGCCGGCGATGGGTGCCCTGGCGGTCAGGCCCGGGGCGCGGGTGGGAGCGCGCGTTTTCTTCGGCGGACTCGCGGTGTTTTTCGCGCTCGGTTTATATCTTACCATCAGTCGGGGTGGCTGGCTGGCTTTCGGGCTGGCCCTGGCGGCGTGGCCGCTGTGCGCCGGGCGTTCTCCCCTGGCTCGCCGTCTCGGCCGCGCGGCCGGCGTGGGTGTGCTCGGGCTGGCCGCGGTCGGGGCGCTTTACTGGGCGGCACCGCCGGTGCGGGCGCGGCTCGATGCCCTGGTCCATGACGCCGGCGAGCGCACACGGCCCATCCTCTGGCGCGGGTCCCTGGAGATTTTCCGCGATCATCCCATGTGGGGTGGCGGCGCGGGTAGTTTCAACGTGCTCTTCGAACGGCACCGCCCAGAGCGTTATCAGGACGAGCCGCAGTGGTCACACAACGATTACCTCAACACCCTGGCCGATTATGGCACGGTGGGTTTCGCGCTCTTTTTCGGGGCGTGTGGAGCGATGGTCTGGCGGTGCGGACGGAATCGATCGCCCGCAGATTCCGGTAGGGGCGCAATCTTGTTGCGCCCTCTTCCGGGGGAAGGGCGCAGCGAGACTGCGCCCCTACAAAATTCAAGCCGCCCGGAAGCGCGTTGGGGTCAACGCGCTCCACCCACGGAAGGCGAAACTCCCGCTATTGCTTCCCTCATGCACCCTTGGGCCCAGCAGGGGTTCGCGGTCGGGCTCCTCGCGTTCGCGCTGCATCTTTTCGTCGACTTCCATTTCAAGCTGCCCGCCCTCGCGATGGCGTTTGCCGTCTGCGCAGCGTTACTGGTGTCGTGTCGTTGGCCCGCCCTCGATGCCAGCTCATCTATACCAACTGACGGGTGGGTGCGACTCGCGCAGGGCATCGCCGCTCTTGGTGTGCTCGCGGCCCTGTTTTCTTATGTATTGCCGCACGATCGCGCCGAGGCGCTGCGGTACAACGCACGGGAGGCGATTGACCGGCTGGCGCGAGCGGAAGCGCCGGCGGCCACCGTACGGAGTGCCACCCACAACCGGGGCCGCGACGCGTTTGCCCGCGCCGTCGAGCTCGATCCGAAAAATGCCCAGGCCTGGGCCGACCTCTCCTATGCATTGTCGCTGCTGATGCACGATGAGCCGGCGCGGACAAAAGAGCTCGGCCACGAGGCCGAGACTGCGGCCCGCCGGGCGCTCGCATTGACCGCGGTATTACCCGAGGCTTGGGTGCGCCTCGGTGTGGCGCTCGACACGCAGGATCGCTGGGTGGAAGCCGGCGAGTACTTTGCCCGCGCGGTCGAACTCGCCCCGGCTGCGGTCAACTACCGTTATTACCTCGCCTATCATTTTTCCTTGCGGCCGGTCACTCAGGCGCTTGCGCGATCGATGGTCGACGCCTGCTTGCTTCTTGACCCCTCCCATCGCGCGGCTCAGGCTTTACGCCAACAATTGGCAACTAGCCCAAATGCTCGTTAACTCGCGCCGCCCATGCTAAGGAAATTCGCCTTCTGGATCTTTGCCTTCGGCCTCTTCACCAGTTTTGTCGCCGATCTAGTCGCCCAAACTCCGCCTCCGGCTCCCGCTCCGGCCCCTGCGGCCGCACCCGCCAAGATCGCGGGCATCATCACCGCCAAACTTGTGAAAGGCACGGTGACGGTGCAGGACAACATCGCCAAAATACCACGCCCGCTCCAGGATAACGATCAGGTAAAGGCGGGCGAAACCGTCATCACCGGCAAGAATCATGACAGCAGCGTGGTGCTCGTGTTTTCCAACGGCGCCACCGTCACGCTCAAGACCGACTCCGAATTAAATATCGAGGAGTTCCTGCAGGATGCGTGGGACACCAGTCTCAATATCTCCGAGATGACCGCCGAGCCCACCTCGTCCACCACCAACCTGCATCTGGCGCGCGGCGAACTCATTGGCAAGGTTGCCAAGCTCAACAAGGAAAAAGGTTCGTCCTTCAACGTCCAGACGCCGGTTGGCGCCGCCGGCATCCGCGGCACTACATTCCGCGTCGTCTTCCGACCCGATCCGCAGAACCCCGGCCACTATACTTTCACCGTCAGCAAACCGGAGGGAGACGTCCATGTGACGATGCAGAACGCGACAGGCACGGCCACGGCGCCAGTCGCGGTCGCCGACAACCGGGAAATCGTCGTGGAAGTTCAAGCCACGGTCAATCCCACCACCGGCCAGATCACGGTGACCGCGCCGGCGCAGGTGGTGACGCAATCCATCCCGCCGGTCACCGCCGCCGCCATTTCCACGGCGGCCGTGCAAGCGGTCCAAGCGGCGAAGGAGGTGGTGATCCCACCGGCGCCCACGCAGTCCAACACGACGACGAACAGTAACACGACGACGAACAACAGCACCACGTCGACAACGGACAACTCGTCGACGAACAACAACACGTCGAATACCAGCGATAACTCATCGACAACGAATAATAATACGTCGAATTCGACCAACAACACTTCGAATACGAACAATAACAACACAACGACCTCGCCGCCCGCGGTACAGGCTCCGCCACGCACGACGACGGGTGCCGGGGGCTGAAAATTGCTGCCAACGCCCGGCTCCACCCGAGCCGGGCTTTTTTTGGCCGGCTGGATAAAACGGTTTTGCTTCGCGCCGGACTCCACCTAGCTTCGTCGCATCGTGGCCGCCCCCAAAAAAACCGCGTTGCCGTTTCTCCGCTGGTTGTTGTTGCTCCCGCTGCCCCTGCTGTGGTGTGTGGCGGATCATTACGGCAAACTGGATTTCCTCGAAAACAAGACCGTCGACTGGCGTTTTCGCTATCGGGGCGAGATCGCGGCGCCGGTGAAGGTCGTTTACGTCGACATCGATTCTGAATCGCTCCAGGTGATCGGCAACTGGCCTTGGAGCCGCGCCCTGCTCTCGCGGGTGTGTTCAGCCTTGGTCACCCAGGCGGGGGTCAAGGCGATCGGCATCGACATCGTGACGTCCGACATCGGCCAGTCCCAGCTCGCCGATCACGCTAGACTCGTCGCCGGCAATCTCGAGTTTGCGTCCTTCCTCAAGAAGTCGCCGCCCGTGGTGCTGGCGGCGTCGTTTTCCGCTTCGACCTTTTACGACGACAGTGGCGCGCTGCGCCATCGGGAGATGCCGCTGGTGGATCGGGAGCAGCGTCCGCTCGCGCAGATCGAGGCGCCGGAGATGCCCCAGTATGAAGTGCGCAACAACCTGAAATGGAGCCCGCCGCTGGTGGGCCTGATCGACACGCTCGACGGGGATACGCGCTGGGTGCCGCTCTTCGCCCCCACCAACGTGCGCCCCTACAACCACCTGGCGGTCGAACTGACGCGATTGTATTACGGCCTCCCGCCCGAGGGGGTGAAGATCGATGACGAGGCCCTTTCTTTTGTGCGCGCCGACGGCGCGGTGCTGCGCCGCGTCCCGCTCACGCGCCGGCAGATTCTCGAGATCAACTGGTTTTCGGCGTGGCTGTCCGACTACAACCCGCGGTGCAGTTTCTTCAAGGTCTTCGCCAACGCCGAGGCGCTCAAATCGACCGACGAGGCGGAGCGCGCTGCGGCGCGGACGTTCTTTGCTCAGGCGCAGTGGAAGAACGCCGTCGTGCTCATCGGTCCGGTGGACAAACTGATGCAGGACCTCGGGGCGGCGCCGTTCGACGGCGAACCGGTGCCGAAGGTCGGTGTGCACGGCAATCTGGTGAAGACCCTCGTGTCCGGGCAGTTTCTACGCCGGCTGCCGGTGCACTGGAATTATCTGCTCGGGTTCGTTCTTTCCTTTGCGGTGGCCGGTCTCGCCATCACCAGCGGGGCACGGAGTGCTTTCGCCAAGGTGCTCGCCGTGCTCGCGGTGGCGGCCTACGTGATGATCGCGCTCCAGCTCTTCGGGGAATTTCACGTGGTCCTGCCGCTCACCGCCCCGCTGGGCGCGATGTTTACCACCAGCTTCACCGCGCTCGTCTGGCAGGTCTGGGAGGAGCAGAAGCAAAAGGGCCGCATCAAGGGCATGTTCGGCACCTACCTCTCGCCCACGGTCGTCAACAATCTCATCGAATCCGGCAAGGATCCGGAACTTGGCGGCCACGACGCCGAGATCACCGCCTACTTCAGCGACATTCAGGAATTCTCCTCCTTCTCCGAGGTGCTGCCGGCATCGAAGCTCGGCGAGCTGCTCAACGAATACCTCAGCGCCTGCACCGACATCGTGCAGGCGGAGGGGGGCACGCTCGACAAATTCATCGGCGACGCCGTGGTGGCGATGTATGGCGCGCCGGTGGAGTGCGCCGACCATGCCTACCGCGCCTGTGTGGCCTCGCAGCTCGTGCAGCGCCGGATCGGGGAACTGCGCGAGAAGTGGCGGAACGAGGGCGACAAATGGCCGCAACGCGTGCACCACCTGCAGACGCGCATCGGCCTCAACACCGGCGTGTGCATGATCGGCAACATGGGCAGCCGGACGCGTTTCAACTACACCATGATGGGCGACAACGTGAACCTCGCCGCCCGCATGGAGAGCGGTGCGAAAAGCTGGGGCGCCTATTCGATGGTGGCCGAGGCGACCAGGCTCGCCTGCGAGCAGCACGGCGGCGACCGCGTGGTCTTCCGGCCGCTCGGCCGCATCGTGGTCAAGGGCCGTTCGCAGGCCGTGCCGATTTTCGAGATCGTGGGCCTGAAGGAATTCGTTACGGCGGAAGCGCGCGAGTGCACCGGCCTCTTTGCGCAAGGCCTCGCGAGCTACTATGCCCGTGACTGGGACGCCGCGATCGCGAGTTTCCAGCAAAGCGTGAAGCTCGAGCCGAACCAGCCCGGCAAGACGCCCGGTGTGAAGAGCAACCCCTCGCTCGTGTACCTCGACATCACCGCCCACTACCGCGCCGAGCCCCCGCCCGAAAACTGGGACGGCGTGTACGTGATGAAGGAGAAGTGAGGCCCGGTCCGGCTGGGCCTGGTTGGGGTCTGCGAAAGTGGCGGCAACGCCCCGCCCAAATCTGCGGAATTTCAACCGATCACGGATTCAGCAGATGTTGAGTCAACGATGCGCACTAATTTACGCTATGCAATGGAATGGACCGGATGTATTCCTTTCCTTGCCGCCTCACCTCTCGGTTGAACGGATTTTCGAGATCACAATTGCGGCGCTTTTAATGGGAGAGGATTGATGGGGACCAGTGGTTATGACAGTTGAGTCTTTAAGGATAAAATGACGCTCAAGTCCGCGCATACCGTCTTGCAGTGGTGTAGGTCCCGGCCATGGCGCATCGACATGGGCGGGCCAGTTTGGGTGGTGCTGGCGGTCGCACATTTGCTCGGCAGCGCCGGCGCGGCCGAGCTCAAGGTCGATTTGAACCGCAACGGGCAGGACAGCTCCACCACCGAAACCAACTACGTTCCCTGGAGCATACCCGACCCCCCGGGCAGCACGCCCGCCGTCAAAATCTTTCCCACCGCCGACGGCCCGGTCACCGTCACTTTCGCGATGCCCGCCACCTCGCCCGCCGGCACCGGGCTCGTGACCAACTGGTACAAGCAGTACGCCCAAACCAGCCCCGATGTGGACGGCAGCAGGCTGGTCAGCGATGGTGTCACCGTGGCCAACGGCAACGCCGGCGGGCAGATCCAGATGACCATCACCGGCCTCCTCGCCGGCCACCACAGCCTGCTGACGTACCACAACGCCTGGGACAGTCCCGATGCGATCGTCACGCAGGGTCCGATCGACATTTTTCTCAACGGCACCCGGGTGATTGACAACCTTCAGCCGAGCATCCGCGCCATCACCTTCAACGCCACTCCCACCGCCTTTCTGGAGTTTGACGTCACCGGGCCCACCGATGTCGTCACCGTGCTCTTTGCCGCCGATCTCGCCAGCACGGCGAACGTGAAGAATCCCGTGATCAATGGTTTTGAAATCGATACGCCCAACTCCACCCGGCAGGCGCACTCGCCCAGCCCCCTCGACAGCGACGAACACGTCGACGCCGACAATGGCCGGCAAACATTGAGTTGGACCGCCGCGGTGACGGCGATTTCCCACAATCTTTATTTCGGCGCCAGCCTGTCTGCCGTCACTACTGCCACTCCCGCTGCTCCCGAATTCAAGGGCAATCAGACCGCCACCACTTTTGCCGTCTCCAGTCTCAACAGTGCTCCCACCTACTATTGGCGCGTCGACGAAGTAGACTCCCTGGGCAATGTCACGCGCGGCACCGTCTGGTACTTCCGCACACGCCACCTGGCCTTTCCCGGTGCGGAGGGTTACGGTCGCTTCGCCCGCGGCGGACGTGGTGGCAGGGTCGTCGAGGTCACGTCGCTCGCCGATTACGCGCCCGGCGACACTCCCGTCCCCGGCACGCTCCGCTATGCCATCGAACAGGAGACGGGGCCGCGCACCATCGTCTTCACCGTCTCCGGGCTGATCACGCTGGAATCACGCCTGACGATCAACTCGCCCTATCTCACGATCGCCGGCCAGACCGCGCCCGGCAAAGGCATCTGTCTGCGCAAATGGACCATGGGTTTGAGTGGCGCCACCGATGTGATCGTACGCGATGTGCGTTCCCGGCCCGGCAACATCAGCGGCACCACCATCGACGGCATGGGCATGTCGGGCAGCAATCACTGCATTCTGGACCACTGCTCGGTCAGTTGGTCGATCGACGAGGCCTTCAGCTCGCGTACCGCGCAAAATATCACGCTCCAGCGCACGCTCATCTCCGAGGCGCTCAATATCGCCGGCCACCAGAACTACCCCCCCGGCACGATGCACGGTTATGCCGCCAGCATCGGCGGCGACATCGGCAG
>Ga0335071_10001810_pt1 | contig 22962 bp, 18 predicted proteins | sample Lox_Sample_15_FD_206724 | JGI IMG/M metagenome (GOLD analysis project Ga0335071, IMG submission 206724) | Soil microbial communities from Loxahatchee National Wildlife Refuge, Florida, United States - Lox_Sample_1.5 | ecosystem: Environmental > Terrestrial > Soil > Wetlands | place: USA... | reverse complement strand
ACGAGCTGCTCGCGCTCCTGCCCGTCGCCCTGTCCTGCTTCGTGATGATCGTGGCCCAGAGCGCGGCTACCGCGCGAGCCTATGCCTTCCGGCATCGCGACCCATTCGACGAGAACTCCGACCTGTCGGGGCTGGCCGCGGCCAACGTGGCCGCCGCGGTGAGCGGCACCTTCGTGGTCAACGGGAGCCCGACCCAGACAGCCATGGTCGAGCGCTCGGGCGGGGGCAGCCAGCTCGCGCATCTCGTGACGGCGGGCGTGGTCGCCCTCGTGCTGCTCTTGCTCACCGGGCCGCTGCAATACCTGCCGCGCTGCGCGCTCGGCGCCATCGTGTTCACCATAGCCATCGGCCTGGTCGACCTGCGCGGCCTGTGGGACATCCGGCGCGAGAGCCCCGGCGAGTTCGCGCTCGCCACGATCACGGCGGCGGTGGTGGTGGCAATCGGCGTGGGGGCCGGGATCGTGCTGGCCATGGCGCTGTCGCTCCTCCATCACGTGCGCCACAGCTATCGGCCGCACACGGCGGTGCTCGTCGAGGAGCATGGGCACTGGCGGCCCATTGCCGCGGAGGCGGGCGCGCAGACCGCGCCGGGCCTGCTCGTCTTCCAGTTCGGCGCCGACCTCTTCTACGCCAACGCCGCCCACTTCGCCGCCGACGTGCGCATCCTCGTGGCGCACGCGCCGTCCCCCGTGCGCTGGCTCGTGCTGGACGCGGGAGCGGTCACGTCCCTCGACTACTCGGCCGCGCGCGTGGTCCGGCCCCTCCTCGAGGAGCTGTCGGCGAAGGGGGTCACCCTCCTCATTGCGCACGCGGAGCCCTCGCTCCGATCGGACCTCGTCCGCCACCGGCTCGCGGACGTGATCACCCCCGACCGGATCTTCGAGCGGCTCGGGGACGCTCTCGCCGTGGTGCGGGGCCGGCCCGCTCGTTGACCCTCTCCATGCGATCTGGCAGGATCAGCGCGGTGTCGCGGTTCCCGTCGCTCTCAACCCAAGGAGGGTCCATGTCGGCAACGGTGGGATTCATTGGTCTGGGCGCCATGGGCGGACCCATGGCCGCCAACCTCGTCAAGCACGGCTTCTCGCTCGTGGCGCACGACATCGATCCCGCCAAGGTGGAGCTCTGGCGCGCCCGCGGCGCCACCATGGTGGACTCCGCGGAGGCCGTGGCGGCCAAGGTGGACCGCACCATCTGCATCGTGGAGACGACGGCGCAGGCGGAATCCGTCATCGCGGGCGAGCGGGGCATCGTGAAGAGCGCCCGGCGCGGCCACATCGTGGCCTGCATGAGCACCATCGACCCGTTCGTGGCGCGCCGTCTGGCCGCCGAGCTCGACACGCGCGGCATCGCCATGGTGGACGCGCCGGTGAGCGGCGGCACCGAGCGGGCCGCCTCCGGAGAGCTGTCGATCATCGTGGGCGGAGCGGCCGAGACCGTGGCCGCGTGCAAGGATCTCTTCGAGGCGATGGGAAAGAACGTCTTCCACGTGGGCCGTCTCGGACAGGGCCTCGCCATGAAGCTCGTGAACAACATGCTGGTCCAGGTGAACATGGTGGCGATCGCGGAGGCGCTCGTGATGGGCGTCAAGGCCGGCCTCGATGCCCAGACCATCTTCGACGTGGTGCGCGTGAGCACGGGTACGAGCCACGCATTCGAGTCGCGCGTGCCCAAGATGCTTCGGCGCGACTTCTCGCCCGGCGGCACCATCGACATCTCGTTCAAGGATCAGGAGCTGGAGACGGCCTTCGCCAAGCAGCTCGGCGTGCCCGTGTTCCTCGCCAACGTCAGCCAGCAGGTCTATCAGATGGCGCGGGCGGCCGGGTTCAACAAGGAGGACGGCTCGGCCCTCATCAAGCTCTTCGAGCGCATGGCCGGCGTGCAGGTCGGCGGGGGAGCGTGAGCGCGATGGCCACCTACGTCCTGGTTCACGGCGCCTATCAAGGGGGTTGGATCTGGAAGCCCGTGGTGCAGCGCCTGCGGGCGGCCGGGCACGAAGTCTATGCGCCCACGCTCGAGGGATGCGGGGAGCGCCACGACCAGGTCCGCGCGGGTATCACCGTGGGCACGCACGGCCACGAAGTGGCGCGCCTCCTCTTCTACGAGGACCTGGAGAACGTGGTGCTGGTGGGCACCAGCTCGGGCGGCATGGTGATCTGCCGCGCGGCCGAATTGGCGGAAGATCGCATCGCGCGCCTCGTCTTCGTGGACGCGCTGGCGCTCCTCCCCACCGAGCGGGTCGCCGACATCGTGAACCGCCCGGCGGCCAACGAAGTGACGGAGATGACGACGGCGCCCACCCGCAAGGACGCCGAGGGACGCATGTTCGCGGACCTCGAGCCGGCCGTGCGAGCCTGGGCTCTGGCCCGCTACACGCCCCATCCCATCGCCGCCCTCGAGGCGCCCATGGGACCCATGAACTTCTGGGATCGCTCGTGGAAGGCGTCGGTGATCCGCTGCCGGCAGGCCCGCAATCCTCCCGAGGCGCATCAGCGCCGAACGGCCGAGCGGCTGAAGGCCTCGTACACGGAGATGGATACGGGGCACTACCCGATGCTGAGCCAGCCGGAGGAGTTGACTCGGCTGCTCCTGGCCCCGTAGCATCGTGGCGAGTCGCGGTATACTCGGCTGTCCCGAGCATAACTAAGACCACTCACGGAAAGGCGAATCGAGACCCATGCGATACGAAGCACCGGGCACGGTGGAAGGGGCAGTCGCGCTGCTTGCGGGGGCGACGGGTGAGGCGCGGGTGCTGGCGGGAGGGACCGACCTCCTCGTCCAGATGCGCGCGGACATCGTCGACCCCGGGCTCATCGTCGACATCAAGAAGATTCCCGAGACGCGCGCGATCACCGAGGAGAAGGGCGGCTGGAGAATCGGCGCCGCCGTGACCGGCGCCGAGCTGAAGGAGCACCCGAAGCTCAAGAAGGCCTGGCCCGGCGTGGTCGAGGCGGCCAACCTGATCGGCTCGACGCAGGTGCAGGGGCGGGCCACCATGGGAGGCAACCTCTGCAACGGCTCGCCGGCGGCCGACAGCGTGCCCGCGCTCATCGCCGCCGGTGCCCTCGCCACCCTCGCGGGACCGAAGGGCAGGCGTGACCTGCCGGTTGAGGACGTCATGCTCGGGCCCCGCAGGCTCGCGCTCGAGAAGGGCGAGATCGTCGTCTCGTTCCTGCTCCCGCCGCGGCCGCCGCGCTCGAGCGACGCCTACCTGAGATTCATCCCCCGCACCGAGATGGACATCGCGGTCGTGGGCGCCGGCGTCAACCTGACCGTGGACGGCAGCGGCATCGTGACCGCGGCCCGCGTCAGCCTCGGCGCCGTCGCCCCGAGGGTGCTGCTGGTGCCGGAGGCAGCGCAAGCGATCATCGGCAGCCGGCTCGACAAGCCGGCCCAGGAGCGGCTCGAAGCCGCGGCGCGGGCGGCCTGTCGCCCCATCGACGACAAACGAGGCACCACCGAGTTCCGGATCGACGTCGCCGCCGTGCTGACCCGCCGGGCGGCCCTGATCGCGCTGGACCGAGCGAGGACGAGCTGATGGCCAAGCACCACATCCAGGCGCAGGTGAACGGCGACGAGGTCGAGTTTCTCTGCGAGACGGAGGAGACGCTCCTCGACGTGCTCCGGGACACGCTGAACATGACGGGCAGCAAGGAAGGCTGCTCCTCCGGCGACTGCGGCGCCTGCAGCGTCATGCTGGATGGCCGCCTCGTCTGCTCCTGCCTCGTGCTGGGCTGCGAGGTCGGTGGGCGGCGCATCGAGACGATCGAGGGCATGGCGCAGGGGGAGAAGCTCCATCCCCTCCAGCAGCGGTTCCTCGAGCACGCGGCCCTGCAATGCGGGATCTGCACGCCGGGCGTGCTCGTCGCCTCGAAGGCGCTGCTCGAGCGCAACAGCAATCCCACGGAGACCGAGGTGCGCTACTGGCTCGCCGGCAACCTCTGCCGGTGCACCGGCTACGACAAGATCGTGACCGCGGTGATGGACACTGCCGCCGCAATGAGAAAGGGATAACCATGGCCGAGACCACGACCAACGGGCACGCGCAGTCTGTCGTCGGCACCCGCACCGTCCGGCCGGACGGCGTCGACAAGGTCACCGGGCGCGCGCGCTTCGGCGCGGACTTCAACCTGCCCGGCCAGCTCATCGGGCGCGTGCTCCGCAGCCCGCATCCGCACGCGCGCATCGTCTCCATCGACACGTCGAAGGCCGAGGCGCTCCCCGGCGTGAAGGCCGTGATCACGCGCGCCGACTTCGCCGACCAGCCGTCGGAGTTCATCCCCGCCGGCGAGATGATGATGAACTACAAGGACGTGGTGAGAAACGTCATGGCCCGCGAGAAGGCCCTCTACGAAGGGCACGCGGTGGCCGCGGTGGCCGCCACCAGCGCCGCGGTGGCCCGCCGCGCCTGCAAGCTCATCGACGTGCAGTACGAGGTGCTCCCGCACGTGATTGACGCTGTCGAGGCGATGCAGCCGGGCGCGCCGCTCCTGCACGACGATCTCTTCACGGTGGGCGTCGAGCCCAGGCCCGACAAGCCGTCCAATGTGGCGAAGAAGATAGAGATCAAGCAGGGCGACATCGAGGCGGGCTTCCAGAAGGCCGACCTCGTCATCGAGCGCGAGTTCAAGACCGCGCCGGTGCACCAGGGCTACATCGAGCCGCACGCCGCGCTGGCCACCGTGTCGGAGGACGGCACCGCCGAGGTGTGGTGCTCCACGCAGGGCCACTTCATCGTGCGCGCCCACTGCGCGCGCCTGCTCGGCCTCGATATCGGCAAGGTCCGCGTCACCGCCTCCGAGATCGGCGGCGGCTTCGGCGGCAAGACGGTGGTCTACCTCGAGCCCCTCGCCCTCGCGCTGTCGAAGAAGGCCAAGCGTCCAGTGAAGATGGTGATGTCGCGCGAGGAGGTCTTCAAGGCGTCCGGCCCCACGTCCGGCGCCACCGTGCGCGTCAAGATGGGCGCCACCAAGGACGGCAAGTTCGTGGCGGCGACGGCCGAGCTCAAGTATCAGGCCGGCGCCTTCCAGGGCTCGCCGGTGCAGCCCGGCGTGATGTGCGCGTTCGCGCCGTACGACATCGAGCACGTGTACGTGGTCGGCTACGACGTGGTCTCGAATCGCCCGAAGGTCGCGGCCTACCGGGCGCCCGGGGCGCCGATCTCGGAGTATGCGGTGGAGAGCGTGGTGGACGAGATCGCCAAGAAGCTCGACATCGATCCCATCGATCTCCGCATGCAGAACGCGGCGCGCGAGGGCACCAAGGCCGCCTACGGACCCAAGTTCGGGCCCATCGGCCTCGAAGAGACGCTCAACGCGGTCAAGAAGACCGAGCACTGGAATGCGCCGCTCAGGAAGTGGCAGGGCCGCGGCGTCGCCTCCGGTTTCTGGTTCAACATCGGCGGTGAGACGTGTGTCTCTTTGACCGTGAACGAGGACGGCACCGTCTCGCTCGTCGCAGGCACGCCGGACATCGGCGGCCTTCGCGCATCGCTGGCCGCGGTGGCGGCGGACGAGCTGGGCGTCCCGTTCGACAAGGTGCGGCCGATCATCGGCGACACCGGCTCGCTGGGCTTCAACTTCCTCACGGGCGGGAGCCGCTCGGCCTTCTCGGGCTCCATGGCCATCGTGGAGGCGGCGAAGCAGATCAAGGCCGACCTCTGCGCACGGGCCTGCAAGATGTGGGAGGCCAAGCCGGAGCAGGTGGAGTTCTCCGACGGCGCGGTGCGGCCGCTGGGCGCGCTCGCGGAGAAGGCCAAGCCCATGACCATCGCCGACTTCGCCAGGGTCGCGGGCAAGACGGGCGGGCCCATCGGTGGCGTGGGGCGCATCAACGCCCAGGGTGCGGGGCCGAGCTTCGGCACGCACCTGGTCGACCTCGAGGTGGATCCGGAGACGGGCCGTGCCACGATCCTTCGCTACACGGTGGCCCAGGACGCCGGCCGCGCGCTCCATCCCGCGTACGTGGAAGGGCAGTACCAGGGCGGTGCCGTGCAGGGCATCGGCTGGGCGCTCAACGAGGAGTACATCTACGGCGCGGACGGCAAGCTGCAGAACGCGGGCTTCCTCGACTACCGGATGCCGGTCGCCTCGGATGTGCCGATGATCGACACCGTGCTCGTGGAGGTGGCGAATCCCAAGCATCCGTACGGGGTGCGCGGGGTCGGCGAGACGCCGATCGTCCCGCCGCTGGGGGCGATCGCGAACGCCATGGAGAACGCCACCGGCATTCGCTTCACCGAGCTGCCCATGTCGCCGCCCAAGGTGCTCAAGGCGCTGAAGGAGAAGGGCCTCAACAAGGCCTAGGCTCGCGCATGGCGCGCGTGGTGCTGGTGGGCAACCTCGCGCAGCTCACGGGGGGCGTCACCGAGTTCGAGCTCTCGGTGACGTCCGTGAAGCAGCTCTTCGAGCAGCTGACCGAGCTCTACCCGGCGATCGGGCGGCATCTCGACGATGGGATCGCCGTGGCCATCGACGGGCAGATCTATCAGGACTCCCTCCTCGAGCCTATCCGACCCGACAGCGAGGTCTTCCTCCTCCCGCAGATCGCGGGCGGCTCCACCTCCCGCTGATCAGACGCGCTGCGGATCGGAGAGCGCGCCCGCGGCGGGCTGCCGCTGCCACAGGCTCGCCCGCCACGTGATGCCGATCACCAGCGTGAAGATGAGCCCGGCCGTGGCGAAGGCGCTGAGGGTCAGGGGGTACCCGATGCGCTCGATGAGCGCGCCCGCGATCATGAGGCCCAGGGGGAGGCCGTAGACCGCCAGCATCCGCACCCCGAGCACGCGCCCGCGGAAGCGGTCGCCCGCCGTGGCGATGAGGGAAGCGGTCATCGAGACCATCGCCACGCTCTGCACGAAGCCCGCGGCGAGGAGCGTGACGAGGCCGGCCTCGAGGCTTCGGAGATGGCTGAAGGCCAGCACGAGAATGTACCAGGCCACGGAGTACACCAGCGTGGAGCGCGCCGGGTGGCGCGAGCCCCCGGTCAGCACGATGGCGAGCGAGGAGAGCAGGCTTCCCAGCGAGAAGCTGGCCACGAGCCAGGCCAGGCCCGTGGCGTCCACCTTGAAGACGCTGCGCGCGGCATACGGCAGGAGGCCGTTCGACGCGGGATAGGCCGTCAGGTTGACGAGGAACGCGAGCCACATGACCGCGACCAGCTCGGGCGTGTGCCGCACGTGCCGCACGCCTTCGATGAGCTCCCGCCAGCGCGAGCCCACATCGAGCGAGCCCGAGCTGGCGCGCGTGGCGGGATCGGGCTCGGGCAGCGTCCGCCTGACGCCGAAGGTGAGGGCGAGGCCGGCCAGGTAGAACAGCGTCACCGCGGCGTAGGCGGGGCCGATGCCGAGCAGGGTGGACAGGCCGGCGCCGGCCAGCGCGCCCGTCACGCGGGCGAGGTCCATGGCCGCCCGCGACATGCCCACCGCGCCCATGAGCTGGGGCGCCGGGATCGTCTCGCCGATGAGCCAGTTGCGCATGACGAGATCGTTCGTGCGGACGATGCCGGACAGGCTCGCCAGGACGAACACCCGCGTGGGTGTGAGCGCCCCCGCGAACGCGAGCGTCATGAGGATGGCCGCGAACGTGGCGTAGGTCGCCCGCATGGCGCACAGCATGAAGCGGCCGCCGAGCCGGTCGCCCAAGACGCCGAACACCGGGGAGGCGAGGGATCCCACGTACTGGAGCGAGGCGAAGGTGGTGAGGAGGAGCACGGAGCCCGTGCTCACCAGCACGTACCAGCCGAGCACGAGCGTCTCCATCTCGAAGGCCCACGACGTGAGGAGATCGGCGGGCATCTGGAAGCGGAAGCTCTTGACGCGAAACGCGCTCAGGATCAACGGACGCGGGCTCTCCTCACTGAGATGCCGCCGGGAGACTGCTCACCGATGCAGCACGAGCCTACACCAAACTGCTATAATCGCGGGCACGCTCATGTCCTCCCCTCGGGTCTTCTACGGCTGGTGGATCACGCTGGCCTTCTCGCTCATGGTGTTCGTCTCGGCCGGCGTGCGCCACGCGGTCGGGCCCTTCCTCAAGCCGATGGTGGCCGACCTGGACGTGGATCGCGCCAGCTTCTCGCTCGTCATCGCGCTGGGGCTCCTGCTCTACGGGCTCTTCATGCCGTGGGTCGGCGGTCTCGTGGACAGGTTCGGGGCCCGCAGCGTCACCGCGGCCGGATCGGTGCTGCTCGCGGTGTCCCTCGCCTCGACCGGCCTCTGCACCAATCTCTGGCAACTTGCTCTCGTGTATGGCGTGCTGGCGTCGCTCGGGCTTTCCGCCGTCGGGCCCGTGGTCGCCAACGCGGTGGTGAGCCGCTGGTTCGTGCGGCGGCGCGGCACCGCGATCTCGCTTCTGGGCAGCGCCGCCATGACGGGCATGAGCCTGCTCGTGCCGGTGGTCGCGTGGCTGATCGTGACCATCGGGTGGCGAATGACCTATGGAGTGATCGGACTCGTGGTCATGGCCGGCATCCTGCCCCTCTGTCTCCTGGTAGTTCGCGACTCACCCGAGTCCATCGGCCTGGCACCCGACGGCGAGACGTCGGCGGAGAGCTCGATTTCTGGCGCCTCCACGCGGACCCCCGTGAGCACGGCCATTCGCACCGTGGCTTTCTGGCAGCTCGCGGGCTCCTTCTTCACCTGCGGGTTCTCCATGAGCCTGATCTCCTCGCACGGCGTGCCGATGCTCACCGACCACGGTTACACGCCGATCTTTGCCTCGTGGATCGTGGGCGTTCTCGGCGCCTCCAGCATGGTGTTCACGCTGGGGCTGGGCGCGCTGGCTGATCGCTACGGGGCGCGACCCGTCCTGGCGAGCGTCTACGCCGGGCGGGCCTTCATCTTCGCGGGGCTCTTCCTGGTGCGGGACAACGCCCTTCTCATGCTCGGCGTGGCCGTGGTGGGCGGCTTGACGCTGGCCGGCTCCATGTCCATGACCTCGATGCTCACGGCGGACATCTACGGCCGCTTCTCGGTGGGCTCCATCCTCGGCGCGATCTTCCTCGTGCACCAGACGGGCGCCGCCCTCGGATCCTCGCTGGCGGGGATGCTGTTCGAGTCGACGGGAGGCTACGGCGCGGCGTTCGCCGTGGCGTGCACGCTGCTCGCGACCGCCGGACTCGTCAGCCTGCGGGTGGACACCCGCGCACGCGTCATCCGCTGGGCCGCGCGCGGCGCGGGCGCCTGACCGCGTTCCTCTGACCGCGCTGCCCCGCTACTCGGGGAGTCCCTCGATGGCCCACGTCGCCAGCTGAATGGCCCCCGGCGCCCCCAGCGCGCCCAGCCACCGCTGGTAGATCACGATGATGTCGCCCGACCGGTAGAGCCGCGCCAGCGAGCGGTTGACGGCGATGCGGAAGTCGGGATCGCCGCGCCGCAGGATCAGGGCATACGGCTCGTACGAGAAATACCGCTCGGCCAGCGCGAAGCTCGAGGGGTTCTGGGCGGTGAGGGCCAGCCCCACCAGGATCTCCCGGTCGGAGGCATAGGCATCGGCCGTCTTGTTCTCGATCGCGGTGCGACCATCGGCATGGTCCTTGACGGGAACGAACTGTACCGGCGTCGACGTCTTGGCCAGCACGTCCTTGATGGCCCGCTCCGTGGTCGTGCCCGGAATGATGGCGATCCGGAGCTTGCCCGGGTCCGCGGTGACCGTCTCCTTGAGGGCGAGGAGGCTGGCGCCCGTGACGAACGTCGTGAGGCTGAAGTCGACCTGTACCTGGCGTGAGAACGTGTTGGTGGTGGAACCGCACTCGAGGTCGATGGTGCCGTTCTGCACCGCGCTCATCCGGTTCTCGACGGTGACGGGCGTCCATTTGACGGCCAGGTCGGGCAGCTGGAGGTCGCGCTTGAGATCCTCGGCCACCTGCTTGCACAGGTCGACGGAGTAGCCCGTGGGCTTCTGGTCCGTGCCCACGAACGAGAAGGGCACGGACGAGTCGCGGTAGCCGAGGTTCAGCGTCTTCGTCGCCTTGATGCGGTCGAGGGTGCCGCCGCCCGCCGCGCCGGAGCCGCCTTGCGCGGACGCGCAGCCTGCCGACGCCAGCACCACTGCGAGCACTCCGACGAGAGCCTGCCTTCTCATTGCGCGTGTCTCCAATCTCCCTCTCCCTCGCGGAGGGAGAGAGCCGGGATGAGGGTGAGCGCGGAGGCGTCTAGTGAACGGCGGGCACCTTCTCCGCGAGCCACTCGAGCCCGAGATCGGCCAGCTTCGCGCGGGTCGGGTACCCCGTGGCCGGATCGCAGCCCGCGAGCCGGTAGTACGTGTCCCGCGCGTGCTCGAATTCATCCGTGGTCAGCGCCACGCCGGCCGTCGGTCCTTTGCCCGCGAGCGGCTGGAAGAGCTTCTTCGGGAGCGTGTCCGCGTCCTTGCCCATGCCCTCCCGCGCGTTGAAGGCGCGCATGAGGTTGATCCGCCGCTCGCCGATCTGCATCAGCTCGCTCATGCTGGCGTCCCATCCCGTGCCCGAGCGGACGAGCTCGACGGTCTCCGACGGACCGTAGAGCTGCCACGACGGACCCCAGACGAACTGGCAGAGGCCGAGCGAATCGAGGGCGGAGTAGAAGCACTGGGTGGTGTACGCGAAGCGCACCTTCTCGTCGGAGAGATCGCGCAGGTCCATGTCGCCGAACTCGGCGATCTCCGCCATGCGCCGGCGCTGGAGGCTGCCCGGCTTGGCCTTAAGCATGGAGTCGTGCTCGGAGGACTGGTGATCGGCGCCGAAGGCGTTGACGGCGTAGATGAGGCCAAGCGAGCGCTTGTGCTGCGGCATGTGGGCCGGCAGCTCCTGGCCCTTCACGGTGACGGTGAGATCGACGGCGGCCTGTCCCAGCGTCTTCGCCGCGCGGAGGCTGCCTTCGGCGAGGAGATCGCCGATGCCCTTGCGGAGCGCGATGGCCTCGATGGCGCGCAGGACGGACTGCCCGTCGCCGAACGCCAGGCCGAGGCCCTTGTCGTCGAGGAGGCCCTTGGCCTTCGCCTCCATGGCCCACGCGATGGTGGCGCCCGCCGAGATCGTGTCCATGCCGTACTTGTTGGCGTCGGCGGAGGCCTTCGAGAGCAGCTTGAGGTCGCCCACGCCGCACATGCTGCCGAAGAACGTGAGCGTCTCGTACTCAGGCCCGCCGTAGACAGGGTCGATGTCGAGCCCCGGCTCGTGCACCTCGACCACGCGCTTGCACTTGACCACGCACGCGTAGCACGTGTCGCGCTCCTTGAGGATGGTCTTGGCCAGCGTGGAGCCGTCGATGTCCTTGCACTGCTCGAAGGTGCCCTCGCTGTAGTTGTGCGTGGGCTGGCCTCCCATCTTGTCCTGGATGGCGAGCACGCCGGCCGTGCCGAACTGCCCGAACCACTTGATGCCGGGGTTGGCTTCCTCGAGCTCCTTGAGCCGCTTCACGAGGCCGCGGAAGGCTTCGGGCACGGCCGGCTTCGGCGACTTGCTGCCGCGCACCACGACGGCCTTGAGCCGCTTCGAGCCCATGACGGCGCCGAGCCCGGTGCGGCCGTTGGCGCGATTGACCATGTTCATGATCGCGGCGAAGCGCACGCGGTTCTCGCCCGCGGGGCCGATCTGCGCGATCTCCACCTTCTGGTCGCCCAGCTCCTCCTTGAGGAGCGTGTCCACCTCGGCCGTGACCTTGCCCCAGAGGTGCCTGGCGGGGCGGAGCTCGGCCTTGCCCTCGTTGAGCCAGAGGTACACCGGCTCCTTGGCCTGTCCCGTGAACACGAACGCGTCCGCCCCCGCGGCCCGCATCTCGGCCGGGAAGAAGCCGCCGCACTGGCTGTCGCCGATGGCGCCGGTGAGCGGCGAGCGGGCGCACGCCGTCATGCGGCTCTGCCCGGAGATGGCGAGCCCGGTGAGCGGGCTCACGGCCATGACCAGCACGTTGTCGGGTCCCAGCGGATCGGCGCCGGCCGGTATGGATTGCAGCAGCAGATACGCGGCCAGCGCGCTGCCGCCCGGATACTTCCGGTACACGTCCTCGGGCAGGGTCTTCGTCTCGATGGTGCCGCGGGTGAGATCCACGTGATAGACGGTCGCGGTGAGTGCCAAGGCTCAACCCTCCCAGTAGTGTCGGTCTCGAGACGCGGTGCAGTGTACCTCAACACGGCGCGCGGCCAGCCGGCCGAATCGGCCTCGACGCTGCGTGGTATCCTGCCGCCGGGAGGGCGACGCCATGCTGACCAGGGAAGAAAACGAGCTTCTCACGAGGACCGGCCCGGGCACGCCCATGGGCGATCTGCTCCGGCGCTACTGGATTCCCGTCGTGCAATCCGGCGAGCTCGAGGCCGGCGGGCGCGTCAAGCGCGTGCGGCTTCTGTGCGAGCCGTTGATCGCCTTCCGCGGCCAGAGCGGCCGCGCCGGCCTCATCGGCGAGTTCTGCCCGCACCGGGGCGCGTCGTTCTTCTTCGGCCGCGTCGAGGAAGCCGGCATGTCCTGCGCCTATCACGGCTGGAAGTTCGGCGACGACGGCCGCTGTCTCGCGATGCCCAGCGAGCCGCCGGAGTCGAGCTTCGCGTCGAAGGTGCGCCACGTCGCTTATCCGTGCGAGGAACGCGGCGGCGTCATCTTCGCCTACATGGGGCCGGGGAGCCCGCCGCCCGTGCCGGAGCTCGAGTGGACGCTCCTGCCCGAATCGCACACCCTCATCTCCAAGCGCGTGCAGGAGTGCAACTGGTTCCAGGCGCTCGAGGGCGGCATCGACTCGAGCCACATCTCCTTCCTCCACGCGCCCATCAGCCACACGGACACCGAGGTCGCCAAGGAGATGGATCGGGCGAGCTTCGGCGTCGGCGAGGCCGTGCAGACGGCTGACCGGGCACCCCGCTTCGAGATCGCGGACACGGACTACGGTGCGCTCATCGGCGCGCGGCGCTCATGGCCCGACGGGCAGCACTACTGGCGCATCAGCCAGTTCCTCATGCCGTTCTACACGATGCCGCCCACGGACCGGGACGAGCGGACCACCCAGTCGCACATCTGGGTGCCCATGGACGACACCAACGTCGTCAACTGGATGGTCACGTGGCACCCGGACCGGCCGCTCACCGCCGAGGAGCGGGCGCTCCACATCGCGGGCAAGGGCGCGCACGTCTGCGACTACGCGCCGGCCACCTCCGAGGCCTACGGTGATGTGCGGACGGCGGCCAACCGGTCCAACGATTACGGAATGGACTGGGAGATGCACCGCACGCGGATGTTCTGCGGCATTCCCGGCTTCGGCGTGCAGGACCAGGCGGTGCAGGAGAGCCAGGGCGCCATCGTGGATCGCTCGAAGGAGCGGCTCGGCTCCAGCGACACGGCGATCATCCACGTGCGCCGCAAGCTCATGACCGCGGCCCGGGCGCTGCGCGACCAAGGGACGGCGCCGGCGGAGAACCCGGAGTCCTTCTGCGTTCGCTCCACCTCCATCGTCCTGCCGCCGGGCGCCAACTGGGTCGAGGGCGTGATGCCCCGCGTGCTCGTCAAGCCCGGCGCCCAGCTCACGCGGGCCTGATCGGGTGGCGGCGCGCATGGCCGGCCGTGTCGCCGTCGTCACGGGCGGGGGAGGCGGCATCGGCGAGGCCACGGGCCGGCTGTTCGCGGAGGAAGGCGCCGCCGTCGCGCTGGTCGACAGCGACAAGGCCGCCGCGGACACGGCGGCGGCCGGCATCGCGCGCTCGGTGAGCGGGGCGCGGGTGGCGAGCCTGGCGGCCGATCTCACCAGCGAGGCCGAGTGCCGGCGCGTGGTGGACGAAGTGCTCGCCGCCTTCGGCGGGCTCCACACGCTGGTCAACGTCGCGGGCGTCCGGCTCTACACGCCGCTGGCCGAGGCGGACCAGAAGGGCTGGGAGTTCATCCTGGGCGTCAACGTGCTCGCCACCGCCTTCTGCTGCACGGCGGCCCTGCCCTCGCTCCGGCACTGCGGGCGCGGCAGCATCGTGAATCTTTCGTCGGTCTACGGCGTCAAGGGACGGGGCGGCATGGGCCAGTACGACACCACCAAGGCGGCGGTGCTCGGCCTCACGCGTGCGCTCGCCATCGAGGAGGCGCCGCACAAGATCCGCGTGAACGCCGTCTGCCCGGGCGGCACCATCACCCCGTACCACATCCGGCGGGCGGCCGCCCAGGGTGTGTCGGAGGCGGAGTTGCGAGCGCAGCGCGCGGGCGACAATCTCCTCGGGCGCTGGGCGGAGCCCCGCGAGGTCGCATATCCGATTCTCTTCCTGGCCAGCGACGAGTCGTCCTTCGTGACGGGCGCCACGCTGATGGTGGACGCCGGCAAGTCGATCATCTGAGCGCGGTGGACGATCAGAAGAAGAGCTACGCCTGCTGCATCGCCGGCGGCGGGCCCGCCGGCATGATGCTGGGGCTTCTGCTCGCCCGCGCCGGAGTGCACGTGCTGGTGCTGGAGAAGCACGGCGACTTCCTGCGCGACTTCCGCGGCGACACCATTCATCCCTCGACGCTCCAGGTGGTGCACGAACTCGGCCTCATCGAGCCGTTCCTCGCCCTGCCGCATCAGGAAGTGCGCGAGCTGGGGGCCCAGGTCGGCGGCGAGTTCGTCCCCATCGCGGATTTCACCCACCTTCCCACGCGCTGCAAGTTCCTCGCATTGATGCCGCAGTGGGACTTCCTCGATTTCCTGGCCGGGGTGGCCCGGCGCTATCCGTCGTTCAGCCTCTGGATGCGAGCCGAGGCCCAGGCCCTCATCGAGGAGCACGGCCGTGTGGTCGGACTGGAGGTGATGACTCCCGAGGGCAAGCGCGACGTGCGCGCCGACCTCGTGGTGGGCGCGGACGGCCGGCATTCCCTCGTGCGCGAGCGGGCCGGCCTTCCCGTGCGCGAATTCGGGGCGCCCATGGACGTCCTGTGGTTCCGGCTCAGCCGGGCGCCCGGAGATCCACAGAACACCATGGGCCGCTTCGATCCGGGCCGGATCTTCGTCCTGATCAACCGCGAGGCCCACTGGCAGTGCGCCTTCGTGATTCCCAAGGGCGCCTTCGCGGGCATGCGCGCGGGCCCCGTCGAGTCGTTCCGCGAGGCGATTGCCGCCGTGGCGCCCTGGGCGGGGGACCGGGTAGGCGAGATCGCGAGCTGGGACGACGTGAAGCTCCTCACCGTGCGGGTGGACCGTCTGGAGCGCTGGCATCGCCCGGGCCTCCTCTGCATCGGCGATGCGGCGCACGCCATGTCGCCGGTGGGCGGGGTGGGGATCAATCTCGCCTTGCAGGATGCCGTGGCGACCGCCAACCTTCTCGCCCGTCCACTGGCCCAGCGCCGTCTCGGCCCGAGGGATCTCGCCAAGGTGCAGCGGCGCCGCGAGTTTCCCACCCGCGTGACGCAGTGGATCCAGGTGCAGGCGCAGCAGCGCATCATCGCCCCGGTGCTGGGCCGCTCGGCCTCGATCCGGCTGCCGCTGTTCCTGCGCCTCCTGGCCCGCCATCCGGTCCTGCGCCGCATTCCCGCGCGGCTCATCGGCCTGGGTGTGCGGCCGGAGCACGTGCGCTCGCCCGTTGCGTTGACAAGCCCGCGCGCCATGTGATTTCCTCGTGCCTGTCGGCAGGCGGATGGACGGCGCAGCCCACCCCCCGGCGCGAGCCCCATACCCGGAAGCCTGAGGAGGAGCCCATGACGTTCGTTCGCCGTTGTCGAGCCGCGTGTCTGGCCATCTCGATGCTGTGGTGTCTCGCGGGCGCGGTGCCTGCCGTGCGCGCCGAGACGGTGCTCAAGGTCGTCATGCACTCCGACCTCAAGATCGTGGACCCGATCTGGACCACCGCCTACATCGTCCGCAACCACGGGTACATGATCTACGACACGCTCTTCGCCACCGACGCCAACGGCGACATCAAGCCGCAGATGATCGGCAAGTACGACCTGAGCGCCGACAAGCTGACCTACACGATGACGCTCCGGGACGGGCTCCTCTGGCACGACGGCAAGCCCGTGACGGCGGAGGACTGCGTCGCCTCCATCAGGCGCTGGGCCCAGAAGGACACCATGGGCCAGAAGATGATGTCCTTCGTGAAGGACCTGACGGTGGTGGACGCCAAGACCTTCAAGATCATCCTCAAGGAGCAGACGGGCCTCGTCCTGCCCGCCCTCGGCAAGCCCAGCTCGAACGTGCCCTTCATGATGCCCAAGCGCGTGGCCGACACGCCGGCGAGCGAGCAGATCTCCGACTTCACGGGCTCGGGGCCCTTCGTCTTCAAGAAGGACGAGTGGAAGCCCGGCGACAAGACCGTGTACGTCAAGTTCGCGCAGTACAAGCCGCGTCCGGAGCCCGCGTCGGGCCTGGCGGGCGGCAAGGTCGTCAAGGTGGACCGCATCGAGTGGCGCGCCATCAGCGACCATCAGACGGCCATCAACGCCCTGCTCGCGGGCGAGATCGATTACATCGAGTCGCCCCCGCACGACCTCCTGCCCGTGCTGAAGCAGGACGCCAACATGAAGCTCGTCAACATCAATCCGCTCGGGAACCAGTACGCCTTCCGGTTCAACACGCTGGCCAAGCCCTTCGACAACGCCAAGGTACGGCAGGCGGTGATGGTGGCCTTCAACCAGAAGGACTTCCTCGAGGCCGTCATCGGCGACGCCAGCTACTACAAGGTGTGCAAGGCCATGTTCCCGTGCGGCTCGCCGAACTCGTCGACGAAGGGCATGGACGGCTACCTGGACTCGAACTTCGAGAAGGCGAAGGCCCTGCTCAAGGAAGCGAACTACGACGGCACGCCCATCGTGCTCCTGCACTCTACCGACCTCGCCGTGCTCACCAACCTGGCGCCGGTGGCCAAGAGCCTGATGGAGAAGGCTGGCTTCAAGGTGGACATGCAGTCCATGGACTGGCAGACGCTGGTGGCCCGCCGCGCCAAGAAGGATCCGCCGGCGCAGGGCGGCTGGCACGCCTTCCTCACCTCGTGGGTGGCCGCGGACATCCTGAACCCCGTGAGCGCGGGCTTCCTCAACGCCTCCTGCGACACGGCCATGTTCGGCTGGCCGTGCGACAAGGAGCTGGAGTCGCTGCGCGACCAGTACGCGCGGGAGACGAACCCGAGCAAGTTCAAGACGATCGCCGAGGCCGTGCAGGTACGCGTCACGCAGTACCCGACGCACATCTGGCTCGGGCAGTGGTACGGGCCGGCGGCCATGCGGAAGAACGTGGACGGCGTGCTGCAGGCGCCCGTCACGGTCTTCTGGGGCATCGAGAAGAAGGGCCGCTGAGCCACCCGGGGGGCCCCGCCGCCGGCCCGTAAGGCGGCGAGCGGGGCACGCCGTTCCATGCGTGGCTACATCGTCCGCCGTCTCCTCGCTACCATCCCGGTCGTGACGGTGGTGGCGATCTTCGTGTTCCTCCTCCTCCGTCTGAGCGGAGGCGACCCCGCCGCCGTCATCGCCGGCGACAGCGCCACGACGCAGCAGGTGCAGGAGATCCGGCTCAAGCTCGGCCTCGAGCGGCCGATCGGGGAGCAGTTCGTCATCTGGGTGGGCCGGATCCTGCGCGGCGATTTCGGCGAGTCGTACTTCTTCAAGAAGACCGTCGCCGAGCTCATTCGCGACCGGCTCGAGCCCACGCTGGCACTCGCCGTCTGCACGCTCCTCCTCGCCGTGGCCATGGCGGTGCCGCTCGGCGTGGTGGCGGCCGTCAGGCGCGGCACGTGGATCGATCGCACCGTGATGGGCTTTTCCGTGCTGGGCTTCTCGGTGCCAGTGTTCGTCATCGGCTACGCCCTCATCTATCTCTTCGCGATCGAGCTCGGCTGGTTGCCCGTACAGGGGTATCAGCGCCTCGCCGAGGGTTTCTGGGGCTTCCTGGAGCGGCTGATCCTGCCCAGCGTGACGCTGGCCGTGATCTACGTGGCGCTCATCGCGCGCATCACCCGCGCCAGCGTGCTCGAGGTGCTGGGGGCGGATCACGTGCGCACCGCTCGCGCCAAGGGGCTGGGCGCCGCCAGCGTGCTGCTGCGCCACGTGCTCAGGAACGCGGCCGTGCCCATCGTCACCGTGATCGGCCTGGGCGTGGCGCTCCTGATCGGGGGGGTGGTGGTGACGGAGTCCGTCTTCGGCATACCCGGCCTGGGCCGGCTCACCGTGGACGCCGTGCTCGCCCGCGACTACCCGACGATCCAGGCCGTCGTGCTGCTCTTCTCCGTGGTCTACGTGATGATCAATCTCGTCGTCGACCTGACCTACACGCTGCTCGATCCGAGGATCCGGTATTGAAGTCCGCCTTCAACCGGAGCGTGCTGATGGGCGGCGCCATCCTGGCCGTGATCTTCGTGATCGGCCTCGCCGCGCCCCTCCTCGGCACGCGGGATCCCGCCCAGATCGATCCGATCTCGCGGAACAAGCGGCCGGGGGCGGTTCGCATCCTCACGGGTGCGGACGGGCGCCAGACCTCGACCACGTACTGGATGGGCACGGACAGCCTGGGCCGCGACATCTACAGCCGCGTGCTCTACGGCGCCCGCGTCTCGATGCTGGTGGGCATCTCGGTGGCGCTCATCAGCATGGCCGCCGGCCTCGTCATCGGCCTCCTCGCCGGCTATCTTCGCTGGTTCGACGGCTTCGTCATGCGCATCATGGACGGGCTGATGGCGGTGCCGGCCATCCTGCTTGCCATCACGCTCGTCTCGCTGTCCGCGGCGGGGCTTCGCGCGGTCATCATCGCCATCGTGATTCCGGAAGTGCCGCGCGTGGTACGGCTCGTGCGCTCCGTGGTGCTGTCCATCCGCGAGGAGCCCTACGTGGAGGCGGCCACGGCGCTGGGCGCTCGCACGGTGCCGCTCATCGTGCGCCACGTGCTGCCCAACGCGCTGGCCCCGCTCATCGTGCAGGCGACCTACGTGTGCGCCTCCGCGATCGTGATCGAGGCCATCCTGTCGTTCCTCGGGGTGGGGATCCCGCCCCAGACGCCGACGTGGGGCAACATCATGGCCGAGGGGCGGGCGCTCTTCCGCGTGTTCCCGCACAACATCCTGTTTCCGAGCATCTTCCTGGCCGCGACCGTGCTGGCCGTCAACATCATGGGCGACGGCCTGCGCGACGGCCTCGATCCGCGGCTCCGGAATCGTCTGTAGCGCTCAGCCCCGGCGGACGATCTCCGCCGCGAACGCCTCCAGGGCCTCCCAGTCGTACGGCCCATTGCGCAGGGCGATGCTGAGCCGGGTACAGCCGAGCGCGCGGAACTCGTCGACCATCTTGTGAGCATCCCGCACGGTGCCACGCAGATAGCCCGTGCGGTCGGCGCGATCGCCCTGGCCGAAGTGGCTACGGAACACCTCGTCGGCGCGTGCCGCACCCCTGGCGTCGGCCCCGAGATAGAAGCCCAGGTTGACCGTGCGCATGATCGTCCGCGGGTCGCGGCCTTCCGTCTCGCACCACCGGTCGAGCACCTCGCACTTGTGCTTCCAGTCAGCCGGCCCGATGTAGGCGCCGTTCCAGCCGTCGGCGAACTTCGCCGCCGCGCGGAGGGTGCGCTTCTCGCCGCGGCCGCCGATCCAGATCGGGATGCGCGGCTGCAGCGGCTTGGGGTAGTTGGGCGCGTTGTCCACCGTGAAGTGCTTGCCCTGGAAGCTGGCGCGCTTCTGCTCGGGGTCGAGGAGCAGGCGCATGATCTGCGCGTACTCCTCCAGCATGTCCTCGCGCGGCCCGATGGTGGGAAAGGGGATGCCAAAGGCCCTGGCCTCGACATCGTGCCACCCGGCTCCGAGCCCGCAGTCCACCCGACCATTCGAGAGATGGTCGATGGTGGTCAAGGACTTCGCGAGGAGACCTGGATTGCGGTAGGCGACGCAGTACACGCCGCTGCCGAGCCTGATCGTGGACGTGTCCATGGCCGCCGCGGTCAGCGTGGCGATAGCCTCGTAGCAGTCCATGTCGCCGCCGCGGGGCGGCGACTCCTGGAAGTGGTCGGAGACGGAGAACCAGTCGAAGCCCTTGGCGTCGGCGAACTTCCAGAGCTTGCGCATCTCGGCAAGCGGTCCGCCCATGTGGCCGATGTGGATCCCGAATTTCATGTGGCGCTCCTCTGGTGAGGGTCGAAGGATCTGGGCGGGAGTCTATCAGGCCTGCCGGTTGCTGGCGCGGCCATGCGCGGATAGTATGCGGCCCGGTAGGAAGAGCGCCCGCGAGACAGGGAGGCCGTCCCATGGACTTCGAGGTCACGTACACGGAAGAGCAGCAGCGGTTCCGCACCGAGGTGCGCGCCTGGCTCACCGGGCACGTGCCCCCGGACATCACCCGCACGCCCACGTCTCCCGAGGACAACTACCGGCGCTACCAGCAGCTGCGCGCGCTGGGCCGCGAGCTCGGCGCCAGGGGCTGGCTCTTCCCCCGCGCGCCGAAGACCTACGGCGGCGGCGGGCTCGACGTGGACCACGCCATCATCCTCGAGGAGGAGATCGACCGCTTCGACCTGACCCTGCCGCCCTACTACGATAGCGGCGGCCGCCTCGGGGCAGCCTCCATCCTGGTCTGGGGCACGGAGGAGCAGAAGCGCGCCTTCCTGCCCCCGATCTACACGGGCGCGGTGCGCACCTGGCAGCTCCTCACCGAGCCCAGTGCCGGCTCCGATCTGGCCGGCGTGCGCATGACGGCGCTGCGCGACGGCGACCACTACGTCCTGAACGGCCAGAAGATCTTCGTGGGCAGCGACAACGGTGCCGACCGCATCTGGCTCATCGCCTGCACGGATCCGAACGGCCGCCGCCACGAGAACGTCTCCTGGTTCATGATCGACGCGGATCTCCCAGGCATCGAGGTCCAGCCCATGCAGCTCATGGGGACCGGGGGCGAGGGAGGCGCCGACAGCGGCGTCAAGAACACGGTGTTCTTCGACGACGTGCGTGTCCCCGCCTTCTCGCTCATCGGCGGGGAGAACAACGGGTGGAAGGTGGCCAGCACGCATCTCGAGCTGGAGCACGGGGCGGGCGGCCGCATCGGGCGGAACCGCATGTGGGAGCGGCTGCTCCGCCACTGCCAGGAAACCAAGCGCGACGGCATGCCGCTCGTGCAGCACCAGGAGGTGCGCGACGTGCTGGCCGACGTCTTCATCAAGGGCGAGATCACGCGGCTCTTCGGGCTGCGCAACTTCTGGCTCGTCTACGGCAAGCGGCCGCGCTCCTACGAGGGGCCGCAGCTCTCCTATCACCGCAAGATGACCGGTCTCTGGATGACCGGGGCCATCCTCGACGCCGTGGGCCCGGCTGCCCTCACCACCGACCCCACGTGGGGATCCGCGGGCGGGTTCCTCGAGCTGCAGCAGCGCAACGGCATCGTGGCGGTGCACCCGGGCGGCACCGCGGACGTGCAGCGCGTGAGCATGTCGCGGCGCATCGGGATCGGCCGGGCCGCCGCCGAGCAAGCGGGTCGGGTGCAATAGCCATGGATCTCGCGCTGACGGACAGCCAGGAGATGCTCAAGGTGAGCGCGCGCAGCTTCATGGCGCGCGAGGCCCCGAAGGACACCATCGTTGGCCTGGAGTTCGCGGAAGCCGGGCTCATCCCAGAGCTCTGGCGGAAGGCCTGCGAGCTCGGCTGGCTCGGGATGCTGGTGCCGGACGAGTACGGCGGGGGAGGCGCAAGCCTCTCGGACACCGCGGTCCTCTACGAGGAGCTCGGCCGGGGTCCGCTCCCCGGTCCTTTCTTCAGCTCGGGCGTGCTGGGCGTGCTGGCCGTTCTCGAAGCCGGCACGCCGGCGCAGCGGAGCGAGCTGCTCCCGGCGATGGCCAGCGGCGAGCGGATCCTCACCGTCGCCGTCACGGATCCGAACGCCTCGTGGGGCCCGCACGGCGTCACCTGCGTGCCCCAGCGCCGAGCGGACGGCTTCCGGCTCACGGGCACCAAGCCCTTCGTGGCGGATGCGACCTCCGTCACGGACATCGTGGTAGCGGCTCGCACCGGCGATGCGCCCACGGACGTGAGCCTGTTCCTCGTCGACGCGCGCGCGGCCGGCGCCTCCACGCGGCGGCTGCCGGGGTTCCTCTCCTGGCACGACGAGGTCGCGCTGGAAGGCGCGCCGGCCGTGCTGCTGGGCGATGCACCGAATCTCGGCTGGGCGGCGCTGGAGCGTGCGTTGCTCCGTGCACTGCCCGTGCTGTGCTCCTACATGGTCGGCGGCTGCCAGGCCGTCTACGAGATGTCCGTTTCCCACAGCCAGACCCGCGTGCAGTTCGGCGTGCCCGTGGGCAAGTTCCAGCGTGTGCAGGACCACATCATCCGGCTCGTGAACCATCTCGACAGCGCGCGGTGGACGACGGGCGAGGCGCTGTGGAAGCTCGACACCGGGCGGCCCGCTGCCGCGAGTGTGCACATGGCCAAGGCGGTGGCGAGCGAGGCCTACCTGGAGGCGTGCAACGCTGCCCACGAGGTGCACGCAGGGATCGGCAGCGCCAACGAGTACGGCCTCGTGGCCCACACGCAGATGTCGCGCACGCTGTTCAACTATCTCGGCGATCCGCGCTGGCACAAGCGGCGGATGGCCGACGCGCTCGCGTGGTGAGCGCCCCCCGATCGCCCCAGCCGTTCGCCGGCGTGACCGTGATCGAGCTGGGCCAGTTCGTCGCGGTGCCCTACGCGGGCCAGATGCTCGCCGACGGCGGCGCGCACGTCATCAAGATCGAGCCGCGCGAAGGCGAGCCGAGCCGGCACCTGGCGCCGCTGGTGCCGGGGGAGAGCCGACACTTCCTGATGCGCAACCGCGGCAAGCACTCGCTGCCTCTGGAGCTCAAGCACCCGGACGCGCGGGCGATCCTCGACGCGCTGCTTGCCCGCGCCGACGTGGTCCTGACCAATCTGCGCCCTGGCCTGGCGAGCGAGCTCGGCCTCGACTACGCGCAGCTCGCTCCGCGCTACCCGCGTCTCATCGTGGGCAACGTGAGCGCGTTCGGCGCGCGCGGCCCCGACGCAAGCCTGGCCGGCATGGACATGGTCGTCCAGGCACGGAGCGGCTTGATGGTGACCAACGGCCGGACGAAGGACGGGC
>Ga0335071_10001808_pt1 | contig 22978 bp, 22 predicted proteins | sample Lox_Sample_15_FD_206724 | JGI IMG/M metagenome (GOLD analysis project Ga0335071, IMG submission 206724) | Soil microbial communities from Loxahatchee National Wildlife Refuge, Florida, United States - Lox_Sample_1.5 | ecosystem: Environmental > Terrestrial > Soil > Wetlands | place: USA... | reverse complement strand
ACCGCAAAACCCTCCGAAAATGCAGAAACTGCTACCACGCCGGGTTGCTTCAGGATTTTTTTGAGCTTATTTTCGTCGAGGAGGTTGGGTATGTCCTGCCTGATCCTATCTTCTTCGAGCATGAGGCCTTCTGCCCGGCACACTTCAGCCGCTTTTTTAAACTCGGCCTGATCGAACCGCCTCAGTTCCATGGTCTCGGGAGCCCCGGCATTGATTATTTCCAGGGCGTGCTTTCCCTTGTATTCCTTGATCCCGGTGGAAAACATAGCCGCGATTAACTTTCCCTGGTCGATTAAGATAAATCCCTGGCCATGTGAGGTTGAGATACGGATCGTTCCGACAAGGGTGATAATCTGCTGGACGTCCCCTTCTTTAAGCGGGTTCGCGATATACCCGATATGCGTTCCTTCTGGCAGGTTCATGTCAGAGTGCAGCCATCAGTCGCTCTTTATTCTTTTTCAGCTCGTACCTGATTCGTCCGACGTTCGCCACCGAATCTGCAACAATTGCTATCAATTCATCTGATGACAGAGGAGAGAGGATGATCGGTCCTTTTTCAAGTTCGACCAGCATCTGGTCCAGCTGGCCTTTCCCAAGTTCGTTACCCATCGCTTCCGAAGTACCCATACCGGTTGATGCCATCGCACCCAGCGCATCGATATCTACCTTTCCCGATACTGCGCTTTCTATGACGAACCCGTCCCTCCCGACCACGACCGCTGCCGTGACTCCTTCCACCTTAAGAAATTCACCCAGAATTTGTTTGAGCATACAAAATCTCCCCGAAATAACCCATCGTAGATAGGTGAAATTCTATAATACAATGATAAATATGTTTGCATACATATTTTTTTATATTATTAGTATGCAATGGAGCCCTCTTGCACCGCAATTTTCTTTTCGGTTGATGAAATGCTCTGACTATTCACGTCTATTCAGAGTTTAATTGAGATTACACAAAGAATTATGTAATAGGTAGACACCTTATTGATATAATGCAACTTCCACGCGGATCCTTCCATTCCATAAAGCGGGGAATACTCCTGGACACGCTACTCGATGAGATGGAAAAGTCGGGATTTTCGGGATATTGTACGATTAGTTTGGATGCGATAAGTTGTTCGCTCGTTCTCCATTCGGGCAATTATATCCTGGCAGAATACGGGAAAACCGAAGGAGATGCAGCATGGTTGAAAATCAGCGATCTGATAACGAAAAAGGTTGATGCCGCTTTAACGGATCTCTCGGATGCCCAGTTGAAATTGTGCCTGGAATTTAACGCACCGGCAGAAATTCTGGAACCGGTCAGGAGAGTGCGTCACGAGACGCCAGTGAAATCCGTCCTGCCCAACGTCCGATCTGAAGCCCTGGCCGGGCAGGAGTCCCGCCATGCCAGGACAACGGAAAGGAAGGGAAAATCCACAGGGGCGGCTGTAAGAGCCCCTAAAAAGGTTGCAATAGCCCCGAACGAAAGCATCCGGAATCCGCAGCCGGTTGAAAATGACGAGGCAGAAATTTTCGACCGAGATATCGGTGCGCTTGACGACCTTGACCTTGATGAAATGACCAGAAAAATCAGGGAAAATTGCGTTGTAACCGTCGAGAAACTTCATCTCGAACATCTTATCCAGAAAACGAGCTGATATTGATAATACCAAAGGGATGAAGAATGGCCTTCCAGCTTCCGTTAATGAATTCATTCTTCGTGATCACCGCAGTAATCCTGGTTATTGCGGTCATCGCGTTGGTCCTGATTGTGATCCTCCTGAAATTATACCAGGTGAAGAGCCATGCCGGGAAGGGACCCGGCGCAAAGGGCCGCCAGGAGATGGAAAGTACCGCCAGGGCATCATCGGGGACAGCCGGCCTGGTCCAAAAAAAGCACAAGGCTTCATTGGAGTTCGAAAGCGAGTTAGAACTTCGCGACGAAGGTGATATTTCGAAGAATATGAAGGCTTTTGTAGAGAAATACCGGTTCGATTCATTCACCCTTTCAAGCGTAGACGGCCTTGTCATCGCATCGACATCATCCGACAGCCAGGGCGATGCCGCGAACTACAGCCAGTCATTCAGGAACGGCGTTCAGTCACCTGAACCGGGGACAACAATTTTCGGGATGAGCCATCATGGCTCTACCATAATCGGCATAATCAGGAGCAGTCATCCGGTCCCGATCCCTGTTCCGGATAATGTCGAATCCGATGCAAACAACATTCTTAAATGGAGTTTGTAGTACATTCAGGGATAGGATTTAATTACCAGTATATAAATTTACAATAAAGCAAATCTCCATAGGTGTTTTATGGTCAGGGTATACACGTTGGCTTCCGGGAAAGGTGGCACAGGAAAGACCACGGTAACCGTGAACCTGGGGACTAGTCTGGCCCAGCTCGGCAAAGAAACCTATATTATGGATGCCGATATTGGAATGGCAAATCTCGGGCTGGTCATCGGACTTGAAGACGTACCCATCACCCTCCACGAGGTGCTGGCCGGAAAGGCGAATATTAAAGATGCAATATATGCCGGTCCCGGGGGGGTGAAGGTAGTCCCGAGCGGTATCTCTCTCCAGGGTTTCCAGCAGGCCGATCCTGAAAAACTCAAAGACGTATTGAAAGACCTCATCGACCGGTGCGACTACCTACTCATTGATGCCCCGGCAGGTATCAGCCGGGACGGGGTGATCCCGCTCGCGATCGCCGACGATGTGATCCTGGTCGTCAATCCGGAGCTCTCTTCGATCGTCGATGCCCTTAAAACAAAGATCCTTACCGAGGTCGTCGGCGGGCATGTGCTCGGAGCGATCCTCAACAGGGCGGGTATCGAAAAGACCGAGGCGGTCAGCCAGAAGATGGAGAAGGTGCTGGGTGTCAAGGTGATAGGGACCATTCCTGAAGACCCCAATATCAGAAAGGCGGCATCGTTCAAAACCCCGATCGTGATTAAGTATCCCGACTCGGGGGCATCCGTGGCTTTTAAGAGAATCGCTGCAGGAATGGCAGGGCTTCCCTTCAAGGAATCTGTCGAAGCCTCGAAAGAAGGGTTCATAGACCGTTTCGCGAAAGTTCTTTTCAGAGGGAAATAATGACCATTGAGGAGTTCCTCATCACCTGTTTCGGCTTAATCATCGTACTTCAGTGTTTTTTCATGTATATCATGTCGCGCAGGATCCAGCAGTTACTTAATGAACAGAGCAGGATAGGTGGCGATATAGAGATCTCGGACAGTGAACTGGAAGCCCTCGCAAAGAATGTCGAAGAATTTAAAAAACACAATATCTGAATAACAGAACCCTTTTACACCGGATACGAATAATCTGGTGTTTGATATCTTACCCGGTTAGAAAACGCAGCGGACAGGCGGTATAAAATTCGGGGGACCTATTTTAATGAAATTGTCTCCTCGCGCCCACCGGAATGGACTTTGACCGGAAAGATCTGAATTTTCTTTTCCCGGTCCATGATCACGACATCATAGTCGCCGAAGAGGAGTTTGAAATACGCCTTCCCTTCACCTGTCGTAACGTCGCTCCCAAGCACCCTCCCCTGTTTCCTGACCGAAACATGGAGTCCGGACTGGGGCACGTTATCCTTGAGGACCCGGATCCCGAATGCCCCCATACCCTCGTTTTTTCTCTCGATGATAGGAATATTCGGTGAAAGATTCGAGTTTAAGTGACTCCTGTCGAATATCCTGCAGGTGAGTATCCACTCTTCCATTATCTCGCGTTCCACGCGGTAAAATGAAAATATTTCATTTCCCTTCAGGAGGTACACGGCCTTATCGCCGATAAGCATCCCTGTCCGGTCTATTTCCACGGCGCCCTGCGGTTCACCTGACGTGAACAGGAGGTACACAGTGCCCCTGTCAATGGCTGCCACGGCAATACCGCTCTTGTAATCATCCATTGCAAATTTTTTAAGCTCGTTCATACCGAACGGGCCCTCCGATGTTCTCGCCTCTATGCAACTGGTGAGGAATTCGTCGAGCTCCATATCAGGGATCTCCTACCTGACGAACAGCGTTGAACGCCGGTATTCCCGGTTCCCTAAACAATAATACGGGTCTGGTCCCGTCAGGGATACACATGGGTATTTTAGTCACACGCAGGATCATAGGATCTGATATAACCCAGTTCTTTGCCTGACAATAAATAGCCACTGGAAAGAACCGGCAGGGGTCGTGGACCAGCAGACTGAGGGTAATGTTTTCGCAGGTCTCTGTGAGGGAATTTTAAAAATCGATGATTCTTAAGGCCCCGGATCTACCGACACCATGATTAATGTGTCCTTATGGCGATATTGTAGAGAGACACGATGATCGTTATCCCGCTTGTTGTGGGCGCATTGGCGGTAACCGTAACATTAGGTTATGCATCCAGACTCGATATCCTCGACAGAAGGGTGCCTTTCATCACCTGGGTGCCGATGCTTGTCGTCGGACTCCCGGCAGCCGGGATCGCACTATTGTTTCTTAACGATGGCATTTCCCTCCTGACAGGGTATCTGGCGCTCGTCTCGGTCATCCTCTATATTGCGTACCTCGGCAACCGTAAAAGCGGGAAGCCGTTAAGGGTATCTTTTTTCGTCCCGGTGCTCGCTGCACAGATTTATTCGGTCCTATATTTTCTCGAAACTCACCTGACGCAGGGCATCCTCCTTTCCGCTGCAGCGATCCTTATCACAGCGTTGGCGACCTGGCTCGAAGCCAGAGAAAGCGAGACGGCCTTTGTGGACCTGTGGCCTCTCCTGTATTTCCTGGCCGGCGCCCTATGCTGGTTCTCGTATTCGCTCTCGGGCGGGGGGATCGGGTTTCTCCTCCTCGGCATGATGGCACTCTTCTGCCTGATATTTTACCTTTTCGGGATATTGCAGCTCTTCGGCGGTGCCGACGCATGGGCACTGATATTTGTCACCCTGATTGTTCCCCTATTTCCGTTCGAGCCGCTGACCGGATATCCTGCGGTACCGTTTTTTCCCTTCACCGTGCTCGTGAATGCAGTGCTTTTTAACCTGATCGCCCCTGCAAGTCTGTTTTTCATGAACATAATAAGTGGCAACAAGGCCCCATGGCCCTACCTCTTTCTGGGGTACCCGGTGAACGGGAGTACGATCGGGGCGTCCTTCGGGTTCGTCATGGAAGAGATCGTCGAACGAGATGGTGTCCTGACCAGGAGATTTCTTAAATTGAGAGAGGCGCTCGGTTCAATGGTCACCGGGCGCCCGCGAATCTATACGAAAGATTTGAGAACGAACCCTGAAAAATTTGCAAATGAGATACGATTATATAAAAAGGCAGGAAAGGTCTGGATATCGTATGGAGTGCCATTTATCGTGCCGATCACGGCCGGGTTGGTTTTCGGTCTTTTTATCGGTGACATCGTCACGATTTTTCTGAAAATGGCTGGAGGTGCTTAAAAACAATGCTTTCATTACGCTACCAGGACGGGCTGATACCAGTTGTCGTTCAGGATCACGAGACAAAAGACGTGCTGATGGTTGCTTATGCAAACACCGAGGCAGTCGAGCTGACGGTCAGGACCGGGTTTGCCCATTATTATTCAAGGAGCAGGAAAAAGATATGGAAGAAAGGAGAAGAAAGCGGTCATTTCCAGCATGTCTGCCGGGTACTTGCCGACTGCGATGAAGACTGTCTTCTATACGAGGTTGTCCAGGAAGGTGCAGCCTGTCATACGGGACACTGGACCTGCTTTTACCGAACCATCGATGGAAAAGAGATTTCAGAGAAGGTCTTCGATCCATCGAAGGTATATAATAATAAAGATCAATTGCCAAGTACTTAAGCGGTGATATTTTTTGAAATTAGTACCAGATACGAGTGTCGTTATAGATGGTCGCATCACCTCCATGATAAAAACCGGAGAATATAACGGTGCGACAATAATTATACCCGAGGCAGTTGTTGCTGAACTCGAAGCACAGGCAAACCAGGGGAGAGAAATAGGGTTTTCAGGACTAACCGAACTGCAGGCTCTCTGCAAACTCGCCGAAGAAAATACTATCGAATTAAAATTTGTTGGCGTACGGCCGAGTCTTGAGCAGGTCAAACTCGCCAGCGGCGGAGAGATCGATGCCCTCATCAGGAACGTTGCAATAGAAAACAGTGCACGATTTATCACGAGTGATATCGTCCAGGCAGAAGTAGCACGGGCAAAAGGGCTCGATGTCCTGTACTTGAAACCCCAGATGGAAGAATTCGGAGCACTTGGCATCGACCAGTTTTTCGATGAACATACCATTGCCGTTTACCTCAAAGAACGGGTTCCTCCCGTGGCCAGGAAGGGATCCATCAACGATATGCACCTTGTCAGGATAAGGGACCAGCCCTCGACAGAATACGAATTGAGGGCGCTCGCCCAGGAGATCCTGGAACGGGCTAAACGCGACCCGGATGGTTTCATAGAGGTAGAGAAACGGGGAATTTCCGTCGTCCAGATCGGGTCGATGAGGATCGCGATCGCACGGAGGCCGTTTTCAGACGGGATGGAGATCACTGCTGTCCGTCCGATTGTGGACATCGTCCTCGATAATTACCGGAAAGCAGGAGTTCTCAAGAACAGGATAACCGGAGAAAAACGCGGCATCCTGATTGCCGGCCCTCCGGGTACGGGCAAGACCACTCTTGCACAGAGCGTCGCGACCTATCTTGCCGATAACGGGTTCATTGTAAAGACCATGGAAGCACCGAGGGAACTCCAGGTGCCCGATCATATCACCCAGTACACCACGCTCGAGGGGAGCATGGAGAATACTGCCGACGTCCTGCTGCTCGTCAGGCCCGACTACGTGATTTTCGACGAACTCCGGAAAAACGAAGACTTCCGTGTGTTTTCCGATATGCGCCTCGGCGGGATCGGTATGATTGGAGTTGTCCATGCAACCGGGCCTCACGATGCACTCCAGCGTTTCTCGGAACGGGTCGAATTCGGCGTATTGCCACAGATCGTTAATACCATCATTTTTGTCGACAAGGGAGAAATTATGAACCTCTACGAGGTGGATTTCACCATAAAGGTCCCCGAAGGCATGCCGATGGAAATGCACCCAAGGCCCGTCACCATGGTCAGGAATTACGAAACCGGCGAGCTATCATTTGAGATTTTCAAATATGAAGGAGAGACCATCGTGATCTCTTCCCACGGTCCGGCATCGGCCCCGGAAGTCTCATTAAAGACGCCTGCCGTGGTAATGCCTGAAAAGGCTGAAGAAGAAAATACCGGATGGAAAGTAACAGAGAGGGAGATCCAGAGGGAGATCGGCCGATATACCGACGGACCCGTCGATGTGAGGATGCTCTCTGACTCGAAAGCGGTCGTCTACATCGATGACAAAGACGTTCCGGCGGCGATCGGCAAGGGAGGAAAAAATATCGCGGCCATTGTGAACAAGGTTGGCATCGGGATCGATATTCGTCCGAGAAGCGAGGCCGAGAAACTCCAGCCCGAGAAGGTCTCGCCAGAGGAGGAACTCCAGCTCGGCGGCGGGATCAGGATCAGGGTGGACAAGAAACAGCTCGCTATTATCTCCCCTGACCAGGCAGGAAAAATCGTGGACGTGTTCGCCGGCAAAGAATACCTTTTCACGGCTACCGTCAACGAATCCGGCGAAATCCACCTCGGGAAGAACAGTACGATCGCACAGGAAATGCTGAAACGGTATAACGAAGGGGATACTATCCGGCTGAGACCGGTATAACCCCCCGGGTAGAATTTTTATCAGGAATTTTTTTCCGGAGTGTTATCCTTGAACGAATTTGACTTGCAGGAATTTGAACGGGATGCAGATAAAAAATGGGAACATGTATTTGAAGTAAACCCGAAAGATCAGAAAAAGCTGTACATCACGGTGGCATATCCATACCCGAGCGGTGCAATGCACGTCGGTCATGGCCGGACGTATATCGTACCCGATGTCATCGCCCGATTCTGGCGCATGCGGGGTTACGACGTGCTGTACCCGATGGCATTCCACGTGACGGGAGCGCCGGTAATCGGGATCTCCAAGAGAATCGCACGGGGGGACGAAAAGGCGATCCACCTCTACCGGGACCTGTACAAAGTCCCGCAGGACGTTCTCGACCGGTTCACCGACCCGCTGGAGATCGTCAGGCATTTTTCCGAAGAATACCGGCGTGTCATGAGGAGCTGCGGCCTTTCGATCGACTGGAGAAGGCGGTTCACCACAGTTGATCCGACGTACAGCAAATTCATCGAGTGGCAGTGGAAACACCTCCACGATAAGAACCATGTCCTGAAGGGAGCCCACCCGGTACGGTATTGTCCCCAATGCGAGAACCCGGTCGGCGATCACGACCTCCTCGAGGGCGACAAAGCCGAGATACTGAAATTCACGCTCGTGATGTTCAGGTACGGCGATTCCTTCATACCGACGGCAACTTTGCGCCCGGAGACGATCTACGGTGTCACCAACCTCTGGGTCAACCCGGGCATCAGTTACGTCAGGGCAATAGTCGACGGAAAAGAATGGATCGTAAGCCAGGAAGCGGCAGATAAGATCAACCTCCAGGACCATACCGTGACGGTGACGGGCCGGCTCGATGGCAAAGACCTTATCGGCAAAACGGTTTCCCATCCGCTTTCAGGAGAGGTCCCGATCCTTCCCGCAACCTTTGTCGATCCCGACATGGCGACGGGAGTCGTCATGAGTGTGCCGGCACATGCGCCATTCGACTACATCGCTCTCCGGGATCTTCAGAAAGAAGGGAAATATATCGATATTGCAGCAATTCCTCTTATTACCGTGAAGGGATACGGCGAGATACCGGCAATGGACGCAGTCGAGCGTGCCGGAGTAAAAAACCAGCTCGATTCGCGCCTCGACCTGCTCACCCAGGAGTTGTATACCGCGGAGTTCTCCCAGGGAAAGCTGTTTGAGAAATATGGCGGCAAGCCGGTGAGAGTGGCTCGTGAAGAAGTTGCCGCGTTGATGGTGGAACAGTACGACTCATCCGTCATGTATGAGTTTGACACGAGGCCGATCATCTGCCGTTGCGGCAGCCGCGTATATGTAAAAATCCTCCATGATCAGTGGTTCCTCGAGTACAGCGACCCGGCCTGGAAAGACGAGGTACGCGACCAGCTCAGGGAAATGGACCTCGTCCCTCCCGAGGTCAGGACCGAGTTCGACAGGACGGTCGGCTGGCTGAAAGACTGGGCCTGCACGAGAAAGGTCGGGCTGGGGACACGGTTGCCGTGGGATAAGGCATGGCTGATAGAACCCCTCTCGGATTCCACCATATACATGGCCTATTATACTATCGCGCACCGGATAAGAGAGTTTTCACCCGAAGTGCTGACTCCCGATGTCTTCGACTACATCTTCCTTGGCAGGGAAACGCCTGGTCTCCCCGGGAAACCGAAGTTAGACGAGCTCAGAAAGGAGTTCCTCTACTGGTACCCCTACGATTTCAGGTTCTCGGCAAAGGACCTGATCTCGAACCACCTGACCTTCCAGATCTTCCACCATGTCGCAATATTCCCTAAACCGCTGCTCCCAAAAGGAATGGTCGTCTTCGGCATGGGTCTTTTGAACGGTGCCAAGATGTCGTCTTCAAAGGGGAACGTGTTCCTGCTCGAGGATGCAGTTGCTGAATTCGGTGCAGATACGGTCAGGATGTTCCTTGTCGGCAGTGCCGAGCCGTGGCAGGACTTTGACTGGAGAAACGAGCTGGTGATTTCCACACGGAAGCAGATCGAGCGGTTCTACAACATTGTCGAGGATTCGGCAGACATCAGTGAACCCGGGGATTCAATTGACCGCTGGCTGATATCGAGGCTCCAGCACCATATTGAAAAGGCAACTGAAGCGCTGCTCAGGTTCCAGACCCGCCAGGCACTCCAGGAGGCGTTCAACGGGGTTGAAGCAGACCTGAAATGGTACCGTCGCCGCCTCCCCGAAGGGTCGGAGGGGCATGCACCGCTCAGGGACCTGTGTTCTGCCTGGGTCAGGCTGATGGCTCCGATGATCCCCCATACTGCCGAGAGGCTCTGGACCGATCTCGGCGGAAAGGGCTTGGTGTCGTATGCCGAGTGGCCCGTGCCGGACGGCAGCCTTATCGATGCCGGTCTCGAACTTGCCGAAGAGCTCCTTTCGAGGACGGTTGAGGACGTGGAATCCATCATGAAACTCATCCAGATCACCCCGGCGTCACTGACGATATGTGTTGCCCCGTCTTGGAAACGCGAGGTCTTTCTGAAGGTGGCCAGGTCGGAGGACAAAAACCAGGTGATGAAGGAGGTCATGAAAGACGAAGCGATGAGGGGCCGCGGAAAAGAAGCGACCGATGCTGCAAAGCAATGCACCACGCTCATCCACCGGCTCCCGCCCCAGATCGTCGAAGGACTGCTGTCACAGAGCCTCGACGAGCTGAAAATCTTTGAAGAGGCCCGGGAATTTCTTTCAAAAGAATTCGGAATGAATGTAAGGGTGGTGCCGGCCGACCCGGCTGTCCATGCCAAGGCGGCATTGGCATTGCCCTTCAAACCGGCAATTATTATTGAATAAAAAAGATCTCTTCAGTTGCATCCGGGTGCGGGATCGGAGACACTGACAAATTTTCAGGACAGGTAACGTTCTCTGCGACCTAGATCCGGAATAATTGAATGATTTTCGGAATTCCAGATTTTTATTGAATTCTTCAACCAATTCTTTTAGGGCATCCGTACGAGGATTTCCTTCCTTCCCGGCTCCTTCCCAATCAGGATAGCCAGGGGGCATGCAGATTTAGAAACCAGTAATTTATCAGGACCCATGCAAATCCCTGTCGCAACCGGGGCCGCCACCCCGGCGGGGGGCGGAAGCTCCTCCCTGGAGCGTCATGTCTCCTGCATTATTCAAAGAACCGGATGATAAAGATACGAACACATTCCCGGATAGTATTCCTGATAATCACAGGCGAATTCTTCCCAGGTTAACCTTTGTCTACTCATTTACCGGTGAATCTTTGCACGGTACAGGGTTTTTAAAATTCTGCCGGGTTCGTCCGCAATCCGGTACGCACCCCTCGGCACCTCGATCTCGAACCGGGAACCCTTGTTTTCTGTCCCGGTCTCTTTGATGGAGATATCTGTCAGTGCAAGGATCTCCCTGACCAGAAATAAGCCAAGGCCGGTATTCGTTCCGAATCCCCGCTCGAAGATCCGTTCTTTCTGATCACCAGGGATACCTATACCGTTGTCTTCCCAATAGACCGTCAATCCTTTCTTTGTTTTTTTCCAGTGCACCCTGATCTCGCTGACATGGCGTCCATGCCTGACTGAATTGTCCAGGAGGTTTGAGAAGACCTTTTCGAGCATCGGGTTCGCATACACTGTTACCCCGGTAACATTCACATGCAACGCGACAGATGGCGGGACCTGCAACGCCTGGACCATCTGATCCAGATCTTCCCACCGGGGTTCATGGGTTCCAAGGTCATGGTAGATTCGCGTAAACTCGATCTGGGTCCTGATCTCGCTCACAGCCGACTCCATCTTTTTGCAGTAATCCTCGAGCACCGGATCTGACAGTTTCCGCTTTATAATTTCGAGATACCCCCTGATCACCGATATCTTGTTATTGATATCGTGCCGGGTGACGCTTGTCATCAGGTCCAGCTGGCGGTTTGCCTGCCTCATGGCATCTTCGCCCCTCTTACGATCTGTTATGTCGTGCACAGACCCCACCAGATGGGTGCAGTTGCCGGCATTATCAAAAACAGGCGTAATACTGACTTCACCAGTCAACCGCCCGGTCGGATAATCGGTGGTCTCTTCCCATCTGACAATTTTCCTCTCTGCGATGGCCTTTGCATATTTTTCCATGGCCAGACAGAGGGATGGCTCGGGTATGACTTCATTTACGGTTTTACCGACTACCGCATCGTGAGTCAGTCCGGTAACAGAGCAAAACGCCGGATTTACCGAGGAAAAACGAAACATGCCATCTGGTTCGACCGTCAGCTGGAAAATAACGTCGCTGACGGTATCATAAATGGAAGCGAGCCGGCGTTCATTCAGGTATAGCGCATCGAGCGCCCGGACACGATCGGTAATGTCCTGGTGGTGCCATACCCGGCCACATGGTCGGCCGTTTTCATCGAACAGCGGGATATAATCCACCATGACAATCCTTCCGTTTCGCAGTGGTATTTCATAACCGAGGACAGGTTTCCCCCGGGTGGTCAGCTCGTGGATGCGGGCGATCGTTTCTTCAGGGAACAGGTAAGCGTCCAGCACTTTGTTGATCATCTCATCGGACTTCAGGCCGTACAGGCTTTCAGGGGAATCGGGAAGGTTAAAAATATTGCAGAGAGCCTGATTGACCCTCTCCACCCGGCCCGATTCGGATACCATCATTATCCCGGCATTGAGTCTTGAGATCAGGGTATCCATTCGGTGCAGTGCTGTGCGGGTGAGGTCTTCACCCAGGTTCTTCCCGGTAATGTCGTGAACGACTCCAATTACTACGTTTCGCACGGGATCGTATTCTGCAACAGAATGGATGTCCAGGACGGCCCCGTCTGATTTTCTCCGGATCTTGAACTCAACGTTATAGGGGGCTTTTCCTGCGATGAGATCACTCAGTGCAGTATTGAGGAGGGGGCGGCAAGCCGGAAGCGGAATCTTTTGGACTTCATCGATGGTCCACCGGCTTCCGGTCAGTCCATACAGGATCCTTGCACCTTTCGAGGCGTGCACCTCGTTTTCATTAAAGTGGAATTCCCAGCTGCCTGATCTTCCCAGCTCCTCGGCCCGTTCCAGTGTTGCGTTACTATTGCGGAGCGCTTCCTCAGTCCTTTTCCGGGGTGTGATGTCGTGACATATACCCCGGAAGCCGATTAAAATTCCTTCCGGACTTATGAAGGGGGTAGAATGAATTTCAATAGTAATACAACGGCCGTCCCGGTGCCTTGCGCGGACTTCGAATTTGGACAGCCACTCATTACCTTTTTCGTGTCTGGTCAGGCGGTCTCTGATCAGACTAGTATCATCTTCATAAATAAAGGAAAAGATTGGCTTCCCAACGAGATCCGAGGGCAAATATCCGAATATCTTTTCAGTCTGCGGACTGACATAGGTGAAATTGCCTGACTTGTCAATCTCCCAGATGATATCAGGGGTCGTCTCTACGATATTCCTGTACTTTTGCAGGCTTTCGCGCAGGGCCTCTTCGATCTGCTTGCGACCGGTGATGTCCCTGACGACGCTGATGAGGTGCTTCCGGCCGTCAAGAGTAATAACATCGGCCGAGACCGATGCGTTAAACAGCTTCCCGGATTTGTGTCGGTTCACGATATCGTAACGTTCTGCGAGACCATGCTTTTTCACGTGGCTGATAAAGGCGTCGCGGTCTTCTTTCCTGACCCAGATCCCGAGATCGAGTGCACTCTTTCCGATCATCTCGTCCCGGGAATATCCGAATATCTGCGAGGTCGCATTATTTATCTCGACGAACTTCCCGGATTTCAGGTCGCTAATCATTATTGCATCGGGACTTGCGAGGAATGCCTTCGTGAACTTTTCCTGGGTGCTTCGCAATACCTCCTCGATCCGCTTGGTCTCGGTAATATCCCGGCCAACCGACTGGTATTCTTTCAGGGAGCCGTCCGCGTTAAAGATCGCACGGTCGACCCACCGCTGCCAGCGTGTACTGCCATCCTGCATGATGATCCGCTGGTCGATGGTCATCAGCGGGTTGTCTACCGTGAGTGATGCGATGAGCCCGGCCATCATTTCGAGGTCTTCCGGGTGAATTTTCGGATGGAACCGGGTGCCTATTATCTCTTCCCGGTCCAATCCGAAATAGCGGCAATATGCTTCGTTTACGAAGATATGGGTACCGTCAGGGAGGAACCGGCAGATAAACTCCGTCTGGTCCTCGATTACATTACGGTACCGTTCCTCGCTCTCGACAAGGTCTGCCTCGGCCCGTTTCAAGTCGGTGATATCGCGGATGGATTCAATCGCCCCGGTAATGCCACCGTGCCGGTCGTAAAGCGGCGACGCAATAAACCAGAGGTACGCACCCTTTCCGCCATAGAGAAGAGGTACATAAGTCTCGGAGATCAGCTTGCTGCCTTTTCTTGCAATATGGGCATAGGTCGCTTCGATCTCCTTGTTCTCTTTTAAAACGAGGTCGAGGAGGATCGGCCTTTTCTTCCCGTAAAACGGAAGACCATAGGAGTGATCGCGGGTGGCCAGGATTTGCTCTTTGGGGACACCGGTCATCTCTTCCATTGCCTGGTTCCAAGCGATGACCATTCCCTCAAGGTCGATTGCGACGGTCGCGTCGGGCAGGTGATCGATAATGTCCCTCATCCTCTGCCGGGATTCGGATAGCTCGTCCGCAGTCTGCCTCCGCTCTATTGCAAGCCGGATCTTATACTCAAGCTCGATGAACTGGGACTTGGGATCGCCGCCTTTCTGGATATAAAAATCTGCCCCCTCGTTCAGGGCCTGGATTACGACCTCCTCGCGCCCCCTGCCGGTAAATATGATGAACGGAATAGGATTTCCCAATGCCCTTACCTGTTTCAGAAATTCGATGCCATTGGTACCAGGCATCTGGTAATCTGAAACTATGGCATCGTAGAGGTTGACCTCGATCTTTTCCATCGCTTCCATTGCCGACAGACTCGTATCGATCCGGAACTCCCCGCTCCGCTCGAGAAACTGCTGGCCGATCTCGAGAAGAGAGGGTTCATCATCGACATAGAGGACCGAATACATAAGTAGACCAGAAAATCCAACTGATTAACAGGGAATTGTTTGTGCATAGTGATAAATTGTTATCTTGGACCAAGGAGAGATGGAAAAAATCCCCCTGTCCTTTCCGGCATACCTGTATACTGCCCCGAATAGTGAAAATAAAGGTTTTTTAGCATCCTGGATCCAAGCTGATCATCATTATTTGCCGATATTCTTTATTTCTTATGTTATTTTATGTGAAATTCAAGGTAATCGACGCTCCCGGGGCTCCGCACGCCGCTGCAGCAACCCTGGTCAGCATAGGGACCGCCCGGGAACCGACTAATTCGCAATCCCAGATTGCCTCCGTCCACGGGCCATCCCAACGGGTGATGGCCAGGGAGAGAATGAACCCAGGAGGAAGTGAAAACGAAGGAATGAATGAGGATGTTAACTGAACCAAAAAAACGATTATTGGTAGATTAAGGGGCAGGAATGGTCCCTTATCCGGGTTAAAAAAATTATTCAACGGTCTTAGCTTTTTTTACCCGTTCTTTCGTGCTATAGCCTGTTACGAGGTCGAGGTATTGCCTGAACCGTTTGTTTGTATCAAGTATTACCTCATCCGAAACGCTTGTATCCGATTCCGTCCGGACAACAAGCGATTTCCCATCGCTGCCGACCGACACGTCGAGCACTTTAAGGGCACCGTACTGGACAATGTAGTGGTCCCCGTCACGTTTCGGTTCGACACCGAAACATTGCCTGAGACTATTTACCATAGTTGATTCGAGTTCTTTTGAAAAACCCCTTTTCACCGGATACTGTTGCATAATATTTTTAGTCTTGTCGTGTATGTTAATCTAATGTCACCAGATACAGGATTTGATATCAGGATATTTTCGGACCCCTTAAAAGGAGAGGGATCCTCGGTGCTGATGGGTTTTCCTGGCAGCGGTCTCGTCGGGAGCATCGCTCTCCAGTACATGGTCGATCAGCTCGAATTCAAGCTGATCGGGAGCATGACGAGTAAGTTCTTCCCGCCCCTCGCGATGATGAGCAAAGGGGTCATCAACGTTCCGGTGCGCATCTACGAGAAGGAAAAAATCTCGGTCGTTGTCGCCGATATCCCTATCCACCCGATGATCTGTTATGAGGTCGCGAACGGGATCATGGACTGGCTTACCCCTTTCAAGATCCGCGAAGTCGTAACAATCGCAGGGATCATCACGAACGAGATGGAAAAACGGGTATTCGGGGTCACGACATCGGATGCCAACCTCGAAAGGATCCAGGACAATACGTTGATCCTTCCGATGGGAAGCATTTCGGGGATTGCGAGCAGTCTCCTCACCGAGTGCAAAATACGCGGGATCCCCGGATACGGGCTGCTCGGCGAGACGGTCAATTCACCGGACCCCAGGGCTTCCGCATCGGCCATCGAAGTCCTGAACAAGATGTACGACTTAAACCTCGACGTAAAGCCGCTCCTTGAACAGGCAGAAGAGATCGAAGCCACCATGCATAAGATTTCCGAAGAGGTCGCATCACAGGAGACGATGCCGAAGAAAGACCTGCCGATGTACGGGTGATACAGATGCAATGCGCAGCATTAACAGGAATTTCTCCGGATGTCATCAGGGAGCTCAAGCTGGGGAAATCACGGACACTCGAACTCCAGAGCACCCACAATGTGGTGACGGTGGGCACCATCGAGCCTGGCATGCCGGTATTCCTTACCTCGGTCAATGTCGAAGACCTTGGGACCGGAGACCAGGGGATCATCGCCGAAGCCCTCTCAGTAACGATTAGCATGAAACGGACCGTGGAATACAGTCAGGGGTATATATTCGAAGAACGGGAGCGGATGTCAGCGCGGGTGAAAGTGAAGTATTGCAGCAATACGACCGTCAAGTCTGCCCTCCACGAAGGCATGTTCGACCCGGTGCAGGTGGACGTTGTGAAGTCCTGCTCATACCATGCCGTGTGATCGGGATATTTTCATCTTCTTTGCAGATACCAGGGATACTGATCCTTTTTGACACCGGGTCTCGGGCGATAGTTACATAGGGATTTGTCGACAATAGTGTAGAGCAAGACATGGGCTTGTGGCTTAGCCTGGATAGAGCGCCGGGCTTCTAACCCGGATGTCGGGGGTTCGAATCCCCCCAGGCCCGCTGTGGGACTTTTTTCCAAAAGCTCCAAAGCAGAATTCACCTTCCGATGAATTTGAAGAATCTCCCTTCGATTACAACTCTGCCATAAGATATTACCACGTTCACATTCTAACCCGACAATTCACTTTCAATCCAGCCATTTCGTCACATCATCAGGTGGCGGCCTGACAGACGGCGGAAGTTTCTCCTTTGGATAGCCCACAGCACACCCATTCAGTTCATATGCCCCTGGTTCTATCCCAAGCAATCTGCAAAATTCGGGGTCTGATCCCATCTGGGTCGTGAGGGATACGAGCTGGAATCCAAGATTCAGGGCCGTTGCCTTGAGCCACATGTTCTCGAGGCAGTGAGCGAGCGACTGCTGTTCGACAGGCGGGTATCCTTTTCGTTCGGCAACGACGATGAAATAGGGTGCATTGCCGACCCCTCCAACAAACCCCATCTTTTTCATCATATCCAGACGGCTCGCAAAGGATTGGGTTTTTTCAGTCATCCCGGGGTTGTTCCCGGTTTCCCGGGAAAGGTCATTGTACATCTCGATAATCTTCTCCATCATCAGGCCGCCGGCGATGCTGATGCTCCTGCTTTCATTGGAAAAGACGAAAAACTGGCGGAAATATTGGGAGCCTCCTCCCCCCACTGCTGCGGCCGCAAAAGGTGCGGCAAGGCCGGCCTTTATTATTTCAGATATCTGGTCCTTCTCGGGGAAATCGGGCAGGAACATCCGGTTCGTCCTCCGTGCGGCAATAATATCGTCAAGGACAACGTTTGCGGCATTATCGAACTGGCACATAATCTCACATTATGGTAAAACTACTATTAGAATCACACCGGCTCCATGATACAGGCATGGTCTCCCGATAGTTTTATTAACAGACTCCAGGGTAGTATTGACATACCGATTGGAAATAAATCCTTTCAGATCGGGGGATAAAAATGAAATCCCTTTGTGTTGGAGCAGGTGTCCTGTTGGCTGTCGTGTTTCTTGTATCATTCACGGGTACCGCATATGCAGATCGTAATGTTCCGGCGCCGCCTGAAATACAGGGCCTGGCGACCGGCACCGGAATGAACGTTCAGGGGACGATTATTGAGACCGATTCAGGGGCATGGAGTGTCAATGTCAATGGCATTCCGATAAGCGGGGACGATCCATTCCTGGCATCGTATCCCCGATGGGCTGATACTCCGTTTGAAAACTATACAAATTTTAAGGAGTTCTGGGATGAGGATTCTGCGACTTTCCCTGGAGAACACCTGCAGGACCTCCTGAACTGGTTTGCCATTCCAGGCAATACGTTCGAGACTGCGGGTCCCTGGGCGAACGACCTGCTTACCTGGCTCCAGGGACAGGGAAGCTCCCTGGACCCTCCTTTGCAGGACCAGGAGATCCAATATACTTCCGTTTATAACGATCAGATGATGGCTGTTTCGGGGCAGTCTGTCTTTGCCAAATCAATAGCGGTTACAACAGCTAACACGATTGCCGCCCAGAGCAACATCAGGGCAGACACCGGCGTGCAGTTCATCGGGATCGACACAGGCAGGGCGACACGGACCGAGGACCTCCTCGTCGATGGAGCGGCTCAGGCATCGAATACATCAGATGCAATTCTTTGTCCGTTCGTAACCAGCGTGTCATCGCTGATTCCGGCTTACTGCAATATCGGTCAATCAGGAAGTTCATTCGATACTTCATTAGCATCGGTCGTCACGCATGCTGACGACCGGTTTGTCGGCACCGATTCTGCGTTCCCTGTTATCCTGAGCTATAATATCGCAGCAGAGGGAATAACCGCCGGTAACCGGTCTTCCCCGATGATTGGATCGGTATCGGCATATCTAAATGTCCACGTGCAGGAAGCACGCAATGCCAGTTCACAGCCGTTGTTAATAGAGGGTTTTACCCAATACAACACTCTTCCACCACTGAAGTCTGAAGATCTGGTCTATTCCGGGACTTCATCTGCAAGCGGATTAATTACAAAGTTTGGCAAATCGATGAGTTACCAGTCGGGGTCCATCCTCCTGTAAGAATTTTTTTTTTGGGTATGGTCCCAATAAATCTCCTGACTCCAGATCGGATGCTAATCCCAATGTTCCTGCATGATAATCATCCTGGTTTTGAAAAGGGTCAAATGAGAGATTATTCCCTGGTCGTGCCCTAATCAAATTATTGCAGGGGATCCTTCGGTGTCAGCGGAGTCAATCTCAATACGAAATAAGGGACGTTGCATATTTTTTTCATGGATATCGGATAACGTAATTTTACTAAATTTTTCGTCGTGCTTTGTGCAGCTACCCTTTTTTAATTATTCATGCATTCTGACCATTGACCAGTTTCCGATCCTGACCAGATCCCTTTACGATCTCTACCCTGTCATCAACGGGCATTAGGAAAACTCCAGCAGATTAATGAGTGAATAAAAAGCATTTTTTCCCATGGCATCCGGGGGCGAGGAGTTATATCAGCTCATACTGGACCGCTTCAAAAGAGGTCTGCTGGACCCTGAATTTTATGAACGGATGAGGTCATTTTTAAAGGATATGAACTATTCCCCGAAATCCAATGATTCTGAGACGTGGAATACGATGGGAAATACCTTTTTCAGGGAGAACGACCTGGTCCACGCCCTCCAGTGTTATGAAAATGCGATCGCAATTGATTACGATAACAGCGATGCTCATTACAATATCGAACTTACCTTAAAACTTCTCAAACGAAAATGAAATGAGAGATGGGTAATAAAAAAGACGGGGTTTTATTTTAAATCAGTGGTGGGATCTCATTTCCCTGTCTGTCATTTTTTTTATAAGGCAATCAGGAAAAAATGGATCCAGGGGATGTCAGATAAGAACCAGTCCCGACTGATAGTGCATCGCTTTGTTGAAATCACCGATGAGGCCGCTCGCCGAAGACGACTCAGAATAGCTGAGGTCCTGACTCTTTTTGGTCCAGCTGGCCAAATATGCCGCCTCTGTAGGTACGGTAAAGTTAGGCTGCCGTGCTTCCTGGGTATGGACCTTCAGGAATGCCGATGCCGAACCGATCATCGGTGAGGACTGGTCCCCGGCAGTGATTCCCTTCGCGTCGATCACATAATCGAGCGCCAGGGGAACGCCAGAATCAGCCCCGATAAATCGTTCGCCGGTTGATGTGACGACTGATGTGAGGGTAGTGTCGATCGAGCTCCCTGCCTCGACAATATTGCAGTGTGCGGGAATGCCATAGGTGTCGATAGAGTCATCCGATAAGAAAGGACAAAGGGCATAAATCTCAGTCGGATCAGTCTGGTTAGCCGCGCTGTCGAGGAGGATATCTTCCGAACGGGTGGCGCGACCGGTGTCTGTCGCGATATACTGCAGGTCTGCTAATGTTTTGAGATTGGTTCCATCTGCGACCTGGTTCCCGGTATCGATCGCCATTGATTTGGAAAACACGGTCAGGCCCGACACTGCAGCCAGGTTATCGTTATAACCCGTCGTAACGATGGCCTGATCGCCAATGAGCGGGTCGGTCAATTCTCCAGGCCCGTAACCATACGCAGGAGGCTCATCAAACCCATGGAAGTCAAAATAGGGGTTATCCCGCGTAACCCATGCGCCGGAATCAGTCTCGGTAACCGTTCCCTGGACATTTGCCGAAGTCCCGGTTACCAGGCCCTGTATCTCGGGAGTCCTGTTTATCGGGTGGTCGGCATATCCCACACCGGTGAACACCATTATCGATGCAACCATAAGCAATGCACCTATCTCAACACGATATCGTCTCATTCTCTCACCCTGGAACCTGACAGGATATCCGAGGAAAACCCGCAGTATGGTGATTACTCGTATCAACCAGGAAATAAACCTTTCTTTTTAATGTAGTCAACTAAACTGATTCTCTGCCTGGGTGACGGTTGGGTACTTCCAGTCAGGAATTCAGCTTGCTTGGCTTATCGAATAAAAAAATCCGTCACTGCTGGTCTTCGTTCGAGACCAGCTGGACATCGGCGATGTTGTGCTGCCGCTGCGCGAGCTTCTTCGCCTTGAAAATATTTTTTCCTTCCTTTCCGATCGCGATGCCGCGGTCTTCGTCCCTGACATCGATGAGGGCAATGGGTTCCCCTGACTCGTCGTCCTCGAATTCAACGGAGGTGACCTGAGCAGGGAGGAAACAGTTCTTGAGGAACTGGGTGACGTCGGTCGAATATTCGACGACCTCGATCTTCTTGCCCATCACTTCCGACGCCTTCTTGATGCTCGCACCCTTCTTGCCGATTGCAAGGCCCATCTCACCCGGATTCACCACGAAGATGATGCGGTTGTTCCGGTCATCGATAATGCAGTCCCTGCTGCCGGCTCCGGTAAGGCGCTCGAACTGGGATATCAGGCCCATGCAGTCTTCTGTCAGTTTGACTTCCACCATGATCTCAGGCCCTCTTCAGGGATAGGATATCCGACTCACCGGGATCCAGGACGGCAAGTGCGCTGACCATGAACGGCTTTCCGCAGGCCTTTCCGAGGGCTACGCTCGAACCTTCGAATGTATGGACAAACAGGCCCTCCCGTGTTTTCAGCGACTGCAAAAACTCCGCCGGGCAATTTGCCGCCACGACGACCATTCGGGCTTTTCCTGACTCGATACATTCTTCTGTCTTGTTCTGTCCGAGAAGGACATCTCCTGTTTTGATTGCCCTTCTTAATGAAGCATTAAAATCCATTGCAATTCTCCTAATTCATAGGTTTGGCTATTAATTTAACATCCCCGGTTCCGAGCTGGATCGGCTGTCCGACAATGACGTTCTCGGTGACACCGGATAATTCATCGATCTCATTCGCGACCGCAGCATCGAGCAGGTGGTTGACAGTCACTTCGAATGCCGCACGGGAAAGGACACTCTCCTTTTCACCGGCGATTCCATGACGCCCGATCTGCTTGACCTCGCCTTCCATGCACATCATATCTGCAACAAGCATGATATGACGGACATCGACGAGGATACCCTGCTCGTTCAGGGTAGATAAGGCCTCGTGGATGATCGCGTTCCTGGCGGCCTCGATGCCGAGCACCTGGGAAATTTCACTGATGTTGTTGGTGCGGGTGCGTCGCGTATCCACGCCTTCAACATCAAATACATCCTTAAGATTTGAACCTTCAGTATAAAGTATGTACTCTCCGCTCTCTTTTCTGACGACGACACGCTCGATATCGTCTATTCCCTGGACAATTACATTCCTGACATGTTCCGCGAGCTGGAAGAGGTTCTGGTAGCTCTCACGGTCCTTCGGCATGAAGTTGATGACCGCTTCCTTCTCGTCGACTTCGAACTCGAAATCGCGGTAATGGCGCCGTTCCTTTATCTTTCTCGGTGCAGTTTCTATAATCGAAGAGACGGGGATTTTTCTCTTCTCACTGACGGCGACGTTTAAATGGACCACGATCTGCATGTTTTCCATGTCAATCGTTATATCGCCGAATTCCTGGAGACTTGCGGCCTCAATCTGCCAGCTTACTTCCCTCGCACGGTCCCTGTCAGCACCGAATTCAGGTTCGAGATAGATTGTCATGGTCGGGGTACTCGGTTCCTTTCTAGCATCCATGATCTCGATCAGGCGGGGCAGGCCGAGCGTGACATTGATCTCGGCCACCCCTGCATAATGGAACGTTCGCATCGTCATCTGAGTACCGGGCTCGCCTATCGACTGGGCGGCGATCACACCGACCGCTTCGCAGGCCTCGATCCTCGTGCTCTGGTACTCGCTGTTGACCCGCTCGATGATCTCCTTAAAATGGGCATCGCTGATGGTTTTTTCCTCGAGAAACTTCTTCAGCTGCTCCTTCGTCTTGACCGGGATATCGTCTTCTTCTATTACCTGCTCCTGTTCGGGGGTCATTTATACCTCCTCCCGAAGCACGCTCTCGACAATTCCCTTGACATCCACCGGGTCGCCGAAACTACTCTTCATGGGGTCGGTCCCGTCCTCCCCGTACCTGAACTGGATGATCCTGCCTCCGGTAGTCCTTACCGTCCCGTCATATGCGACCTTCAGGTCCTGGAGCGCATTGATCATACGCCTCTGCAGGTACCCGCTCTGGGAAGTCCTGACT
>Ga0335071_10001806_pt1 | contig 22978 bp, 14 predicted proteins | sample Lox_Sample_15_FD_206724 | JGI IMG/M metagenome (GOLD analysis project Ga0335071, IMG submission 206724) | Soil microbial communities from Loxahatchee National Wildlife Refuge, Florida, United States - Lox_Sample_1.5 | ecosystem: Environmental > Terrestrial > Soil > Wetlands | place: USA... | reverse complement strand
GTCGGTTGAAAATCAGAAACCAGTTTGAAATCCATCCTGCTTTCCCAAATTTTAGTTTACTTTATTTTCAAAATTCAAAAATAGCTTTTTTGCCGATCTCTAACTGTATTTCATGAGAACGACTTATCATAGCCTGATAATCTCTTTGCTGCTTGTTCAGTCGATGCTTTTTGCTGAAACCGGTATTATTCACGCCCAGAATTATACGATAAGAAATTTCAATATTGACAACGGACTGCCGCACAACAGCGTGAGGGATATAGCCAGGGACCGGTCGGGCTTTCTCTGGCTGAGCACATTTGACGGGCTAAGCAGGTATGACGGGTACGAATTCAGGAATTATCACCACGTTCCGGGAGATTCCACTTCACTGCCCTATTTTTCGGTCGGAAAGATTATCCTGGATAGGAATGATGATCTGTGGATACTGACCGACAACGGTAAAATAGCGCGTTTCAACAAGCCCGCAAATACATTCTCCACAATCAGGTCAATAAACGGTGAAAAGATAGGATCATATGCCAGCGTATGCAGCGATCAGAAAGGCAATGTCTGGATATTCTACGACACTGTTTTCTGGAGATATACACCATCCGACGGGGTTTATACGAGGTTCCGGGGAATATTCAATGAAAATCAACGGGCAGTAATAAAGGGTTATGTGTATGATCTCTCCTTTGAAAATGACTCAGTATTCTGGATCTCGGGCAATCCTATGACCAGGTATATTTTAAATGACGCCAAGAAAACCGTGACATCTGCAGGACTATATCCCGTAATGACCACGCCAATGCCTCACGGAAAAATTGTCAGGAACTATGAACATACCGAATGGCACAAAATCCGCTTCGACAGGAAATTTAACATCTGGCTCTTTTCCAATATCGGGCTCTTCTGCTTTGATAAAGGTAACGGAGTTTTCAGCGAGTTCAGGGGAAGAATCCCGCTGAATGATTTTGACAGGAATAAAATGATATGCTGGGGGAATATTGATGGAGGACTGTTTATTATTAAACCTGATCAGGATTCCGTAATAAGGATACCTGAATCAACTGTTCAGTTTCTGAAGTTTGTTTGTCCGGAGGGAGACAATATGCTGTGGTTTTCGAACACATCATTCACTGGTTATTCTCTCGGACTTTCACAATTAATTTTTACCCCGGGATATTTCAGGAAGTATTCCGACCCGTCACCAGATGGAGAAGTTCCAGCTATTTTTTCGGTTTGCGTCGACAAATTTAAAAATTTATGGCTGGGAATAAGAGGAAGGGAATATATTACGGTTATAGATCCATCGGGAAAGAAAACGAGGAAGTACACTCCAGCAGCAGAATCCCCCGGAATCTACGGGCCCGTCAGAAGTATTAAAAGGACACCCGCCGGGCTTTGGGTGGGATATTTCCTGGATATGCTGCTTTTCTACGATTACCAGAGCGGTAAGTTCACCAGGTATAATCCGGGGAAATACCTTTACAGGGCGCTGGAAGCCAGGGGTGACAATAAGCTGTACATAGGAAATGACAAACTGGAAATATATGACCTGGCGAGCGGGCGAATTGAAGTCTTATTCGATTCCATACCGGGAGGCGGTAATTTCAGGTTTCATCTCGACAAGGACAGTTCACTATGGTCAGGAAATCCATTTGGCGTTGTGCTTCACTACACACCTGCCGATAAAACAGTAAAAAAATTCCAGACTTCAAATTTTGAAAATAATATTGAAGATGTATGCCCGGCCGACAGTAATATTATCTGGCTGGCATCTCTCGGAGGAGGGCTCATCAGGTACAATACACTTGAACGGACAAGCAGGGTTTACACTACTACAGAAGGTCTGTCTAATAATACGGTGTATTGCATCCTGCAAGATAAACAGGGATACATCTGGGCATCAACCGACGACGGTATCTCCAGGCTGAATCCGAAAACCGGTATTTTCAAGAATTTCGGGATATCCGAAGGACTTGATATCAAAGAGTTTAATTCCGGTGCATCATTTATCGATGATGAAGGCAGGTTCTGGTTTGGAGGAATGGGAGGTGCCATAAGCTTTTTTCCCGATAGTCTTGACCATATCAGAAATGACGCCAGGGATGAAAAAATCATTATTACAGGATTGTCTACCTCAGGTAAAACGAAAATAATGAGAAGCAATGATTCAATCAACCTTGCAAGGGGACAGGACAATTTCCACATTTCATTCGCGATCTCCGATTTTTCCATGTCCGATAAAACATTGTACAGGTACAGGTTAAACGGCCACGACAGGGAATGGATCAGTACCGATCATCATAACAGGAATATTAACTATGATAACCTTGTCCCTGGCATTTACAGGCTGGAAATTGAATCCACAAACCGTGATGGCGAATGGTCGGTACATAAAACTGTTATTGTCAGACTAAAACCTTTTCTTTACCAGACATTATTTTTCAGAATTTTCATCATATGCTTTATTTTCAGTATAATCATTGCCATAGTAGTGCTTTATCTGAGGCAGTTTAACGAGAAGGCAAAGCAGGCCCAGGACGAGCTCAGGTTACAAGCTCTGAGGGGACAGATGAACCCTCACTTTATCTTCAACTCCCTGAATTCAATCAACTATTTCATTTCAAACAACGACAAGCTCTCTGCCAACAGGTATATAGCCGATTTTTCAAGGATAATACGGTCAATCCTTTCAAATATGGGGAGCGATTTTGTAGGATTAAATGACGAGCTGATATCTGTAAGAGATTACATGGAAATCGAGCATCTCAGGTTCGGCGACAGGTTTGATTACAGGATCGATCATACTGCAATTCCGGATTCAGAAGCGTACGAGGTTTTTCCCGGCCTGATCCAGCCTTTCACTGAAAACGCGATATGGCACGGCATAAGATCTCTTGAGGACCGCAAGGGGATGATAAGGATCACCCTTGCATCTTCAGTCAATGGCGCAGTCAAATGTATTATTGAAGATGACGGGATAGGCCGGACCAAGGCTAATATGATAAGCAAAGTGATTAAGAACCACGGATCAAGGGGTATAGCAATTGTGAAAGAGAGGCTTGAAATCTTCAGCAAACTGAAAGGACAGGAGTATAAAATCGAAATAAGCGACGCTTTTCCCGGGAAGGCAGATTCAGGTACCCGTGTCGAAATAGATATTCCGTGCAGGACAAAATCCTGAATTTTTTTTATCGACAATAAGTGCTACTTTCGTATTCTGTTTGAAAGCGATGTTCAGGAACTGAAGCCTTATCAGAATTCTTTATGATCCGTTCGGTAATAGTAGACGACGAAAAGCCATCGCGGGAGGTATTATCCAATTATATCGCGGAGTACTGTCCTGATGTAGAGGTTGTTGCAACTGCAGGATCAGTCAAGTCGGCCTACAAGGCAATTAAGAAAGCAGATCCGGATCTAATTTTTCTTGATATTGAGCTGGGCGACGGCAGAGGGTTTGATCTTCTAAATCTGTTTCCCGGATTCGACTTCAGGGTCATATTTGTCACTGCCTATTCTGAACATGCAGTAAAGGCGTTCCGCTTCAGTGCAATAGATTACCTGCTGAAACCTGTCAAAATTGATGAACTAAAGGAGGCAATTGATAAAGTAAGGAAATTCTCATCTTCAAACCTCAGGCAGGAGAATTTTCAAATTCTCTTCAACAATCTTTCAGTTTCCGCCAAGACTTTGCAAAACCTGGTAATTCCGCATGTAAGAGGGCATGAAGTATTGAAAATATCTGATATTATCATGTGCAGGGCAGACGGATACTGTACAAATTTTCATCTTTTGGGGAACAAAAAGGTTGTAAGCTCCAAGAACCTGAAGCATTATGAGGAGCTTCTTGCCGGTTACAATTTTCTCAGGGTTCACCACTCATATATAGTAAATCTCAATTATGTCAATTCCTATACCAAGCAGGGAGAGATTCTTCTTGAAGAAAGTAACAGGGCGGCGCTTGGTGATGCTTATAAGGAGGCATTCATAAACAGGATTACCGGCAAACAGGTTCCTTAAAAAATATCTCACATGCCGGGAAAATTTTCTTCATTCTGTTAGCCAAAATAACCTATTTGTTAATTTATACGGGCTTTTTATTGGCTTATGGTTAATATCTTCGAATTTAATTATCCCTTTGATTAATTTAGTACAGTAAGGTAAGCGCCAGAACAGAGAGGCCAATTAAAATTTTTTTCCCCTGCCCGCATAAATTCCCACCTGCGGGCACCCATAAAAGAAATGAGCCCGATCCCCGGGCTCATTTCAATATTTATAAGGCTTTAATCAGCCTAAGTATCCTTTAAGAAGGCGGCTTCTTGAAGTATGTCTGAGTCTTCTTATTGCTTTCTCCTTTATCTGTCTGACTCTTTCGCGTGTGAGTCCGAATTTTTCACCAATCTCTTCGAGCGTCATTTCCTGGCAGGCGATGCCGAAGAAATATCTGATTATATCGCGTTCTCTTTCTGTCAGCGTTGCAAGTGCCCTGCTGATCTCCTTTGAAAGTGATTCATCAAGAAGGAGCTTGTCAGCTACAGGGGAATCGGTATTGGGAAGAACATCGAGGAGACTGTTGTCTTCCCCCTCGATGAAAGGTGCGTCAACAGATACATGCCTGCCCGAAACCTTAAGAGTATCTGTCACCTTTTCCTTGGGAAGCTCAAGAACATCAGCAAGCTCCTCGGGTGAAGGGGTACGTTCATACTCCTGTTCGAACTTTGAAAATGCCTTGTTTATTTTGTTCAGAGAACCCACCTGGTTAAGTGGCAGACGAACAATTCTTGATTGTTCAGCAAGAGCCTGCAAAATAGACTGCCTTATCCACCAGACTGCATAAGAGATGAATTTGAAGCCTCTTGTTTCATCGAATTTTTCTGCGGCCTTGATCAGGCCAAGGTTCCCCTCGTTTATCAGGTCAGGCAGACTAAGGCCTTGGTTCTGATACTGTTTAGCAACAGAAACCACGAATCGGAGATTTGCTTTAGTGAGTTTCTCGAGAGCGGCCCTGTCTCCCTTCTTTATCCTTTGGGCAAGTTCAACTTCCTCCTCGACCGATATCAACTCCTCCTTACCAATCTCCTGTAGGTACTTGTCGAGTGATGCGCTTTCCCTGTTGGTGATTGATTTGGTTATCTTAAGTTGTCTCATTTATGCCTGAAAAAATTTTCCGCAAAGATAATTCTTTACTACTTAATAACAAAAAATAATTATGATTGTTGTATGAAGGAGAATTATTTTACAATTCTCCTGTCATTCAACAACTTAAGCCAGAATAGCCTATCTGACGAACTGGAAGCTGAACCGGGTGCCGTTCGACTGTATTCCCTCGATGGCAGTAAAATCCTGCCCGTCATCGGTTGCTTCCTTCACGTCTCCCGCGCTCTTGACTTTCTTGTTATTAACTGAGAGAATAATATATCCTTTCCGTATGCCAAGATCCTTAAAGCGGCCGTCGCCGATTTCGGTGACCTTCACCCCGTAATCCAACCTGTAGGTGGAGCGTTCACTTTGAGACAGTGGCTCAAGCCTTGCACCAAACACAGAACCACCACCGGAAACGGATTTTACAATACCTGTACTGTTGTCAACATTTTTCATTGTTATGGGAACTGTCGATTCTTTTCCGCCCCTTACATAGGTAATGCTGGTCTGATCTCCCGGACGGAATTTACCGACCTGCTCCTGAAGTTCAGATACCGAGGCTACCGGAATATTGTTAACCCTGGTAATCACGTCCTTCTCCCTGAGCCCAGCATCCTGGGCAGCACCGTTTAAGGATACACCCGTAATATATGCTCCCCTGATCTCTTTCAGACCCTCCTTGTCGGCTATCTCCGGAGTCACCTCCGAAATTGAAACTCCTATTACCGCACGTTGGGCAAAGCCGTACTGCTTCAGGTCCTCCACAACTTTCTTGACAATATTAACAGGAATGGCGAAGGAGTTACCGGCATATGCCTCTGTCGGTGAAACGATTGCAGAGGTAATTCCAACCAGCTGTCCCAACGTGTTTACCAGGGCACCGCCGCTGTTTCCGACATTCAGGGCTGCATCAGTCTGGATAAAAGACTCTATCTTGTATGTATCGCCGTTTATCCCGAGGCTCCTCCCCTTTGCACTGACAATACCAGCCGTTACTGTTGAGGTAAGGTTAAAGGGGTTTCCTACTGCAAGAACCCATTCACCGAGCCTGAGCTGGTCTGAATCACCATATTTGATGAACGGCAGGTTCTCGGCCTTTACCTTCAGAAGTGCAATATCAGTACTTGGATCACTTCCAATAATCTGGGCATCGAACTCCCTGTTATCATTAAGCTTTACCGTGATCTTTTCAGCATTGTCAATAACATGGTAATTTGTTATTATGTATCCGTCGGAGGTGATAATCACCCCTGAACCATAGCCTTTTACCTCCTGCTTTCCATGATATGAATCACCGTAAAAGAATTCCATTATCGGGTTTGAACTCCTAACGGAATAAGTGGCACTGGTTCTAACGTGAACCACTGCATGAACAGTCTGTTCAGCCGCATAGGTGAAATCAACCTGGCCCGCTGCGGATTGCTGCATTGAAGTCAGAACCGGCTTTGCCTCGGCCAACCCTGCCGATATTGAATCATTCTTACCCGCATCACCTCTTTTGCCTTCAAGCCTTGTATAGGCAAATAAAGCAACAAAAGCCCCAAAAAATGCCATAAAAAGGGCCACCATCAGATTCTTTGCTTTCATATCAGTCATTTTAAATTTCACAATATATTTTCCATTCAACCGGGGCAACACGATACCTATTGTCTGATAACTTTATAACTTTGTCCCTGACCAATTGTTTATCAAAGATCATGCATTTTTTTTATGCTGAAAATGCCGGCTATTTGATTTAACAACAATTTAACTCAGATGACAATAGCTTTTAACAAATACCAGGGCACAGGTAACGACTTCATTATCATTGATAACCGTAAGCGACGCATAGATCCGGGAGACACGTTCCTGATACAGCGCCTGTGCGACAGAAGATTCGGAATTGGTGCCGACGGACTTATCCTGATTTCCGACTGCAAAGGCTATGATTTCCAGATGAAATACTTCAATGCCGACGGTGGCGAAAGTTCGATGTGCGGGAATGGAGGAAGGTGTGCTGCCGCATTTGCCGTTGCAAACAGGATTGCCGGAAAAACCCAGCAATTTCTTGCCTTTGACGGAGTTCATAATGCTGTCATTTCTGGAAAGAGAGTAAGGCTCAGCATGAACGATGTATCGGGTACCAGGCTCATCGATGGAAAATATTTCATTAACACAGGATCGCCTCATTACATAGTCCCGGTTAAAATTGCCGAAAAGGCAGAAGTAATTGCGGAGGGCAGAAAGATCAGGTATTCAAAAGCATTTTCCCCGGGCGGAACAAATGTAAATTTTGTGGAATTCAGGAATGACGGAATTTTTGTCAGGACATATGAAAGAGGTGTTGAAGATGAAACGCTTTCATGCGGCACAGGTGTCACTGCTTCGGCTATTGCTGCAGTGCTCGCCGGTCATTTTGCCAATGGCGATATTAATGTCTTCACCCGGGGAGGTAACCTGAATGTTAAATTTGACGTGAACGGTGACAAAATTTCAGGTGTTTGGCTGACGGGCCCTGCCACTTTTGTTTACGAAGGAGCGATCGAGGTCTGACAGATGCAGAAGGAAAAACTTTTTGGTAAAACGCCTGATGAGCTTGCCGCGGTGACAAAGCGCCTTGGCTTACCGGGTTTCTCAGCCCGGCAAATCGCAGACTGGCTCTACAAGAAGGAGATATTCACGATAGCCGAAATGACCAACCTCCCGAAAAAAGCAAGAGAGGCTCTCGAAAAGGAATATACTGTCGGCCTGACCCCGCCTGAAAGTGCCAGTGAAAGCTCAGATGGGACAAAAAAATATCTTTACAGCATACCGGGTGACAAATACATTGAAACAGCTTTTATTCCGGATAAGGATCGTGCAACAATCTGCGTTTCATCGCAGGCCGGCTGCAAAATGGGATGTGTCTTTTGCATGACAGGCAGGCAGGGCTTCCAGGGGAATCTCAGTGCCAGTGAAATACTGAACCAGTTCAGGAGCCTGCCAGAATTCCATTTGATCACAAACATGGTATTTATGGGCATGGGCGAACCACTCGACAATATTAATGAGGTTCTGAAATCTCTTGAAATTCTGACATCCGGCTGGGGCTATGGCTGGAGCCCGACACGAATCACGGTAAGTACGGTAGGACTGGTCGGCAGTATCAACGAATTTCTCTCAAGGAGCAAGGTCCACCTTGCGGTCAGCCTCCACTCCCCTTTTGATGAGGAGAGGCGGAAGCTGATGCCTATCCAGAGGACCAACTCGGTTAAGGATGTACTTGACATTATTAAAAAGTTTGGTTTTAACGGCCAGCGGAGAGTGTCGTTTGAATATATCCTCTTCAGGGGATTGAACGATACCCAAAAGCATGTCGCTGAACTGGCCAGAATTTTGAACGGTATCAGGTGCAGGATAAATATCATAAGGTTTCACAAGCTGCCAGGTTCACCTTTTGAGAGTCCCGATGAGCAGGCAACCGCAGCATTCAGAGATATGCTTTCAGCCAAGGGAATTATCACAACCATAAGGGCGAGCAGAGGGGAAGATATCCAGGCGGCATGCGGGCTGCTTTCAACGCTTGAACAAAACAGGAAAAAATGACCATAAAATTCTGCCTGACATCATTGATTCTTATGTTGCTGGGCATGCCCTCTATGAGCCAGAAAGCGGCCCTTGATTCGCTGCTCCGCGATTCGATCATGATTAATGGGGCGGTCTCATTTACTGTCAGGGATGCTGACAAAGGAGTTATCCTGTTCGATTACAACGGTGAAAAGAGCCTTAGCCAGGCTTCAGTCATGAAACTTGTCACCACTGCCGCTGCCATCGAGATACTGGGGCCCGGGCACAGGTTCACAACAACTGTCGGTTATTCCGGCCATATAACGCCAAAGGGTAAGCTGATTGGAGATATCGTAATCAGGGGTGGTGGAGATCCGGCACTGGGGTCAGAAAGGTTTCCCGAATACTATACAAATTTCCTTGAAAAATGGGCAGATGAAATCAACAATCTCGGAATCAGGAAGGTAAAAGGCAGGGTGATCTGCGATGATTCTTATTTCGATTATTATCCGGTACCACCAAAATGGATGTGGGAGGACATCGGAAATTACTACGGTGCAGGAGTATATGGACTGTCGATTTATGAAAATACCATCAAGAGACATTATTTAACCGGCAAAGAAGGATCAAGACCTCATCTCACATACTCCGAGCCTTCATTAAGGATCATATCTTTTGCCGACAGTCTCCTGGCGTCCGGTTCAACAGATGAAGGATATGCCTGGTCAGCTCCATACTCCGGCAACGGGTGGATTACAGGAACAATACCCGCAAATATGAATGATTTCATTTTAAAAGTATCCATACCCGACCCGCCTCTTGCAGCAGCCCAGATCTTCGATAAAGTATTAAAGGCAAGGAACATTTCGACAGGGTCGAAGCCTTCAACTACCAGGCTTAAGGGATCTCCTGAAGGGACCGGGTTTGCAGAGATAGCCAGAACTCCTTCTCCACCGCTTTCAGAAATCCTCGTTCCGCTTAATCATGAAAGTATTAACCTTTATGCCGAAGATCTCCTGAAAGAGCTTGGGAAAACTGCGGGCGGAGGCGGATCGACGTTGGAAGGAATAAAGGTCGTCAGGCATTTTCTCGACAGCCTGGGTGTAAATATCAAAGGACTTTTTATCGAAGACGGATGCGGCCTTTCACCACAGGATGCAATAAATTCATCTGCACTGTCAGATCTTCTTTCAAAGATGAAAAGAAATGGCAGGTACTTCAATATTTTTTACAATTCACTTCCAGGAGCCGGAAAAGACGGTACACTTAAGAATGTTTTTAAAGATCCCGTATTCGAATCATCGCTGAGGGCAAAAAGCGGTTCAATCGAAAGAGTCAGGAGCTATGCAGGCTACCTTACAGCTAAATCAGGAAAAGCATTGACATTCAGTATCATAACCAATAACTTCAGAGGCTCATCCAGAGCAGTTGTCCCGTTTATTGAACAGATAATCAAGGAGACATACCTCAATTACTGACCCGGAACGGTATGCCGGAAGTGTCATAATCATATTGCATATATTACCTGCCGGCCCACAATTCATTTTAATCATTATTTTTACGGCCTTTTAAGACACTTTGCATGAATAACAGGATTGCGGTCAGAAGATGTGATGAATATGATCCTGAAAGGATAAAATTGCTGATAGCGGAGATTTATGAGGCCACAGGAGGACCGGAACCTGGAGGGAAAAAAATTCTGCTGAAGCCGAATATACTCCTAGATTCCGATCCTGCAAATTGCATCTCCTCTCATCCTGCAGTGGTTGAAGCACTTATTCTTTACCTGACAGGAAGGGGGGCAACCGTTTCGGTTGGAGATTCACCTGCTATACACTCGAAAGGATTTTTGCCTGTCAGATGTGGCATTAAGGATGTATGCGACAGAACTGGTGCCACATGGGTCGATTTCAGAGCAATTACGCATGATGTGGCGCTTAAAAAGGGAAACATAAAGGTTACTTCAGCGATAAAGGAAGCAGATTTCATAATCTCGGTTCCAAAGTTTAAGAATCACGAGCTTATGTACTTTACCGGTGCAATTAAGAATACCCTGGGCCTTGTTCCCGGATTTATAAAGGGTAAACAGCATGCTTTGCACCAGAGCAGGAACAAGTTCGGGGAGTTTCTTGTAAACCTGAATGAAGCAGTGTTACCCGACTATTTCCTGATGGATGCGATAATGGGCATGGAAGGCCCCGGGCCGGGTCACGGGGTTCCGGTAAAGATTGGCTTAATCTTAGGTTCGACCAATCCTCTGGCGCTGGATCTGACAGCCTCTGCAGTAGCAGGCTATGAACCTATGACAATTCCCACGAACAGAATAGCACTCACCAGGAAGAGATGGCTGAAAGATGAAAATGAGATAGAATACGACGGGCCAGACAGGGAGTCAGTCAGGGTCAGCAACTTCAGGAAGATACCCATCTCTGAAAGTACAAATATCTCCCTCCAGTTCGTAATGAGAAGGATAAAAGTCCTGAGGAAGCTCGAAAAAAGACCTGTTTTTATTCACAGCAGGTGTACCGGCTGCCTCAAATGCGTTAAAATCTGCCCTGTCAATGCCATATCGCCAGATGCTGCAAAAGTCAATTACATCAACCTGACTGATAATAAATGTATCCGATGTTTCTGCTGCAGCGAGGTTTGTACCGATAACGCTATTGAGGTTCGCAGAAAACTGTTCGGTCCCTGAAAAGCCGGTCAATATCCTGCCAGGCACTAAATCTGCGGGAATTTAATCCAGGATTTTTACAGCTCGAAGAGATCGAGCAGGTAAACAAGTGCAGTGATTGAAGCACTCCCAAGCTGCAATTCCCTCTCATTTACCTGTTCAAGTGTATCGTTTGCCGAATGATGGTACCAGAAATACCTCTGTATATCCGGGATATATCCAATCTGAAGCGCACCAAGGGCTTTAAGGGGTGAAATATCGGAGCCACCTCCTCCCCTGTCGAAATCACGGATATTATAAGGTGCAAAGTATTTTGAAAGTCCCTGCAGTTTTGTCAGCCTTGTGCTGTCCGCATCGAAGCCGAAACCCCTTGGGCTGGTTACTCCCCTGTCCGATTCAATGGCCGCATAATGTATTTCACCTTTCTTCCTGGCCTCGGCAGCATAAGCCCTGCCCCCGGTACCTGAAATCTCTTCATTCATGAACATTACGGCCCTCACCGAATGCCGTGGCTTAATCCCTAATGTTTTGAGCAGCCTTATCATTTCTATTGCCTGGACACAGCCGCCTCCGTCATCATGGGCACCTTCTCCTGTATCCCAGGCATCGAGGTGACCGCCGGCCGTGATGTACTCATTAGGTTTCTCCGATCCCCTGATTTCACCTATCACATTAAATGACCAGGTATCGGGGAATGTACGGCATTCTGAAATAAGATGCATGGTCAGAGACGGATCGGCTTTTAACCAGGAACTAAGCAATTCTGCACCTTTAGTAGAAACGGCGACCGCCGGTATTTTCTTCACATTATCTTCAAAATGTGTCACACCCGTATGAGGAAAGTTATCCATCGCCTGTGTTGCCGATCTGACAACGACAGCCACCGCTCCCAGCTTTGAAGCTTCCGAAGGCCCCTGTGTTCTCTGGCTGACTGAGCCTCCGTATCCGGCAAATGAGTTGATCAGCGTATTATCGGCGGGCCTGTTAAAGAAGACTATTTTCCCTTCAACCTGTTTACGTCCGAGGGTCTTTAATTCATCAAAATTATGTACCTCGATTACCTTTGCAGTGATGCCCTGGTCCGTGGTGCCGTCCGACAGCCCGAGAGCCGAGATTGCAAGGTTCTCAGAACCCTGGCCCGCTGAAGTAATCCTGCATTCTTCATAACCCCTTTCCCATCTTGGTACCATCACCGGCTGGAGCCAGACAGTATCCGCGCCTGCTTTTAAAAGAGCTTGCCTCGTAAACTCGACTGCTGCTGCAGCTGCTGGAGAACCATCAATTCTCCCCTTAGTTTTCTTGCAGAGGAAGGTTAGGTTGTCCCAGGCTGAATTGTTTGTAAGGGCCTCGTCAAAAATCGACTTAATATTCTTTTCAATCTCCTGAGAGAAGACTGAAGTGCTGCTTAAAAAAGCCAAGGAAAGAATAGCGGTTGGCAATGATCTTTTCAGACGATCAGGCATCGATTTTAGCATATTTTGCATGAGTTTCAATAAATTCCCTGCGCGGAGGTACCTCGTCGCCCATGAGCATGGAGAAGATGTGATCAGCTTCAGCCGCACTTTCAATTGTAACCTGTCTGAGTGTCCTTGAATCAGGATTCATGGTAGTATCCCAGAGCTGTTCGGCATTCATTTCTCCAAGACCTTTATATCTCTGAATTGAAACAGTGGAATCCTTGCCCTGCCCCATTTCTTTCACAGAAGCATCCCGCTCCTCTTCAGTCCAGCAATACTTTTCAGCCTTGCCTTTCCTGACGAGATAAAGAGGAGGTGTTGCAATAAATATATTCCCGCCTTTTATAAGATCCTGCATATACCTGAAGAAGAATGTCATGATAAGTGTTGTAATATGTGATCCGTCAACATCGGCATCGGTCATGATAATGATTTTATGATACCTGAGCCCTGAGGTATTGAGAGCCTTGCTGTCGTCGTCGGTACCAATTGAAACTCCGAGAGCTGTGAAAATATTCTTTATTTCCTCGCTCTCGAAAATTTTATGCTGCATGGCTTTTTCAACATTCAGAATCTTGCCCCTGAGGGGGAGTATGGCCTGGAACCTCCTGTCGCGTCCCTGCTTGGCCGTACCTCCTGCAGAATCTCCTTCCACAAGGAAGAGTTCGCACTTAGCCGGATCGCGGTCGGCACAATCGGCAAGCTTTCCAGGAAGGCCCGACCCGGAAAGAACATTTTTACGCTGAACCAGCTCTCTTGCTTTCCTGGCGGCATGGCGGGCGGTGGCAGCGAGTATAACTTTCTGAACTATCTGCCTCGCATCTTTTGGATTTTCTTCGAGGTAGTTGGTAAGGGCATTACTTACGGCCTGATCTACTGCTCCCATCACCTCAGAGTTTCCAAGCTTGGTCTTTGTCTGGCCCTCAAACTGGGGCTCAGCGACTTTAACCGATATTATGGCAGTTAGTCCTTCCCTGAAATCGTCACCGTTTATATCAAATTTGAGCTTTGTTGTAGCGCCCGAATCCTCGGCATATTTCTTAAGAGTCCTTGTGAGTCCGCGCCTGAACCCGGCCAGGTGTGTGCCTCCTTCGATAGTGTTGATGTTATTCACATACGAATGAACATTTTCTGAGAAGGAGGTATTGTACTGGAGTGCGATATCCACCGGAATTTCATTCTTGTCGCTCGAAATGAATATGACCTTTTCGATAAGCGGCTCCCTGTTGTCGTCGAGGTATTTCACAAACTCGACCAGGCCCTTTTCGGAGAAGAATTCTTCATAACGCGGCTTGCCGCCATTCCCGTTCTCCACCATCTCGCGCATATCCTTTATCGTCAGGAGTATGCCTTTATTCAGGAAAGCCAGTTCCCTCAGCCTGGCTGCAAGAATTTCAAAGTTGAACTCAACAGTCTGGAAAATCTGGTCATCGGGCTTGAATTTGATTACCGTACCGGTGTTGCCGGCATTTCCCAGTGTCCTGACCTCGGAAACTGGTTTTCCCCTCTCGTAATCCTGGGTAAATATCTTTCCATCCCTGTAGATGGTTGCGGTGAGTGATTCTGACAATCCGTTAACAACCGATACTCCGACGCCGTGGAGTCCGCCGGAAACCTTGTAAGAATCCTTATCGAATTTTCCGCCGGCATGGAGAACCGTCATTACCACTTCAAGAGCCGATTTTTGTTCTTTCTCGTGGAAGCCTGTCGGGATACCGCGGCCGTTGTCGGTAACAGTAACTGACCCGTCGATATCAATCAAAACATCGATCTTTGTGCAGTATCCTCCAAGCGCCTCATCTATCGAGTTATCAATAACCTCATATACAAGATGATGAAGACCCTTGATCCCGATATCACCGATATACATTGCGGGGCGTTTTCTTACAGCTTCCAGACCTTCAAGCACCTGAATGCTCTCCGCAGAATATTCGTTATTCGCCACCACCTTTTTCTCACTTTTACTCATTTTCCACTTATTTTTTAGTATTAACCAGTTGAAAATCCAACCTGAAAAAGCCCTGCCCCCTGAAGACTATTTTTACCTTCATCAGAAATAATCAGTCACCCGAATTTTAGCAATTGATTTCTGCCCTTTTTCCCGGATGGGATAACCATTGGTCCGATCTTCTTTTTCCCCGTGATAAATACTTGATTTTATGAATATTAATTATCACTGCAAATATACAAAAAATAAGGCTTCCGGGTGTTAAAAATATCATAAAATTCTCCACATGTCAGAAAGATTTTTGTTAACAAAAAAAGTCCCAGCTGGCAGTTAAGATAAAGCCAGGAAAATGGTCAGTCCATCTGTTCCATGGGATGTAAAATATTCTGATCCCTTTAGCCTTGGTTCAGCTAAAGGCTATAGGTGAACCCGGCCATGAAAATAAACCGCTGGGTCGGGAAATAAGCCCATTCGTAATATTTTGAGAAAGAGATATTATTCAGCTTAACCCAGAATGACAGGATCCGGGTGTACCTGTACTCGGCCGAGAGATTAAAGCTTAATGTGGCAGGCATACTGACAGTATATGAATTATCCACCAGAGGGTTCAGCTTATCATAGCGTGTAATGCCAAGTGTTCTCTTCCCCAGGGCATTCAGTCCTGCACCCGCAATTATCTTTTCCCTCAGGTTATATTTAAATTTCAGGCAAGCATACCACGATGGCATGTTCCATGGGTACGCTAACGAATTCATAGTATATTTATAGTAATTGCCTGCAGCCTCAAAGCCCAGATTTGCGGCCAGCTTACCGCTTATATCACCATGCAGGCTAAGGATATTTGCGTCGTCAGTTACTGGCTTAAAATACTGGCCCCTTCTTATCGTTGCCGTGCTATCGGTTACCACGTAGTTTGTAAACATGAGGAAGTCGTTGACAACGGAATATGACGCAGACAATGAATAACTTCCCTCAATGCCGGTGCTGCCTCTCAGCCCTGCTCTCACAGCCAGGGCATAGCTGGTATTTTTAATTGAATACAGGTCCTTCCCGGGAAGTATAAAAGGATTGGCTGCGATAGCGTTCCTGGCGCTGTTATCTTCCAGTCTTCCCGACATATCGGCGAAGAAACCCAGGAACTCTGGAATTATGCTGAATCCAAAACTTACATCGGGATAGATATGGAACACCGCATCACTGATATAGCCTTTGTCTATTAGTGCCATCAGTCCGAGTTTCAGATTCCATTCTTTTGTGCTTTTCGTCAGGAAAGGGCTGATCACAAAAATATATTTTGATATGGCAGATACTGAATCGGAGGGCTTATATGAATGCAGTCCTACCGAAGCTCCTGCATAAAAGCCGTTCCATTTCTTTGCCATCCATCCTTCAAAATTTATATTATGCTGGTAATAGTCCCGTCCGCTTGAGAAAAAATCATAGCCAGCCCTGAAATCATAAGCAAAAACAGAGGAATCTATCCTTGTCGATGCCAGTCCAATGTTAGCACCAGCATCGAGGTAATTCAGCCTGGTATCTTTTTTCGACGGGTTATAATCTGTAAAAGTTGTATCGTACCCGTACGCGTACCTTGTCTTTTGCATAAAATCGACCGAGCCGCTCAGGATCGAGCCTTTCAGGAACTTCTTTCCGTAAAGTGAGGCATCATTATCCATGTATCCGGCAAAGACCTTCTTTTTATTTTCAAGCTCAACCTTCCCGTTGGTGGAAAGATGTTTAGCGTAAAAGCCGATGGCACCTTTTTTTGACCGGAGATTAGTGATACTGATTTCAGCAAGAGGAGTAATATAAGTTCCAAGACCCAGGTTCACGTAGCTCTTGTAGAGTTTTGGCAGCGGATCGGGAAGCATAGCGGCAGGTTTAACCGGGTTGATGCTGTAAGCCGGCATGAAGGGGGAAGTTTTGACATGATACGAGAAAGATGGCTTTAAACCGGCGCTGTCGGTCATGTCGGGCAGGTAGCTCTTCTTCACAACGTCAGGCAGGGATGGTTTATAAGGGTTGTAAAGAGTTACCTCTCTCTTCAGGCCCTGCTGATTATCATTCTGGGCTATAAGCTGTACTGAAAGAAGAAGTACCAGGAGGGATATAATGCTTTTTTTCATCAGTCTTGTTTTTCCTGTTTATTTACCCTGTGTCGGTACCTTGTTCCCGGTTACATGTGTCGAATCAGCAGGGGAAGACTGGTTCGTGCTGATCGAATCAAGCTTCGATTTTACCTCATCGAGGATACCGTCGGAGTCTACCGGGTAGTTTTCCTTAAGGCCGCTGAGTGTTGCCTTAGCCTGGATAAGGTCCCCTTTCCTGATGCTGATATCAGCAAGGAGAAGAAAGACCCTGGCCATCCAGTACTGGTGGGGAGTATTCTTATCAATAAACTCATCTATCACCTTTTCAGCATCCGCGGTGGCACCTTTCCTGTCGAGAAGCTCGGCAACCCTGTATTTCGATTCGGCTCCCTGGACGCTTGTTATTTCACCCGATATCTTCTGAAATTCCCTGAGGGCATCATCATACTGGTTCAGGCTGTAATGTGCCTTTGCGCTCATAAATACAGCCTCACGGCTCATCTCATCGGGAATGTCGGGAGATCCTGTTATATGAGCGGCGGCAGCAAGAGTCTTTTCAGCATCACCTGCCTGGTAGGCCGACTTAAGCTCACCTTTCATGGCAGAAATAATGATATCCTTTTTATCGGTTACTTTCTCCAGCCGGGTATAGCAGTCATATGCTTTCAGGTAGTCCTCTTTTTCGAAATATAAAGTTGCGGCAGTTTCAAGGGAAGGTTCTGCAAACTCATTGCCCGATGCCTTTCCAACTTCAAGATAACCCTCAAGTGCCTCATCCTTGTTCCCCCTTGCCATCGAACATTCTGCAAGGTAATAGAGGGCATTTGTCCTGAAATTACCATTGCTAAACTGGGTGAGGTAACTTTTGAATATCTCCGATGCCTTTTCACAGTTACCTTTCATGTAAAGCTTTTCACCCGAAGAGTACAGCAATGAATCCTTCTCAGAAAGATTGATATCGTTGCTGCCGTTAATACCTTTCATATAGGTGAAATATGATTCAACATCATTCATTTCTATGTAGGTATTCTTCATCCCTGTCAGAGCGTACCTTGCTTCAGGGGTCGATGGGTATTTTTCAATTACTTTTCTGAACTGCTCGAGGGCTTTCTGGTTCTCTCCCATATCGAAATAAAGCAATCCCAGCTGGACAATGGCTTTTGGCACAAAAGGGCTGGAGGGGAAAGAAGCGATCACATTATTGAAATCTGACTCACCTTTACGGGAATCCTTCAGAACAACATATGTACGGCCCCTTTCATAAATTGCGCCTGGTATATATTTTGAGGCCGGGTACTTATTAATCAGTCCGCTCAATATCTCAGCCTTTCCTTTCTGGTCGTTACCCAGGCCAAGCGAGAAGCCTTTCTGGTACATAGCATAATCTGGATCAACTTTCCCGTTTTCTATAACCTTGTCGTAATAGCTGATGGCCGATGAATAATTTGTTGTAATGAAATAACAATCGGCTATCCTGTTCCTTGTATCAGCCAGCAATTCAGGTCTCGACGACGGGGCCGACATTTCAAAGGCTTTGAAATGGTTCAGCGCACCCTGGTAATCCTTCTGGTTAAAGAGTGTATAGCCCAGGTTATACCTGACAAGGTCATACTCCGGCAATCCGGATGCCCCGGGTATTCCAAGGAAGACCTGGTAATCAGAAATTGCCCTGTCGTACTGGCCCAATCGGTATGCTGCCTCACCTCTCCAGTAAACAGCCCTGGCTCTCAGCGGCCTGCTGTACTTCTCATACTTGAGAGATTTCTCAAACATCGCTACGGCCTGTTCAAGTTCCAGGTTGTTGACCAGTTCCAGACCCCTGAAGAATGCGACTCGCTGGTAAGCTGCTTCCAGCCTCTGGTCCTTGTTTGGAATCTTGTCGAGCGATTCAAGGGCAGCTTTATAGTTCTTCAGCTGTGTATATGCGGTAACGAGGTAATCGTACACTTCGCTGATCCTGTCCGAACCCGGGTAAAGATCAATGTATTCCTGGAAAGCTTTAATAACCTCGCCGAAAGGCGAATAGGAAGTTTCGTACATCAGCTTTGCATAGTTGAACAACGATTCCTCCTTGAGGCTTTTGTCGTAATTGAGAAGCGATGCCTGTCCGAAAGCGAACTGGGCACGTGTCTTGTCATTCATATGAAGGTAGCAATCACCGAGAAGGCACCAGATATTCTGGCTCATCAGGTCCGATGTGGCTGTCAGGTCAAGAAATATTGCAATGGCTTTTTCGTATGATCCGGTTTTGTAATAGCAGTAAGCAAGGGGGTATTTATCTTCACGTGATACGATTTTGGAACCTGAAATAAACTTTTCGAGAAACGGTACGGCGTCCTTATAGTTGCCTTTACTGTAATGTGCATCGCCGACAAATTTATAAATCTCAGTGGCCCTCTGCGGTCCGGCCGACTTCAGCAGTTCGGGTGCCAGTGCAAGGATACCGTCATAATCTTTCCTGAGGTACAATATCTGAATCAGGTAGAATGGTACCACAGGGCCAAAGGTCTCATCTTTTCTGAGTCTCATGAAGCCCTGGTAGGCTGTTTCGTAGTTTTTATCCTCATATGCTATATGAGAATAATAATAAAGAGCGGGCGGGGTATATTCCGTATCAATATCCTTTATTTCGGAGAACATCAGTAGAGCCGTGGTCCGGTCACCCTTCATATAGGCGGAGTATCCAAATCTGAAACAATATGAAGGCAGGAGGTCTTTTGACAGTATCAACCTGTTAACCTGCAGGTAGTAAGAGGCGGCCTTTTTGTAATTTTTATTCTGGTAGAAGAAATCACCAAGTGCAAGGTAACAATCGTTAAGCCTGTCATAGCCCTTGTGGGTGTTTATGAACCTGTTCATTCTGGCTTCGCCATCATTGTAGTAAAGCCTGAGGGAAGCCATGGCCCCGTAAAACTCGGCGTCCTCGCGGTGTGAGAAGAAATCATCCCCTCCAGTTTTCAGGTAGAGGTCGAAAAAATGAAGGGCAGCCGGGTACTTTTCCTTGCTGTACAGTTCCATTCCTCTCCTGAAATCGGAATTTATTTCTGATCCCAGGAAAGAGACCTGTGCTTCAGCAGCATGGAATGCAATAAGCAGGAGGTTTGATAAGATAAGCGCTTTACACTTGTTCATAATTAATTTCTTGAGGTTCATCCACGTCCTTCCGGCATATCCGGCCTCAAATTTCCAAATCTCCATAACAGGCTGTAAATAAACCACATAATATAAACTAAACTCGATTCTGCCAAGGTGTAAAATTACAACTATAAAACGCCTCGCTCCGGCCTTTATTACTGATTTTATCAACATCCAAATGTTAATTATCAATTCTTTCTTTATTTTGCAGTCAATAAGTTACTTCATGCAGGAAAGCCAGCCACTCGACACGATAATTGAATTTGCAGGCTGCAATATCTGGCAGCAGAATCACCTTGCCCTTTCAGATGTCAGTTTCAGGATCAGCAAGGGGGAATTCGTCTATCTAGTCGGCAAGGTGGGAAGCGGCAAGACAAGCCTGATCAAGACTATCAACGCACAGATTCCGCTGAAGGAGGGTTCAGCTTTTGTTGCAGGGTTCAGCCTGTCAGGGATCAAGGAAAAAGATGTACCACAGCTGAGGAGGAAGCTTGGCATTGTTTTCCAGGATTTCCAGCTGCTCACCGACAGAACGGTTAAGGCGAACCTCGAATTTGTCCTGAAGGCGACCGGCTGGCGCGACAAAGCACAGATCGATATAAGGATCGGCGAGGTGCTTGAAAAAGTTGGTCTGGGCCTTCATGGTTTCAAAATGCCTCACCAGCTTTCGGGCGGGGAACAGCAAAGGGTCGTAATTGGACGTGCGTTGCTGAATGACCCGGACATTATCCTGGCGGATGAGCCCACCGGTAACCTCGACCCGGAAACCTCAGAAGGAATAATACGCCTGCTAAAGGATATAAGCAGCAATGGCAGGGCAGTGATTGTAGCCACCCATAATTACACTCTCCTGAAGAAATACAGCTCGCGTACGCTCAAGTGCGACAATCATCGTCTTGTACAGGTAAAAGATGATGAGGATATGGAACTGATATAGGCCCGGTGCGAAGGGCAAAGGGGAGGAATCCGGTAAGTATGTGCTGTTAAGCTATTGACCGTAATTATTTCAGCAATTTTACCGGCCATGGAAGGCGGTTACTGTAAATCCTGTAATAAGGGTGATTCAAGCTTCCGAACGATTCCATGAAAGATGCTATTGAAGGAATAGTGGAACCTGCAAAATCGAGGATAAAGCCCGATGAAGCGTACTTTCTGATGACTTCACTAACGGCAAAATAGCCCAGACGGTTTTCGCGGCTAATATCCGAATTGGCGGTGAAAAGGATCGTGACAGAGCCTTCAACTTCGACCAGGAATATTCCGAATATGACCTCGCCCGATGAATCCTTTGATCCCAGGATTCTCCCCGTGCCTGAGGCGATGCAATACTCCATCAGTTCCTGAAGCCTCACGTAATCTCTGTCCTTCACTTCTTTCAGACCGGCACCTGTCCCGGAATTAAATAGCCCGATGAGTTCAACGGGGCGAATATCAGAAACCAGGTGCGGGTTCCTTGCAACTGCCAGGTTTATATTTCTCCTGCAGTCCGATGTGAAACCATCATAAAGCTTTTCATACGGTTTGTCGAGCAACAGTTCATAGTTCGATCTCTCGGTTGTACAGAAGCCCTTATAGTTACCTTTCTGTCCCACCGCGAGGTCGATGAGACGGTAAAACTCAGGCATATAGTCGAGGAATTCGGCCGTACCCTTTTCGGTCGATTTATCAGGTGAAAAAGTCCCTAGCTGCTGAAGAAAGATTGGAGTTGCGATGTACTTGATTCCAAATTTTTCCCGTGCAGGTACCGGGAATACCGAGTCATAATCATCATCGACAAGCGCTTCCCATCCTGGCGCCATAATATCGAGGTACCACGACAGGGCATATGGCTTGGTAGTGGGTGATGCCTTAATGCATGCATCCCACTGCTCCCTGTCAATTTCATGGTTCTTCAGATATACGATCATTGCATCTGATGTTTAAGCATTGACTCGAACAACCCCCTCCAGCCGTGCCATTCTCCGTTCTCAAGAAGAGAAGTATTGTGCCAGATTGTAATGAACAGTCCCCCGACATTTCTAGTCTCCTCAATAAGCGCTGAAACAACTTCACCTGCTCCCTCGGGTGACAGGCTTTTATACTTATAGAGTGTTGCGTCCATTAACTGAAACGGAAAAACCTTCAGTTTTGTTGCTTTTTCAGCCTCAAGGTTATAGTAATAAAAAGGCCTGGCTAAGCCGGCGCGAAAACCAGGTTCATCGGCATACCCCATCGTATAATCTTCGGTGAAGCCTGCCGATGCCATATTTGAATATGATACAGGGAATTTCAGATTGAGAAAATGAAATCTTGATAATGTGATCCTTGAGCCGAGAATTTTCTCAAGCCTCTCCTTCTCTTCAACAAGCTTAGTTTTGTTTTCCGCCGCTGCAAATGACGGATGAAGGCCGCATGTAAACCTGGAAGCTACTTTCCTGATAAGCTTCCGGTATTCATCGTTGTTCCATGAAGGATTGTGATCGTACTTTGATCTTTCCCCCGTGGGTATAAAAAACCTTGCCTCATTTCCGGATTCTTCCACGGCCGAAAAGATATAATCGAACACATCCCACGGGTCCTTTTCACCCCTGGTCACAATCCGATACCTCTCGGCCGGTTTGCCTGCTTTTTTGCCAATGTCCTTGATGAGTCCCCCGAGATTTCTGAACACATCCTTGCCCAGGTATTCAAATGGCTGGTCAATATCAAGCGAAACCATTGCCCTGAAATTGTTTTTCCTGAAGACCATGTTCTGGAACTTCATGACCAGCAGCCTGGTCCATTCTTTAGCCCAGAGGTCGACAACCGGCCTGGTGAGGAAACCATTTTTCCAGGCAAGGGAGCTGTATGCGCTGAACCTGCCGTACTGATCCGGTTCAAAGGGAAGGTACTCCTCGTATCGTGATACCAGGTAAAACGCGGCGGCAAAAATATCAAAGGGCAGGTCACCTCCCTGGTCACCCTGGAAAAATACCGGCAGATCTTTCCATTGAGAAATCGTGATCTCCTGCACATGGACACCATCTTCGAAAATGAGGGA
>Ga0335071_10001803_pt1 | contig 23008 bp, 18 predicted proteins | sample Lox_Sample_15_FD_206724 | JGI IMG/M metagenome (GOLD analysis project Ga0335071, IMG submission 206724) | Soil microbial communities from Loxahatchee National Wildlife Refuge, Florida, United States - Lox_Sample_1.5 | ecosystem: Environmental > Terrestrial > Soil > Wetlands | place: USA... | reverse complement strand
CACGACGCAGGCCGATGTCGACAGTGTCGTCCCGGAAGTGCTCGCCGCCGCCGAGGAAATTACTTCAGGCTAACGGTCTCCTTCAACGGCAAATCTTGCGATGACGGGCCGGCCATGAATGTATATTCGCCAGGCAACAATTGCCAGCCGTTCTGATCCGTATTGAAGATGGATATGTATTTCGCGTCCACTTCAACCGTCACGTCCTTGCTCTCGCCACCGTTGAGTTTTACCTTGCTCCATCCCACCAGCCGCTTGGGAGGCTCGTTCGCCGCAGCGGGTAGGGCAGCGTAGACCTCCGCAATTTCCGCGCCGGCGCGATTCCCAGTGTTGGTAACGGTGAAAGTCACCCGCGGAGTCTTGCCAGCCACGACTTTTAAGTTCGAATACGAGTACGTCGTATAGGAAAGGCCATAGCCGAATGGGAACAGGACTGGTTTCTTCTCCGCGTCATACCATTTGTAGCCAACCTTGACGCCTTCGTCGTAGTTGACCTGAAAAGCGGGCAGACCCGCCGCGATTTGTTTCCACGGCTCGGCGCCGCCTTCAACCAATGATCGCTTTGGCGCCTTCACGATGGTCGGATGCGGCAAATCCGCATCGCTTTTGGGGAACGTCATCGGAAGCTTGGCAGAGGGATTCACTTCGCCAAAAAGAAGGTTGGCAACGGCGTCGGACCCGGCGCTGCCTGCGTACCATGCCTCTAAGATGCCGCCGACCTGATCCACCCACGGCATGGTCACTGCTGTGCCGGTTTCCACGACCACGATGGTTCGCGGATTCGCGGCCGCCACTTTCGCGATGATCTCGTCCTGATGTTCAGGCAGAGACAGACTGGGCAGGTCCATATCCTCGCTCTCCCACTGATAGGCGAAGACGATGGCGACATCAGCCGCCTTTGCTACGTCTGCCGCCGCGTTCAGATCGGAACCCGAAGCGAACACCACCTTCGCGGAGGGGGCCTTTTCACGAATCGACTTCAGCGGTGACGTAGGGAACCAGACCGGCTCAAGCCAGCGCGTCTGGCCTTTGCCCGGAGGCATGATCGCGTTTCCGCCCGGAGGATCGACTTGCGCCGAGCCGCCGCCAGAAATCATGCCAACATCGGCGTGCGGACCGATCACTGCGATGCTGTGAATCTTGCTGGCATCGAGCGGCAGGATCCCGTGATCGTTCTTCAACAGGACTGCGCTCTGTTCTTCAATCTTCCGTGCCACTTCCAGTCCGCCCACCACGTCAACCACACTCCGCTCGGGCGGGTTATCGAAGACGCCGGTGGCAAACATCGCCCGGAGGATGCGGCGGACATGATCGTCAAACTCGGCTTGCGGAACTTTGCCCGCTTCGACTTCTTTCTTCAGCGTATCGCCATAAAAAATCCAGCCGGGTTCTTCGTGATCCAAACCCGCGGCGGACGCCTTGGCAGAGCTATGTGCCCCTCCCCAATCGGTGAGCACGAAATTCTTGAAGTTCCAGTCTTTCTTCAAAACGTCGGTCAGCAGCCATTTGTTTTCACAGGCGTAGTCCCCATGCACGCGGTTGTAAGAGCACATCACGCCGGCCGGCTCGCCTTCGGTGACACCGATTTCGAATGCCAGCAAGTCGCTTTCGCGCGCGGCGCGGGTGTCAATATTGACGTTAAGGGCGTTGCGCCCGCTTTCCTGATCATTCAGCGCGTAGTGCTTGATGTCGCCCAGCACGTGCTGTGCCTGCGTGCCTTTAATGACGGAGGCCACCATCTTTCCCGCCAGAACGGGATCCTCGCCCATATACTCGAAAGTGCGGCCGTTGCGCGGTTCGCGCGTTAAGTTCACGCCGCCGCCCAGGGTCATGTTGTAGCCTTGCGCACGCAGTTCGCGGCCGATGAGCGCTCCATATTCGAATCCGGCGTCCAGATCCCAGCTGGCCGCTGCGCCAACACAGGACGTGAGCGCCGTAGAGTAGCGTCCGTTCTCGCCACTCATACGCACTCCATAGGCCGCGTCCGACATCTGGATTGGAGGGATCCCCAAGCGCGGAATGCCCGGCACATATCCGGCGCCACCATTGGAATGCACGATCTCAGGGCTGAGCGGGCTCAGCCCGGCCATCCCAGTACCGTGCAGGAGAGTGATCTTCTCGTCGATGGTCATCTCTTTGAGCACCATCGCCGCCCGCTCGTCAGGGGAGAGCTTGGTGTTCATCCAAGGGTGCGTCTGGGCCGCTGTTTGGGCGAAGGAGAGAGTTAAGGCAACTCCGAGGAACATCTGCGCGGCACGGAAGCTTTTGGATTGAATGATCGAAAAGAGCATGGCTGGCCTCTGCAAAAAGGTTCTAGTAAATCGTTAAGGTGACTGCCAAATCGTTTATGTTACGCCTTTTTGCCGAAATCAGGCGCTTTATTTTGGGCGTATCTCCGGCAGCACCTCCCAATATAGGAATGGGGGGGTACGCCGCGTTTTGGCTTAGGGGATTTAGACTAGGGGAGTGAAGATTGCGCTGGGGCAGATCAATCCGACCGTAGGCGATTTCAGCGGAAACGCCGCCAAGATCATTGATTTCTCACGTCGAGCTCAGGCGGGCGGTGCCGGCCTGATTCTGTTTCCTGAGCTGTCGGTTTGTGGCTACCCTCCCCGTGACCTTGTCGAGCGTTCGTCGTTCGTGATCAAGAACAACCAAACCGCTCAGCGGATCGCGGCCGAGACGCGTGGCATCGCCGTGATCTGCGGATTGGTGACCGTCGCAGAGCCCGATGCGGGCAGGAATTCCATGAATTCCGCGGCGCTGCTGATGGATGGCAAGATTGCCTTCCTGCAATCGAAGATGCTGCTGCCCACCTACGACGTCTTCGACGAAATGCGCAATTTCGCCCCGGCCCGCAGTCAGAAATTGCTTCCGTTTTGTGGCAACCAAATGGCGCTGACTATTTGCGAAGATGCGTGGAATGACAAGCTTTTCTGGCCCAAGCGACTGTACAGCGTCGATCCGGTAGAAAAGTTGATACAGGCAGGGGGCAATTTCGTTTTGAACATTTCCGCATCCCCTTTCTGGATCGGTAAGCGGGAGCTCCGCCGCGACATGCTGGCCAGCATCGCGCGGCAACACAAGGTGCCCGTGGCCTTGGTCAATCAGGTTGGAGGGAATGACAGCCTTGTCTTCGACGGTTCCAGCATAGTCTTGAACCGGGAAGGAAAGATCATTGCTCAGGGGAAATCGTTCGAGGAAGATCTGATCTATTTCGATTCTGCCACTCTAACCGGCGACATGCACGAGCAGGTTGTCGGGGACGACGCCAGTGTGTATCACGCACTTGTGCTGGGCACGCGCGATTACATTCACAAATGCGGGTTCCGCAAGGCAATCATCGGCCTAAGCGGCGGAATTGATTCGGCATTGACCGCCGTGATCGCCGCCGATGCCATCGGGCCCGAGAATGTAATCGGCATTGGAATGCCCGGACCGTTCTCATCGCAGGGTTCAATCGACGATGCTCGCGTCTTAGCTAAAAACCTTGGGATTCGATTCGAGTTGCTCTCGATCAATCCTGCCTATGAGGCGTACCTGGAGATACTGAAGGATGTTTTCGCCGGGCAAAAAGAGGACACGACGGAGGAGAACCTGCAATCGCGGGCTCGCGGCATGTTGCTGATGGCACTGTCCAACAAGTTCGGCGCGATTGTGCTCTCCACCGGAAACAAGAGTGAGTTGGGAGTGGGGTACTGCACGCTTTACGGAGATATGGTTGGAGGCTTGGCCGTCATATCTGATGTCCCGAAAACCCTCGTGTATCGGCTCAGCCATTATGCGAATTCGAAGCGGCCGGTCATTCCGAGGGCGACCATTGAAAAACCGCCTTCGGCGGAATTGCGGCCTGACCAGAGAGACAGCGATTCGCTGCCAGCGTACGAAGTCCTGGACGCCGTGCTGGAAGATTACGTGGAAGACGCTCATTCGGCCGATCGCATCGCTGCCGACCATGGATTTGACATCTCAGTGGTGCGCCGTGTGATGACGATGGTCGACCGCGCCGAATACAAGCGGCAGCAGGCTGCGCCGGGGCTCAAGATTTCTCCCAAGGCTTTCGGCTACGGCAGGCGTTTTCCGATTGCGGCAAAATCCGAGGCCTGAAGTCGCCGAAATGCCTGCATCTAACGTATCCTAGAGGATCGCCCCCAGAAAAAACTGAACCGGTAAGACCGAAAGGAACCCATGCGTCGTTTGCTCAACTCATCCCTTATCCTGATATTCGCTGCCAGTCTTGCCACGGCCCAGAATACTGCCCCTGCAAGTCCCTCCAAGCCACCTTCCCTCGCGAAAGAAGGCGAGAAAGTAACTAAGTTGGGCACGCACGCCACCGCCGATCTGCCCTCGGAAGCGACCATTGACTCATTCCTGCAGCAGCAATTTGGCTACGAGAAGGATCTGACGTGGAAGATAAACAGCATTCGTCCCTCGGGCGTTGCCGATCTCGCCGAGGTAAATGTGCTGTTAGCCAGTCCCCAGGGACAGCAGGCCATGCGGTTCTACGTTGCCCCGGATGGCGCCCACGCCCTTGCTGGCGAAATTATTCCGTTTGGAGCGAGGCCGTTCGATTCCGCGAAGAAAGTATTGGAGAAGGGAATTACCGGGCCGGAGCGCGGACCCAAAGAGGCCTCTGTGACGATTGTGGAATTCGGCGATTTGCAGTGTCCAGCATGCAAGGCCGCTCAGCCGACCATCGAGGCACTCGTCGCCGCCGAGCCGAGCGCGCGTTTCGTATTCCAGAACTTCCCGCTGGAAATGCACAATTGGGCGGCCAAGGGTGCTGCTTATGCCGACTGCGTGGGACGCGCTTCCAACGAAGCCTTCTGGAAGTTTGTCTCGAAGGCGTACGAAACGCAATCCGACATCACGGCGGCGAATGCTGACGAGAAGCTGACGGCTCTAGCAGATGGCGCAGGCGTCAAGGGCGCCGATATAGCAGCATGTGCGTTGACACCCGAAACGAAAAAGCACGTGGACGCCTCTCTCGCTCTGGGCAAGTCCGTCGATGTGACTGGAACCCCAACCCTGTTTATCAACGGTCGCCGCGTGGGGAGCTTTAACCCCCAGATGTTGGATGTTTACAAGTCTCTGGTGGAGTTTGCCGCTTCCAAGAACGGAAACTAACGGAGCGTAGCGGTAACCACCGGTGGGATGCTATCGCCAATTCCGCCTGTCGGATCCACAAGCGAACGTGGGGCAAAACGGGGAAGGAGTTCTGGAGTTACTGCGTTATCCAGATCTCCTGGGTGGTCCGGTTGACGTCGGCGACGATGTGCGGTGTCATGATGATCATCAACTCGTCGTCATCCTGTTCCTTGGTATTGCTCACCATCGCCTGGTTCAGAAGCGGGATGTATCCAAGGCCCGGAATGCCGCTCATCGAGAGCGTGTCAGTGCGTGAAATTTGACCGGCGACCACGGCCGGTTCTCCATCTTTCAGATTGATGCTGCCTTTGTATTCCCGGTTCGAGATGACCGGAACGCCGTTCGCTGATTGGCCGGTCAGTGATCGAACCTGCAGCTCGAGTTGCAATCCTACCCCGCCGTCGCTATGAATCGTAGGTTTCGCCTTGACGTTCAGTCCCAAGTCCTCGTAGCTGACCGACGGGAACGGCGGCTGGTAGCTCTGATTGCCCAACACCTGTGAAATTTGGGGCGAGTTGTAAATCGGCGCATAAGATGCGTTCAAGATGGGAAACTTCTCTCCCAAATGGAACGTTGCATCATTGCCTTGACTGGCTCGCAACTGCATGTTTTCCAGGCTACGAACCCAGGACTCATTGACCGACAGTTGAGCTGACAACTGGTCGAGGCTGACTCCCATGAAAGTCAGGCCACCCCCGAACGTAGCCAGTGGCGTGCTGAAAATGTTGCTTCCTTGTCCGCCGAGCTGCGCCAGCAGCCCCGAAAGCGCCGAACTCCCCGCCTGGTTGATGCCACCGGAAGAAATTAACTGATTGATGAGTTGCTGAATATTCTGTCCGCCCGCCGCGGCAAGTCCTGCCAGAGCGACGGCCGGAATGTTGTACATGGTAAAGGTGTTGGGAATGTGCAGGCCGATGTTGCGCGTCAGTTGATGGCTGATCTGATACACGCGTACATCGAGCATGATCTGTGGCCGCTGGTTGCTGAGCTGCTCCAGCAACTTGCCGCAGGCTTCGAGAATATGGCTCGGGGCGCGCACTTCCACCGTGTCGGCGGTCTGGCCTGAGGTGACGAAGCGCAGGTCGAACATGTTGCGCATCGTCGTAACCAGATCCGTTGCTTCCTGCGGCGTCGAATGAGGCGGCAGGATGAATGTCCGTAGCGACATTCGGTCGAACTGCTTGTGATTTTCGGGATTGTCGGCCGCAATGAATAGCTGTCGCGTATCCAGCGCCGCCCACATCGTTTTGGTGACCTGGCAAGCCAGCTTCAGTGCAGTGAAGAAATCGACGTCATCAATGAAGAAACGTACTTGCTTGGTCTGCACGGAGTCGTCGAATTGCGTGCTGATCCCGTAGGCGGAGGCTAGTTCGTTGAACAGGCCTCTCGTATCGCCGCGGTAGTGGAATGTGGCTCGGTCATTCTTGGGTTGAATATGAATTTCGGAGTTGCCCGATAGAAAGTCTGGGGCAGCCGGTGCTCGAATTGGGGCGGCGACGCGTGTCGCTTCGTTCAGGCGCTCGCGAGCGTAGGTATTCTCGGGATCGAGGTCGAGCGCGGAATGAAATTCCGCAGCCGCACGGATGCGGGCATTCTCCGTGAGAAACAGGTTTCCTTGCTCGATGTGGTTGAAGACGAGTTGCGCCTTCACCATCTCGCGCGCCGTCAGAAATTGCGGATCCTGGGGCACCAGCCGCATGGCGGTGTCGAATTGGGTGAACGCCCCTTCCAGATTCTGGCGCTCCTGCAGTTTCAGGCCGCGGGCGAAGGCTTCGCGTGCTTCCTTTTTATCCTGCTTCGTCGCAACGCAGTTGATCCCTCCGGGCAAACCATTGCTGCAGATGACAGGAGGCGTAACCGGGTCGTCGGCGGCACAGCCGAACCCGCACAGCACGAGCGCTAGCACTGCTGGTTTCAAAATGTGGGCTATCCGACTCATGCAAAAAGCGATTTTATCGTGGAATTCGACCGTCCGGGACACGCAATGGGCCGTGGTACCTTCGGTCAAACTGTTGGGAGAACGAAGCGCTGGACGGATCTTGCGGGTGATCTTGGTTTTAGCCAGTCTTAGGTCAGCATAAGGCGTTCAATCGAGCGTGCCTTCCCCGTTTCCTCGTCGCAGTCGATGACAACGGCGCAGAGTCGGACATCGCCGGTAGCGGGTTCGAACCTCACGGGCATGCCGTTCAAGAACTTGCCCACAACCAGTTCCTTTTTAACTCCGATCACGCCATCGTACGGCCCGGTCATGCCGACATCGGTGATATACGCGGTGCCGTTCGGGAGCACACGCTCGTCAGCAGTCGGAATATGGGTGTGCGTCCCAACCACCGCAGTCACGCGGCCATCGAGGTACCAGCCAAGAGATACCTTCTCCGAAGTTGCTTCAGCGTGAATGTCGACCAGAATGACTTTGGCTTGCACCTTCTGCAGCAATTGATCGGCGGTTCGAAACGGATCGTCATTCGAGGCCATAAAAACGCGCCCCTGCAAATTAATGACGGCGTAGGGGACCTTTCCCTTCATGCCCTGATAAAGTCCCCATCCTGGCATATCCGCAGGATAGTTGGCCGGTCGCAGGACGCGCCGGGCTGGACCGTGACCATTGCCCTCGACCATCTGAAAATAGTCGACGATTTCACGCTTGTCCCACACGTGATTACCCGTAGTGATGACGTCGACATTGAGTTCAAATAATTCCTCTGCGAGAGACGGCGTTATGCCAAAACCGGCCGCGGAATTTTCGCCATTCGCGATGATGAGATGGATGGAGTGATCGCGCACAATGCCCGGCAGCCGATCCTTGACGATCGTCCGTCCGGGCCGTCCAAAGATGTCACCAATGAAGAGAATTCGCATGTTGCCCTGAATTTCGATGGTAACACGCGCATCCGGCTGGCCTTGACCGCGGTTGGCGCTGTCAGCGAGTGATTAGTGCAACTTAGGAAGATCGGCCCGAGCGAGCACCTGGCCCCATGCATCCAACACATACACATCGCTCCATGAATCGTGAGAACTGTGCCCACTTGTGCTGGATAGGAGGAACGTGATCGTAGTACGCGGTGAGGTACAGCCAGTCATCTGGCGGGTTTCCATCTGCTTTGGGGAAGGAGACGGCTCAGGGCCACCATTTTTCTTCTGTGAGCCTGAGTGTACGACCACTTCGACTGCGCCCGATAAATTCTGGCAGCGCAGGGGAACCTTGATCTCCCACTCTCCCGAAGCAATCTTTTTCACCGTGGGTGCTTCGGCAAAAACCAGCACAGGAGGGTTGCCGCCGGGAGTGGCATACCACTCGTGCCAGCGACGCTCGAATTCGATACTCGTATCTACATACGCCTGATTTAACTCGTGCTCGCGCTGCTCCCAGCGGGGATGCATGGCGCGAGGCGAGTCTGTACTACTACTCCGTGCAGTCTCCGCGTGCAAGAGATGATGCAGGGCAGGCATGAAGTCGGGATGATATCCGGCTCGGGCCATCAACGTCAGACCTTCGCGGTCAGCCTCAAGTTCCAACCGGCGACAGAAGAGACCAAGATCGGCAGAGGCTTTCTCGGAATTCGCCCATGACTCTGACGGCAGGCCTGGGTCGCCTAGCACAATGTCCGTTCCAGACCGATTCCGAAGGCCCTTTTCATAAAGATAGCGGCGCGCCCAGTCGCGTCGGATGACATGGGCGATCTCGTGCGACAGGATCGCCGCCCACAATCCGGAACTCGCTCCGGCCAGTCGCGCCAATCCGCTCTCCACAAAAATGCTGCCGTCGGGAGAAGAATAGGCATTGAACTCTCCGTCCTCGACGATACGCAGTTGCCAGTCCAGCTTTCGGCTTGACTCGCTGGGAGCTTGTTCTGTCAGTCTGCCGAAAACTAACACGGCATTTGGGTAGAAGTTTGACGCCGGCGAACTCGCCGCAGTCAGTGCCGGACGAAGCTTTGCTGCCGTTTCCAGATCGAGTTTGAAAGCGCGGGGTACCTCGAGATCGTCGAGGGTCTGGGCGGCCGAGGTTCCCATGACTAAGGCGAGGGAAGAAACAAGCGCGAGCAGGAACTGCAGCGATCGCATAGTCGCAACTGCCAAGTCTTCTCTCCCCGAATTGACTCCACGCTGATTATGCACCCCCTGCCACGGGATGCAAGAGAAACTATGGCTCGATGGTTACGCCTCGTAAGAAGTCGTAATTGCCGGATGGATTAAGTTTCAGATTCTGCACTCGCCGGTTGTGCACCACGACGTTATCGAGGTACCACAGATTGATGTACGGCAAATCGTTGGCTACGATGCGCTGCACTTCGTCATAGAGGGGTTTGCGCAGTTTCGGGTCGATTTCGCGCCGAGCTTTTTCTATAAGATCGTCCACCTCGGGATTCGAGTAATAACTTCGATTGGCCCCGTTCGGCGGAAACTTTGCGGAATCGAACGCATATTCAAAAATATCGGGATCCTCGTTACCGCCGATCCAGCGCAGTCCATACATCTGGAAAGCTCCGTGGGTCACGTCGGAAAAGAAAGTCGCGAATTCGAAGCTTCGAATGTCGAGGGCGATCCCGACTTCGCGCAATTGCTGTTGCATGACTGCAACCATGAGCCGAGTATTCTCATCGGTCGAAGTTTTCATGGTGATATGAAACCGAACGCCATTGACTTGCGGATACCCGGCGGCATCGAGCAGTTGATTCGCCCGGTCGGGATCGTGATCGTAGGCGGGAACGTTGCCGTTGTATGCCCAACTTTGCGTTGGCAGCACGCTGCGCGCGGGTTCCGCCTCGCCTGCCCAGAGGTAATCGATCATCGGGCGACGATCGAGTGCATAGGCAATCGCCTGCCGCACGCGCCTATCCTTGAGAATGGGATCGCGCAGGTTAAATCCGAGATACGCCAAACGGGTGCCTTCGGATCGATCGACTTGCAGATTGGGGTCGTGCGCCAGCGTCTGGATGGTGTCTGGTGTGAGCGAATTGATGGCAATGTCGCCGCTTCCTTTGCGTAATTCCAAAGCGCGGGTGGTCGCGTCCGGGACCACAGCGAATCGTACGCGGGACACATTCGCCTTGTCGCCCCAGTATTCCGGATTGCGTTCGAGAATAACCTCACGATCGGTCTCAGCGCTGATGAACCGGAACGGGCCTGAGCCAATCGGGTGCAGCGTCATTTCATCGCCCGTGCCATAGGGGACAATCCCAATCGCGCCGTCGGACATGTTCCACAGCAAAGTCGAGTCCTGTTCCTTCATGTGGAAGATGACAGTGACCTCATCGGGCGCATCGATGTGATCGACCACCTTATAAACCGCCGCTTTGGTGCTGCGAATCTTGCCTTGCAGGAGCGAGTCGAAGGTCCACTTCACGTCGCGTGCCGTGAGCGGTCGGCCATCGTGAAACTTCGCACCGCCGCGCAGATGAAAAACGTAAGTCCGAGGATCCGGAATATCCCAGCGCTCTGCGAGCCCGGGTGCAATATTCAGGTCATCTCCGCGAGAGAGAAGGTCGTCGAAGATCAGGCTGTCAATGAGTTCCGACTGAGAGTCGATCCCAACTCGCGGATCGAGATTCAAGGGGCTGGATTCGATGAGCATCACCAGCGTACTCGGGTCTGGTTTCGATGCGCATGAAAGGGAAATCATGGAGACGGCAAGCAGGCAGGCTGCAGAGCATCGGCGTGCCATGCGGCTCCTGCTATGCATAGGAGATTTTTCCTAGCACAGCCGGTCTCTGCGCTCCGGTCGCGGAGGGTACGTTGGACGGCCGGCGATGCCACGTTTCGTAAGCGAGTACCGCGAAGGCCACCGCTTCCTTTGCGTCCGAGGGCAAGCCGAACTCGTTTGAGAACCGCAGCTGAATTCCCATCGGGGCCAGTTCTTCAGCCAGCATGCCCATCAGGGTGGAGTTGAGGGCGCCTCCACCAGAAACAACCAGTTCGTGGAATGGCGTCGCTTTCTTTGGAGACGATTGGGGAATTACGAAACGCCGGACTGCGTCCCCGATCGAGCGTGCCGTGAGCGCGGTTGCCGTGGCGACGACATCCTGCTTGCGAGCCCGCTTGCAGCGGCGGAAGAAATCTTCCACAAACTCGCGCCCGAATTCCTCGCGGCCCGCAGTCTTTGGCGGCTTCGATTGAAAGAATTTCCCACGCAGCAGGCTTTTCACCACAGAGCCGAGCACGACGCCAGATGCACCGATCCTTCCATCCGGATCGAAAGACCGCCGGTAGAGCCTGTCCATCACCGCATCGATGACCATGTTCCCCGGACCTGTGTCGAACGCGAAGACCCGATCCGCTTTCGCGCCTACCGGGATTGCTGTCAGGTTGGCAATGCCTCCTATGTTCTGCACGATGCGCCCGAGTTGGCTGTCACGGAACCAGAGGTAGTCGAGGTAAGGAACGAGCGGCGCTCCTTTCCCCCCGGCGGCCATATCCGCCGGACGAAAGTCGGAGACCACCGGTACGCCAACGCGTGCAGCAATCACTGAACCCTCGCCTGTTTGCCAAGTCGTCGTCACCTTACGGCCGAGATACGACTTGGACTGGCCCTGATGATAGAGCGTCTGCCCGTGACACCCGATCAGATCGGCCTGCATCCGAAACTGCTTTTGCGCGGCTAGCACGGCGTCCGCATACAAATCCCCAAGAAGAAAATTCAGGCGAGCTAAATCCGCGACGCTGGCGCGCGCCGCATTCATGGCGACCAGAATGGCGCTGCGAACGTTTGGCGGATAGGGGTATTCGGCGTGTCCGAGCAGGGAGACTTTCTGAGGTAATCTTGCAGGAGCAGCGTTCTGAGTCTTGGTGCCCGTTCCAATGCGAACAAGGGCGACGTTGATTCCATCGGCGGAAGTGCCGCTCATGACGCCGGCCACAATCATCGATTGTTTGTTCTTGGAGGTCATGCTTTGGCACCGTTCCCGGACTTGCTGGAGTCACTCAGAGCTTCCAGACGAACCCGTTCGCCGAACTCCCAAAGTCTGCGAGTGAGCTTATCTACCTCGCGCTCGGAAGGCAGTTTCCCCGGACGCATATTCTTTGACCATTTCTTCTTAAATGTCGCCACGCGGCGCGCGGAGTCGACAGCTCGCCTTCCGAAGACGCGGTCAATTTCGGACTTCTTCACCAAAGCCTCATGGGCTTGCAGGATGTAGTCTTCCCGATGGCAGACGAGACAAAGGTCTCCTCCCGCCGCGACAAATTGAACTGCGGCGTCGCCGACCGGTGCGGCCGACAACACGCCGCCCATTTCGAGATCGTCGGACACAATTAGGTTCTGATAGCCGATTCGTTTCTTCAGCAAATCGGTAATCCATATCCTGGATAGCGAAGCCGGAGTCGCGGTCTTCGTGACTTTGGGATACGCCGCGTGGGACACCATCACCATGGGAAGTTGGCGGCGAAGGGTTCGGTAGGGAACAAGGTCCTCTCTCCACAGGTTCTCAAGCGATTTCTCGATCACAGGCAGTTCGTGATGGCTGTCGAGCTTGCCTTCGCCGAGCCCGGGGAAGTGCTTGCCACAGCAGATGATTCTGGCGGCGGTCAGCCCCGCCAGAAATTCGCGCGCATATTTCACCGTTTCCATAGGTTGATCGGAAACGGCGCGCGAGCCCATCACGTTTCTTGAGGCTGCGAATGCCAGATCGAGCACAGGCGCGAAATCGACGTTAAATCCCAGAGCGCGGCAGCAGTTGCCAATGATTTCTCCATGCTTGCGAAAAAGACGGCGATCTCCGGTGGCATAGACCTCTCCTGCGGGAGGAGTTGGTCCGAGAACGTTGCGAAACCTGTCGACGCTGCCACCTTCCAGGTCGATGCCAGTAAAGAGCGGCGTCTCAACGCATTTTTGACATTCGCGCAGCAGTTGCCAGGTTTGCTGCGGGCTCTTGATGTTGCGCGCAAAAAGAATCACTCCGGCGGGCTGCACTCGCTTCAGCAGCGATGTAAGGCGCGAGTTCATCTCCACGCCTTCGAAGCCGATGATCAGAAGTTGTCCGGGTGAGGCTTTCGTCGCGCGCATCGGTAAAGTTCTAGATTTCCTTTTTCAGCTCCGCCAGCAAATTCAGCGCTTCCAGAGGCGTGAGCCGGTTCAAGTCTACCGCGCGCAACTTGTCCAGAACTGGCTGGGAGAGCGGTGTGAAGATTGTAAGCTGTGTCGGCGGAGGCATCGATCCCGGGGACAAATGTGCCGTAGCCTGCTGCTCCGCGAATTCGTGCTCGGCCAGGACCTCTCTCGCGCGGGTTACGACTTCGTTCGGCAGACCGGCGAGCTTGGCAACTTCAATTCCGTAGCTGCGATCGGCGGCTCCGGGTTCAACTTTACGCAGGAAAACGATTCCACCGCCAGTCTCTTTTACCGACACGTGGAAGTTCTTCACCCCGGAAAGCTGCTCCGCCAGTTCGGTCAACTCGAAATAGTGAGTCGCGAACAGAGTCTTCGCCCGCACCCGGGAATGCAAATATTCCACTGCGGCCCAGGCGATCGCCAGGCCGTCGTAGGTTGATGTTCCACGTCCCACTTCGTCGAGAAGAATCAGAGATCGCGCCGTGGCTGTGTGCAAGATGGCTGCCGTCTCGGTCATCTCGACCATAAACGTGGAACGTCCGCGGGCGAGGTTGTCACTGGCCCCAATGCGGGTGAACACGCGATCGACGATGCTCAGCCGAGCTGAGCGTGCTGGAACAAACGATCCCATCTGCGCCAGAATGGCGATCAACGCCGTCTGCCGCAGATATGTCGACTTGCCTCCCATGTTCGGCCCGGTCAGCAGCAGAATGTTGTGTGTCGTGGAATTCAGATAAAGATCGTTTGGGACGAAGCGCTCACTGCCTCCCGCCATTTCCTGTTGTTCGATGACGGGATGCCGGCCCGCGATGACTTCCAGTTCCGCATTCTCATCGTCTTTGAAAGCAGGCCGGCAGTAGTCGCGCAGCGCCGCCACGTGCGCAAGCGAACCGAGGACATCCACTTCCGCCAATGCCAGCGCCGTCTGGCGAATTCGCTTCGCTTCAGCAGCAATCGCAGTGCGCAATTCGGTGAAGATTCTTCGCTCGATCTCGACGATCTTCTCTTGCGCGTCGAGGATCTTGGCCTCGTACTCCTTCAATTCCGGAGTGGTGAAGCGCTCAGCTCCCACCAGAGTCTGCTTGCGGTCGTAGTCTTGCGGGACCAGGTGCAGGTTCGACTTCGAGATTTCGATGTAGTAGCCAAAAACCGAATTGAACTTCACCTTGAGCGACGAGATTCCCGTTCTTGATCGCTCGCGCTGTTCGATCTGCGCCAGTACCTGTTTGCTGTTGCGCGAAAGTTCGCGCAAATCGTCGAGATCGCGATCCACGCCCATGCTAATCACTCCGCCGTCAGCAAAACTCAGAGGCGGCTCTGGAACAATGGTCGCCTCGATGTGGCCGCGCAGGTCGGAGAGTTCATCCAGCAAAGAATGCAACGTGGAGAGTCGTTCTGCCGGCAGTCGCGATAGAGCAGTCTTGATGGCCGGGATCTTTCGCAGCGATGCAGCCAGCGCCAAAATATCCCGAGGATTGGCCGCTTCCAATGTGACCCGGCTCAGCAAACGCTCCAGATCAAGCACTCCATCGAGTGCTCGCCGCAACTCCTCACGCGCAACTAGATCCTTTACTGCCGCTTCCACAGCATCCAGGCGTGCGTTGATCTCATTCAGGTCGAGCGATGGCCGCAGCATCCACGCTCGAAGCAGACGCTTGCCCATAGGTGTGACCGCGCAATCCATCGATCGATACAGCGTGACGCCCGCATCCGTTCCTGCAAACAGAGGCTCGATCAGCTCGAGGTTCCGCACAGTAACCGCATCCAATACCAGGCAATTTTGCCGTTCGTACCATCCAATACGGTCGACGTGATCGAGATTCCCGCGCTGCGTCGAGCGCACATAGTAGAGGATCGCTCCCGCCGCCGATGTCGCAGCCGTGCGGCCAGACAACCCAAATCCTTCGAGCGAGAGAACACCAAAATGATTTTCGAGAAGGGGAATCGCGTGGTCCGGAGAAAAGATCCAGTCCTCAAGCGGAGTTTCCGCGAACCCGGCAGTTCCCGGTGAGGCCAGCCGTCCACGGTTGTCGGAGCGTGAAAGACTCGACTGCGCCCCACTGTTGGTTTCGAAGAGCGGAGCCGCCGATCCGTAGAGAAGTTCTTTAGGCCGGAGTTGCTCCAGTTCTTCCTGCACCCGGCGCAAGGCGGTTTCCCCAGAGAACTCGGTTGCTCGAAACTCGCCGGTCGAAAGGTCCAATGCTGCAAAGCCGACTCGATCACCAACCTGAGCCAGCGCCGCCAGAAAGTTGTTTTCTTCCGAGCCGAGCGAAGAATCCGCCGCAGTCCCCGGCGTGACGACGCGAGTCACTTCCCGCCGGACCAATTTCTTAGCCACTTTGGGATCTTCCACCTGCTCACAGACGGCAACTTTGAATCCCTTGCGAATCAGCTTCCCGATGTAACCTTCCGCAGCGTGATAGGGCACGCCGCACATGGGGATGGCGATCCCTTTTTCTTTGTTGCGCGAAGTCAGCGTGATCTGCAATTCTTTGGCGGCAACGACGGCATCGTCAAAGAACAGTTCGTAGAAATCCCCGAGACGAAAAAAAAGAAGCGCAGTGGGATGTTCTTTCTTGACGGCGGCATATTGCCGCATCAGCGGAGTAGACGGCTCAGTCATCGCGGCGGGCTTCGGCGGATTATAACAAAGGGAGCCTGTCTTCATCGTGCGTCATTTCGCATGGTTCGGTGGAAAACAACGGCACGAATTCGCGGTTGACTCCGCCCCGTCCCGGTGTTCTCCTTGCCTGTTTATGGAACTGCGCAAAGATCCCATTACTCGCTCCTGGGTAATCACAGGAGATGACCCGCTCGAGACTCTTCGCTCGGATTCGCCCTGTCATTTCTGCGCCGATTCTCCGACCAAAGTGCAAGTGATCGCATCCACCGGCCCAGCGGGGGCGTGGTCTTCCCGAGCAGTCGTCCATCCCAGGCCTCTGTATCACATCGAAGGCGAGCCTGGACGCAGAGGCGACGGCCTGTACGACTGCATGCACTCGGTAGGGGCGCACGAAGTTCTGGTGGAGAATCCGCGTCATGACCGGCATTTGTGGAATGCCAGCGATGAAGAGATCGGCCATTTCTTGCGGCTGGCGGCGGAGCGCATTCTCGACCTGAAGCGCGATCCGCGAATCAAATACGTCAGCTTTTTCAAAGACTACGGCAAGAATGCAGGCCAGGAGTTCACTCATCCCACTTCGCAGATCACGGCGACTTTGTTCGTTCCCCGTCGCGTGCTCTACGAACTGCGCGCAGGACGCGAGTACTTCGTCGGCAAGGAGCGTTGCGTTTTCTGCGACATCATTCAGCAGGAAGAGCGGCAGGCACAGCGTGTGATCGAGGCGCGCGGTGACTATGTTGCTCTGGGCCCGTATGCGCCGCGTGTCCCATACGAAACATGGATTCTTCCCCGCAACCACGAAGCTTCGTTCGAGCGCACTGGTCTGAATAAGCCGGGCTTACGAGTGAATCTGGCTGCAATACTGCGTCGAACCCTCCAACGCATCCGCTCGCAGACGGAAGAGTTTCATCTGGTGTTGCATACTTCGCCGAGCGCAATTCATCCTCTCAAGAATCTCGGCTACTGGAAGACGATTGACGAGGACTATCACTGGCATATCGAGATTTTGCCCGTTCTGAGCAGTGCGAAGGCGAAATCGTACACCTTCAAGGAGGTGTACTATTCGCCGGTGAGTTCCGAGACTGCGGTTAAGCAACTGCGCGAAGCGAAAATCGATGGCTGAGAGCGTCAAACCGCCGATCATCGGACTGATCCCGCTGGCCTCTGTCACCGAGGTGCAGCGCACCGTAGATTTCTATCGACATCTGGGAATGGAAGTGCGAGGCAGTCTGCGCAACCCGGAGGGCGAACTGCAGTGGGTGCACCTGACGTCTGGCGCCGCGGAAGTGATGTTCTCCCGCGCATTGCACCCGGTCATCGCCGTGCAACAAGCTGTGCTGTTTTACCTCTATTCTTCTAACTTGACCGCTCTGCGCGAACACCTGCTTGGACAAGGCATCAAGGTTTCCTCCATCACTTACCCCGACTACATGCCCAAGGGCGAAGTCCGTGTGGAAGATCCCGATGGCTACGTGTTGCTGATCGGCCAATCCGACTGAGTTGTTCGAAATCCGCCTGCTACAATCCCTGCCGTCAGGAGACAACCCCTTGAAACGTCTGCTCGGTTTTGCCCTACTGCTTACGACCTCGTTCGCTCAAATTCCATCTGCTTCTGTAGGAAAGCAGACGGTCCTGTGGAAGAAACTGGAAGCCGGCATTACGCAAGTCGATCAGCAACTGGACGGTGTCATGGGTGTCGCCATCGAAGACCTGAAGACTGGCAATCACTTTTTCTTGCACGAAGACGAAGTGTTCGCGCAGGCCAGTTCCATCAAGATCACGGTGCTGGCCAATCTTTATCTGCAGGCGCAGCAGGGGAAACTGAAGCTGACCGATCTTTATACGGTGCAACAATCGGACCTGGTTCCCGACAGCGACATTATGAACGGGTTAACGCCGGGCGTTACGCGAATCACCCTTCGCGACCTGGCAACAATGATGGTTGCGGTCAGCGATAACGCCGCGACCAACGTCCTGATCGACCGCGTGGGCATGCAAAACGTCAACTCTATGCTGGACTCGCTCGGCCTGACTCACACTCGCCTCCGCCGCAAAATGATGGACCTGCAGGCCGCCAAAGAGGGCAGGGAGAATATTTCGACGCCGCGAGAAATGATGACCTTACTCGATGCTGTTTATAACGGCAAGGTGCTCAATAAAGAAATGACAGCCGATTTCTTCAAGATGTTGAGCACGAACAAGAATTCGTGGATTCCCCGAGACTTGCCGCCCGACGTCAAGGTCGCCGATAAACCGGGCGCGCTCGAGGCCATCCGCAACGATTCCGGCATTGTGTTCGTAGAAGGTCGTCCGTATGTCATTTGTGTGATGACGGGTTATTTGCGCAACGAGCGCGACGGAGAAGATGCCATCAGCAAAGTGTCGGTGCTGGCCTGGAGAATGTTCGATCGCCTGAGCCGCGCAACGGAATACGGTCGCGTAGTGTCTCCCGGGAACGGGACGCGATGACCAATTTCCAGAGGAAACTTTGATGCGGGCGCGAGAGTGCGCCAGTTATGCGCCGGCTTTGCTGCTCTTCGCAGAAGTGCGCAACAGAAATTGCAGCGCGGCTTTGGATTCCAGTGGCTGCGAAAAGTAGTACCCTTGGCCGAACTCGCAACCAAGATCGCGCAGCCTCTCATATTGGGCGAGAGTTTCGATCCCTTCGGCAATAGCGCGCAGCTTCATCTTGTGAGCCAGCGTAATGATCATCTCAATCATGTCGCTGGCAGAGCGATCCGTCTGCATCTCCCGAACCAGCGAGCGGTCGATCTTAAGCGCATCGACCGGAAACTGCCAGAGCCCGCGCAACGATGCAGAGCCGATTCCAAAATCGTCGAGCACAACCCCGATGCCAAGATGCTTGAGATGAGAAAGAACCGTAACCGTGAGCTTCGGGTCAGCCCCAGCCACGCTCTCGGTCATCTCCAACTGGAGTCTCGCCGGATCGACGCCGGTATCACGCAACGCGTCCTGCAAATCGTTGACCAGTCGAGCGTCGGCGAATTGACGGGCGGAAACGTTCACCGTGATGTGCACGGGAGAAGAAATCCCTCCAGCCTGCCATTCCTGCAGTTGCACGCAGGCCTGGCGGATGAGCCAGCTGCCCAGAGTGACCAGCACTCCGGAATCTTCCGCAGCTTCAATAAAACGGTACGGAGAGATCAAGCCTTGTGTCGGATGTTCCCATCGCAGCAGGGCCTCGAAACTGACCACGGTTTTTGTGCCCAGTTGCACCACGGGCTGGTAGTGAATGCGGAATTGGCGATTGGCGAGAGCCGTGCGCAGATCCGATTCCAGCCGCAAGCGCCCTTCCGCGCGGGAATGCATCGCCTCGTCGAATAACTCACAACGCGATCCGCCCAGAGCTTTGGCGCGCCGCATGGCGACGTCGGCATCCTTCAGTACATCCTCGGGGCGTTCATGTGAAGGGACGCTCAATGCTATGCCGATGCTGGCCGACACCCGTACTTCACGGCCGTTCACCGAAAGCGGTTCGGCGATGGCGCCCTGAATGCGCCGCGCCACGCGCATGGCATCGCTTGGATCCGCGACGTTGCTGAGAATGACCGTGAATTCGTCGCCTCCCAGCCGCGACAGAACCATTTCCCCGATACCACCAGCATCGCGTCGCGCCAGCGTGTCACCCTGGCGTGAAACCGTGGTGATGCGCCGCGCAATTTCCTGTAATACCTGATCTCCAGCGTCTGTGCCCAGGTTGTCATTGAAGACCTTAAAGTGATCGATGTTGGCCAGCAAAAGCGCGTACTGGTGGCCGGAATCCCGCCGAGCCTGCACAAACGCTCGTTGCATTCGGTCGAGAAATAATCGTCGGTTCGGCAGGCCCGTCATCGCGTCGTGAAACAGGTTGTGGTCGGCGCGCTCCTCGGCTCGCTTGCGCTCGGTGATGTCGCGATTGACGATGACCAGCTTCGCTACGTTTCCATTGTCGTCGCGAACTGTGCTCGCTACCGACTCCAGCACCAGCCAGCGGCCGTCTTTGTGCTTGATGCGGTACTCCAGGCGTTTTCCGATTCCGGTTTCACGCGCTTCCCGCGCGGCGTCCAGGATCTTGAAACGATCATCAGGATGAATCTGCTCAAACGCTGAGGTCTCGCCCAGTTCTTCCGCGCTGTATCCCAGGATTCGCTTGTATGCCGGACTGTTGTACAGCCGTCGCCCCTTCACGTCGACCAAGGCGATCATATCGGCTGCGTTTTCGGTGACGATCTGGAACAGCTCCTCGCGGTTCTTGTTTTCGCGACGGATCGCGAGAATCCGGAATTGCTGGTGCGCGGCCAGCAGGGCCATCGCGGCTGTCGGAATCCAATACCAGTACGGCATGCAGGGCTCTTCTTTGTGGGTTATCGGCAACGAGGCCGGAAAAGTTTAGGCCGACCGAATCCGCCCAAGACAAAGCGCTTTCCTTGGCAGATAATCTCTGTATGCCTTCGAGCCCCCCACTTCGCCGCGTGAAGACCTACAGCGGAGCGCAGGGCTACGTGTACGAGTACTACTACGTCGGCAAACGCGCTGCCTTGCCCGACGACCCCGAATCTCCCGCGACTGAGTTCGTGTTCGACGTCACCTCCGACCGCAAGCTCACCTATGCTGTCAGCGTTTTTCTTCCTCAGACTGTGGTGGAGGAATGGAGCCGCTCCCATGGCCGCGCGCTCAACGACGCAGAGCAATACGCTGCGGTCAAGCTTCGTCTTTTCCGTGCCTTCGACGAACTCCAGGACTTGAAGACGCACGGACGACGCCTTGCTGTCGAAGGAGCTCTGCTGCAGGAATCGCTGGCCAGTTTAGGCATCGAATAACCTGCCTTGATTTACTTCCCATCGCCACCTATAAAAGGGCGGAACCTTCTATCTATCCAGGGAGTGATTGTGACTCGACTCAAACTTCTCGTTCTCCTTTCGTCCATTTTCGGCCTGTCTTGTCTCGGCTTCACCCAGACGCAACGTTGGTCTGAACAGAAGGCTAACGACTGGTACTCCCACGAGCCCTGGCTGGTGGGCAGCAATTACATTCCGAAGGACGCGATCAACGAGCTGGAAATGTGGCAGGCCGACACCTTCAATCCCGCTGAGATTGACAAAGAACTTGGCTGGGCGGAAGCCATGGGAATGAACACGATGCGGGTATTTCTTCATGATCTGCTTTGGCAGCAGGATGCCGCCGGTTTTCAGAAGCGGCTGGATCAGTTTCTAGCCATCTCAGCGCGCCACCACATCCGGCCTCTACTCGTCCTCTTCGATTCGTGCTGGGATCCGCTTCCTCATCTCGGTCTGCAGCATCCTCCCATTCCCGGCGTGCACAACTCCGGATGGGTGCAAAGTCCTGGAGCGAAGGGTTTGTCCAATCCGGCCGAATATCCGCGGCTCAAGGCATACGTGCAAGGTGTCGTCGGCGCGTTCGCGACAGATGACCGCATCCTTGGCTGGGACGTCTGGAACGAACCGGGCTCAGACCAGACGGAAAACTATCCCAAGACCGAACTGAAAAACGATGAGAAGATCGCGCTGGTGGCCAAGCTGTTGCCGCAGGCGTTTTCCTGGGCGCGCGAAGTCAATCCGACGCAGCCGCTGACCAGCGGAGTCTATGAAGTCGACACTAACGCTGACGAGAACGCGCAGGACGAAATTGAAAAGATCCAGCTGCGCGAATCCGATGTGATCACATTTCATAATTACAGCTTCCCAGAATCGTTCAAAAAGGAGATTGCTTGGCTGCGGCGCTTCCACCGTCCGGTCATTTGCACCGAGTACATGGCGCGTTCAGTTGGCAGTTTGTTTGACACGATTCTGCCCATCGCTAAACAGGAAAACGTCGCCGCCATCAACTGGGGATTCGTCGCCGGGAAAACGCAAACCTACTATCCCTGGGAATCGTGGCAGCATCCCTACATCTTGCGCGATCCGCCGGTGTGGTTTCACGAGGTGCTGCGGGAAGACGGGAAGCCCTATCGTCAAGCCGAGGTGGATTTGATCAAGCAGCTAGCGGGAATGAAGTAGCAGACGCGGGGCGTCTACCCGATATTCATCCAGTTCAAAGCTTTGGCCTTGATTTGCGGGTATTCGGAAGCCGTCCTGGGGATCGAAACACAACCCAGCAACCGGCTAACAATGGGGCCGTGTTCGGAGATCATGAGGCTGGGCTGGCCCCAGGGCCATCCGCTCAATTCGCGGACCAGTCGAATGCGCCCGCGTCGCACACGCTCGTTGAGCCAGTCGCCACCATGCAGGCGGATTTCCTCGTCGTCGATTTCCACGTCATATGGTTTACGCTTTGCGCTGAAAAAATCAGTCGCCATCGCAATTACGCCGTCGACAATGTACTCCTCCGCGCTCAACCCATGCCGAGAGGACCACAGGTGGTGAAACACGAAATTGGCGGCGATGAAGATCGCGAGCGCCAACAGGGCGCGCTCAATGCGCTTTTTTACTGAGACCGGTTCGGGTTCGATGTGATAAACGTCCACCGCGCACTCCAGGAGGGAACCGTGGGTTCCGTGCTTTCGAATCGCCACATTGTACCCCGCAATCTAAGCCTTAACAGCGACGACGATTTACAATCACTTTGCTATGAAACTTTCAACGCTACCGGTCCTGTTACTCTGCTTCCTTGTGGCCTGTAACAAGTCTTCCGCTCCCGCACCGTCCTCTAGTTCCGCATCGTCGAAGCCGCCCGACGCCGTCCAGCAAAAGCTGCTGGACTACTCCGGCAGCGGAGCGGCGAATTGCGGACGCCTCGACGTGAAGGCCACGGCCGAGGATCTCAAGTCCGCCAGCGATTGCGCCACGCAGGCCAGCCAGGGCAAGAAGCCGTTCTACGTGGCGTACGACATGCCCGGCATGTCAGTTGGCGTAGCGGGGAACAGCGACGGCAAACTCTTCACCGTCCAGTCGCAAGGTTCGGGCGAGGTGACTGCAGGCGATTGCCCCGCGCAGTTGCGCGTTGCCTCCAGCGGCCGCATCACCTGCTTCGCTCCCGGCGACATGGGATCGATGAGCGGCAGCCACGGCGGTGGATCAATGCCACCCGGTACCCCAAATCCGCATACAGCGAGTCCGCACACTAAGGGGCAGTAGAGGCCGATTACCGAAGGCAGTGGTCAATGGACTAGTCGAGGGTGTCCAATCTATTTGTGATTGGCCTGCGAGAAGTTGACCAACAGTCTGCAGACA
>Ga0335071_10001802_pt1 | contig 23009 bp, 17 predicted proteins | sample Lox_Sample_15_FD_206724 | JGI IMG/M metagenome (GOLD analysis project Ga0335071, IMG submission 206724) | Soil microbial communities from Loxahatchee National Wildlife Refuge, Florida, United States - Lox_Sample_1.5 | ecosystem: Environmental > Terrestrial > Soil > Wetlands | place: USA... | reverse complement strand
GTGCGCAGCGACTGGTTAACCCGAATGATGCTCTGAAGGCTTTGCTGTCATTAAACCCGTCCTGGATGTTCGCTATGAATCCACTCAAACGTTGCGCCACCAGAAATGGAAAAATAGAATGAGCCAGTACAGCAGCATCAGGTGAATGGATTGTCAGGCAGCTTCCCGCATCCCCGCGTCCGCGAGTCGCTAGGACAGAACGCGGCAGGAGGCTGAAGAACCTGACGCCGAAGCATGATTTGCGGCTGCCGCGAAACGGCGCGGAGGTTGCTCGGTGAGTTTCGCACGTCGCACGCAAATCGCGAACGGGTCTCGGCGAAAGGAATTTGGTTAGATTCTGATATTCCGTAACACTCGAAGACGCTGTTCTTCTGCCTCGCGCTCGCGCCGCAATTGTTCTCTTCTCAGGTGCTGTTGTTCGGAGTAGGGTTAAACTTCCCCCCTTGTGACCCGAAGGCCGTCAATTCAAGTCTGACCGTCGACACGTCTGCCCGAGAAACTCTCTCACTGGAGGGGTGCAGTCTAGAAATTTGGGACCAATTTGGGACCAAAACTGCGGCTAAAATTGCGTCTTTCGAAGTATTCTTTGGAATAAAGCCAATCGAATCATCATGAATTTGGTGGAGCCGATGGGATTCGAACCCACGACCTCCTCGATGCCATCGAGGCGCGCTCCCAACTGCGCCACGGCCCCACCGAACCACTTCTTATGCTAGCACAAGCGGGAACCTGAGACCACGGCCCGACCCGCCATCGATCCATTCGCGACGACCCCGCGCTTCGCTACTTCGCCAAACGATACGCATCGCCCGAGCACCGCCTATGAGATTGGCCTTGACTCCGACCGCTCATTATGTACCATGGTACATAGTTACCTTGGTCGGCTGGGAGGCCTCTCATGATCGAAGTCGAACGCGTCCAAACCGGTGTTCGCATCGAAAAACGGCTTTTGAAAGTCCTCAAAGGGTTCGCCGAACTGAAAGACTTAACTCTCGGCGATTTGCTCGAAGGGATCGTCTTGCACGCATTCGAAGGCAAATGCCCTTTTGGCAAGGAATCCCTCGCCCAGATCGGTGAACTCAAGAAGATCTACGGCCTGACGCTGAAAGCCAGCGACAGCCACAAGCTGAAGGAGAAAGCCTCATGAAAGCACCGCTCTGGTTTCTCCTCGGAGCGGCCTGTGGAGCGGTGATAATCGCTGCGCCGAAAGCCATTGCACATCTTCATGCGGCAGTGAATCGGGCGCAGAGCCACAACACATCCGCCGGGGAAGCTCGTGCACACACCTCCGCGCAGTTCGAGTTCATCGCAAATGGAACTATGGGCCAGGTCGCCCCGCTCTTCGGCGCAGACAAGGAGCGCGTTTGGGCCGATGACTGGAATCCCGCATTCCTGAATCCTCTGCCACCGGCCGACCAGGAAGGAATGGTCTTCACCATTGACCATCATCACCGTCACGCGGTTTGGATCAACACGCAACTCGATCTGAAAAATGGCCACATCTGCTACGTGTATGTGGTGCCGGATGCAATGGCTACGCTGATTCGGCTCCGCCTCACGCCCGAGGCCGAGAAGACCCGCGTCGCCGTCACCTACGAACGAACTGCGCTCAGCGCGGAGGCCGATGCGCACGTGCTTCACTTGGCGGACGGGGATCGCGCCTCTGGCCTGGAGTGGGAGAAGGCCGTCAACGCGTACCTTCATCAGCAAGGCAAGTAGCCTGCAGGCATTTACGGCCGTGTAACTGTTGCCGTGCACCATGGACTTTACTTGGGTTAAGGTGGAGTGAGTAACTTCCCTTTTTGGGTGAACCGTCTATGGCTAAGCTTACCTTTCTCGGTGCAGCAGGTTGCGTGACCGGTTCGAAGTATCTGGTGGAAGCCGCGGGGAAAAAGCTGCTGGTCGACTGCGGACTTTTCCAGGGCACGGATGATCTGAAGGACCGCAACTGGAGTCCCCTGCCCCTCGATCCGAAAACGATCGATTATCTCGTTCTGACTCATGCTCACCTTGACCACACCGGCTGGCTGCCCGTCCTCGTCCGCGATGGCTACAACCGCCCGATCTTCGCCAACACCGCCACCATCGAATTGACTGGCCTCCTACTGAAAGACTCCGGCCACTTGCAGGAAGAAGAAACCCAGGACGCGCAGAAACACAAGTGGAGCAAGCATCCTCAGCCCCGCGCGCTTTACACCAGCGCCGATATTGATCCCGTCTTACAGAAACTCAAGCCGATGCCGCGCAGCGGCGGGTTCGATCTTTCCCCGGAGTTCCACTTCGAATCGTATGACGCCGGCCACATTCTCGGCTCCTCCAGCCTGGAATTGACCATCACGGAGAACGGAAAGAAGTTCGTTGTGGTGTTTTCCGGCGACGTCGGCCGCTACGATCAGCCCATTCTCAACGACCCGAAATCGCCTGCCACGCAACAGATCGATCTTCTCCTCTGCGAATCCACCTACGGCGACCGCGAGCACGAGGCGGGCGATCCGCTCAAGGTGCTCGGCGATGTCGTCAATCGCGTCGTCAAGCGTGGCGGCTCCATCGTTATTCCCGCCTTCGCCATTGGCCGCACCCAGACCTTCATGTATTACCTGCGGCAACTCGAGAACCTGCAGCGCATCCCCAAAGTGCCCGTCTACATCGATAGCCCCATGGCTCTCAGCGCCACCGACCTTTACCTCAAGCATAAGGAGGACCACGACCTGGACTTTGCCCGCGACGAGCAGAACGGCGGCGACCCCCTCAGCGTTCACGAATTTCATCTCGCCCGCAGCGTCGAAGAATCGAAGCAGATCAACGACGTGAAGACGCCCTGCATCATCATTTCGGCGAGCGGCATGGCCACGGGCGGCCGCGTTCTGCATCATCTGGCGCACAAACTCGGCGACGCGCGAAATTGCATCATCCTCGGCGGATTCCAGGCGGAAGGCACTCGGGGACGCGCGTTGCAGGAAGGCGCCAAGTCGCTGAGCCTCTTTGGTCAGACCGTCCCCGTCCTCGCGGAGATCGTGGAGATGGGGCAATTCTCTGCCCACGCTGGCAAAAGTGAACTCCTGCGCTGGCTGACCGGTTTGCAGGTTCCTCCGAAACAGGTCTACCTGACCCACGGCGAACCTCAGGCGGCGCAATCGCTACAACAGTCCATCGCCACAAACTTTAAGTGGCCCGCCTCCGTGGCGCGCTACTTGGATACCGTATCCATTGGATGACGCCACCGGAAAACAGGTATTCCCATAAGTGCACAACGTCCCAATACCGGACAAACCTCGCCATTAAATGGAATTAACTAATTTAAGAAAAATGAGGGGAACCGAGAAACATTTCGCCGGGAAGTATCGTCTATAGAAGCAAGACCACTCGCAGGGTAGGAGACCGACCACCACAGGGCAACCGACCAACGGTCTCCTACCCTTATCTTCCTCACGGAAGAGGACTTAGCCCTCCGCAGGAAACTCCAATCCACTCCCCTGCACCCTACGCCTTGCCGGCCATTACGGCTCGCCGCGTCGGCGTCTCCCGCGACATCGGCGGTACTTCTTCCAATTCCAGCGTCGCTATGAACATGGGTGTAGGCGCCACTCGCCCCCACCGGTTTAATTCCCATTTCGCGCGAAGGAACTTTACTTCCGTTCGCAGCGACATGTCCAATACCATTTTTGTGGTGCCCCGATAGAACTGTTGAGGGAGCTTCAACAGCGGCTTCTTGCCGAACTCCTGGCCGTCCGCCGATCCCCAGATCGAAACGTCCAGCGATTCTTGCTCCATTTGTTCCGTGATCGTCAGACGGCAGAAAAACGTGCGCGATTCCGACGAGGAGATATCGACAGCTTCGCCGTCGCCGTTCGCTTCGAGCTTCGAATTCGTGGGTATTAGCAAAAAATTGAGGGCCACAGTTTGCTTCCCTTCCCGGTTGTGCACTAGCGCGAGTCTAGCACAGCGCCATCGCCCCACCTGTGATGTTTGCCACAGTACGCAACGCTCAATGGCACGCTCCAACGTGTATTAAGAGCTTCTGCAGGGCTGGCTCGTACACGTCCCGCCCGCGAAGAGCGTTTCGCCAACGCTCCGGAATTGCGTGGAGACCGTCTCGAATCCCCGCCAAGCCTCCAGCGATGCAAGCGGTCGTGTCTGTGTCATTGCCAAGGGAAACCGCCGCACGCACAACGGACTCGTAATCCCTCTCTTTCATCACCAATCGGGCAGACCAAAGCGAATTGAGGACATAACCAGAACCGCGAGCGGATTTGAGGTGACCATCGCTGAGAATGAACTCTGTCTCGCGTTCCACGCTTCGGTCCCCATCGCCATACTCTCTTATTTTCTCAGTCGCTTCGGCCCACCCATCCTCGTGCATGCCGCGAAGCAATCGTCTCGCCCACAAACAATAGAGTGCACAACAAAGCTGCGAGCGGAGATGTCCATGAGTGCAAAGCGATTGACGGCGGGCGTCCTCATAGAGCTCTCTGTCAGATCCACGGTGCCACAAGGCCAAAGGCAGCACTCTCATCAAAGACCCGTTCCCGTTGTCCATTTCCTCGGCAGGTCCCGACCGGTCAGGCGCAGCTCCTTTCAGCATTGCCTGAAACGCTTCTCGTGTCTGCACTCCGCAATCGAACACTCTTTTGTCCGGTGTGAATGCCCCCTCGTGATACCAGTTAAGAAGTTTTCTTGAAAAGTCGGCGAGATCCAACGAACCACACTCCAGCAGGCTGGCCAAAAGACAAAGAGCTTGAGCGCCGTCGTCAGACCATGTTCCGGCAGGGACGCCCGAATGCGCCCGGCGAAAACCGCGCGGTGGCTCGAATTCGATGTCTTCGCACGGAGGAATCCCGCGAGCCGAGTGAAATTCGTAGGGTACGCCGAGCGCGTCACCCACCAGCATTCCAACAAGCCCGCCAGACACTCGATCAGCGAGAGTGAGCATTACCGTCTTTACACATGCAGATGCGCGAAGCGTTCTTCCGCCGCGGCCAGCGTTTCTTCCTTCTTGCAGAAGGTGAACCGCACCTGTGACGCACCATCCTGCGGATCGTTGTAGAAGCTGGAGCCAGGCACGCACGCCACGCCGATCTGCTCGACCAGGTATTTCGCAAAGGAAACGTCGCGCGATTCCGCTGGATATTTGGCCTCATCCCAGTGAAACCGCGAAATGTCCGTCATGATGTAATACGCGCCGCGCGGCTTGTACACCGTGAAACCCGAATTCTCGAGGATGCTTAGTAAGCGCGCCCTTTTCTTCGCATACGTCGTGGCCAGAGTGTCGTAATAGCTTTGTGGCAGCTTCAGCGCCAGCGCTCCGGCCTGCTGCAAGGGTGCCGCCGCGCCCACGGTCAAAAAGTCGTGCACCTTGCGGATCGCTTGTGTCGCCTCCGCCGGGGCAATGGCCCAGCCCACGCGCCAACCCGTCACGCTGTACGTCTTCGACATGCCGTTAATCACGATAGTCCGGTCGCGCATGCCGTCAATCCGCGCCATCGTCAGGTGCTCGGTGCCGTCGTACAGGATGTGCTCGTAGATTTCGTCGGTGATGCAATAGCAGTTCCAGCGCACGCACAGGTCGCGAATGAACTCCAGTTCCGCGCGCGTGTATACCTTCCCCGTGGGATTATTTGGCGTATTCAGGATGATGGCCTTGGTGTGCGGGCCGAACGCCGCCGCCAGTTCCTTCGTGTCGAATGTCCAATCCGGCGGAGCCAGCTTGACGAATTTCGGTGTGGCGCCGGATAGGATCGCATCCGGCCCGTAGTTCTCGTAGAACGGCTCAAACACCACAATTTCATCGCCGGGATTGATGATCGCCATCATCGACGACATCATCGCCTCCGTCGAACCGCAGCAGATCGTCAGCTCGCGTTCTGGGTCGACCTTCACGCCCTGCGTGTGCGCGAATTTCTCCACAATCGCGTCGCGCAGTGGCTTTGCGCCCCAGGTGATCGCGTACTGATTGATGTCGTCGGCAATCGCCTGGCGCGCCGCTTCTTTCACTTCGCTCGGCGCGGCAAAATCTGGAAAACCCTGCGAAAGATTCACGGCGTTGTGCCGCAATGCCAGCCGGGTCATCTCGCGGATCACCGACTCCGTAAACTGCTCCGCCTTCGCGGATAACATCCGCCGCGCAATTTGCGACATATTCGTCTCTGGTGTCGACATGGCCTTCGATTGTAGCAAACCCGCGAATCTGCCCTGAACTAGCACCTCTCACACCGGCTAACTTCCGCTGGACCCGCCACTTACCATCGGCTTACGAATCCCTAACGGAACGCTCGCGCTTTCCTACTTCTCCCTTCCTTATCCTGCCCTCGTGCTGAATCGAAGGCGCTAGCGGCCTTCGGTGGAGGAGTGCAGTGTTCACTGGGCCAAAAGGTAGTTGCGACGAAGGTTCGTTACCGCAGTGTGCCACCTGTGGGCGGCACACGGAACTATTCGATCTTCCCGGAAGAAAAGAAAAATATTGCCTGGAGTGCAGCGCCGACGTCGCCACCTCGGTCCTACTGGCGGCGGAGATCGACGAGGCTCATCGCGTGGGAGAAGACACGGAAGCCTTGGTAAAGGAGTTCGTCCAGATGGGCAGGCGCCTCCTCGCCCGAGCGCAGATGCAGGCGTAATCGTGGCTGCCCCGCTTTCGGTACATCGAGCCGGATTCCGCTGACGATTGAAACCCTTTTAGTGCGTAACCTTCTTCGCGGCGTCTTCTGCGGCCTTCTTGGTGGCATCCGCCGCTTTCTTGGTCGCATCCACCGTCTTGTTCGCCGCATCCTTCGTGAAATCCGCCGTGGCGCTGGCCGCTTTCTTCGTGCCCGACGCTACATCCCCGGCCACTTCCTTGGTTTTGTCCGCCGTGGCGTCATAGGCCTTCTCGACACCGCTCTTCGTGTCTCCGGCAGCTTCCTTCGTTTTGTCGGCTGCGTCAGAGGCCATCGCGCCCGCCTTGTCCGCTGTCGCCGAGGCGGCATTCTTCGTTGCGTCGGCCGCACTGGACGCCGCATTCTTCGTGGCATCCGCTGCGTCGGAAGCCGCTTTTTTGGTTGCGTCGGCCGCCGACTTCGCGTCGTCGGAGACCTTGTTCCCTGATTGCCCGCAACCGATTAAACCCAGCACTAGCATCGCCAGTGCAATTTTCTTAGTCACATGGATGTACATGGAGCATTTCCTCTTCGTGAGTTGGTGGTGACCTGGGCGGAACCCCAGCATATTTCAGTGAATGGAGCAGGTCAATCAGTGCAAGGCATCGCCGTGATACATGGCGAATACCCGCTCCGCGTTGCCGTGATATACCTTTTCGAGAATCGCATCCGGCAGCTTCATTCCGTAGATCATCCAGCGACCCTGCTCCGGATAATTCCAATACGGAAAATACTCGTCGTCGGTCTCCAGCCAGCGGAAATAGTTCGCGTACATTTCCGGCACCGGCTCGGCGTCCGTCCCGAACATGATGCGGTCCTGAAATTCGTTGAAGAACTGCTTCGCGCGCCGAGGTTCTCGCCCCAACTCCGCTTCCCGCGCCCCGAACTCCACATACATGTTCGGATACTTGCGCAGCCACTCCGAAACCACGTCCAGATTCTCCGGCCAGTTCGCCACATGCAGCGCGATAAAAACCGTCTTCGGATGCTTGGCGATCACATGGTTGCGCTGCTCAAGCAGCGCGCTTTTGCTCGGAAAGTCGCCGCCGTAGAAGCTCCAGGATGGATTGTGCATCAGCTCTTCGTAGCGCTCGTTTTTCGCGTCAGTCGGCGTAAAGAACGCCTCGGGATCGGTCGAATGGATCGACACCGGTACGCCCAGCCGTCCGCACTCCTCCCACACCGGGTCCATGCGTGGATCATCAATCGCCACCAGCTTGCCGCTCTTGTCCCGAACGCCGAGCCCCCAGTCCTTCAGCACCTTCAATCCCCGCGCGCCGCGTTTCACCGCGTCATCGAGTTGCGCCACCATCTCCGCGCTGAAATTCGGATCGTCGATCTTGCTCCAGTCCATTTGCGTGAATACCAGGAACCGGTCCGGGTAGAGCTTCACCGTACGATCCAGCACCTGCTGCAGCTTGTCTCCCCAGCCGCCTGTCAGCACCACCACCTTCTTCACGTTCGCCTGGTCCAGTTGCCTCACCACTTCCGCCGGCGGGATGATCTTGTCTTCGGCGCCTCGCGCATCGTTCACATGGTTATGTACGTCGATCACGTAGAACTTCGCGCGCGGCACCTCGTGCACCGGCACATGCAGCATCGGCGTCGGCTTCCAATCCTTCAGTAATAGCGTCATGCGCTTTTCCGCATCGGGGTCTTGACCATACCCAATCCCCGGTGCGGCTTTGGCCTGCAGGGGCTTGAACTGCTTCGCATCGAATCGCGCCGGATCGAGCTTCGGGTTTACCTGAATATTTGAATACACTTCGCTGAACCCATTCCGCCCGTCGGCGTAGAAATCCACCCGCGCCGCCACCCAGCCCGTCGAAAGCTTCCGATAATCGCCAAAACGTGTGTCGATGATCGTTGCCGGTTGTCTCGCGTCCGGTTCGATCATGCGCACGAACAGCAACCTGTCCTTCTCAATCCAGAACTGCTTCGACGTCAGGTCGCCTTTATCGGCGCCCACTACGTACACGGCCTTCCCTTCCCAAATGTCCTCACGGACCTTGCTGAGGTCGAACCCTTCACCTCTGACCTGCGCGACGGTCGTCTCCGGCGCCTGCTTGTACACGTCGAATCCCAGCACCAGCAACATGTGCACAAACGGCCGGCTTGACGTCACCTCATTGTTCTGGAACCGCGTCAGCGTCCCGTCCGCCACCAGCACGCCGGTTCCCAAATCCGGCTGCGCAAAGTCGATACGCAGCTTCCCCGGCACCATCAGCGCTTCGTACCAGATCTCCGTCTTGTCGGAGCCGCCCGCGCTGTGCGTGATGGAATCCTGCTGAAACGTCAGCGTGTCGTACCAGTCGTTCGCATAACGATCATGCATCGCCCGCAGCACCCCTCCGCCATCCCGCGGCTCCTGCGCTGCCGCCGAAGCCACGCATGCGCATACGAATACCGCAATCGCCACAGCGATATGCCTTGCGGAAATGCCCATAGCTATCCCCTTGGACTCTCTGGCAGGGAGTATATGTCAAATGAGATGTACGAGGCTTTTGTGCGCCTATCGTCCGGTGTGCGTCTGTGTGCGGACCGCGGCGGACACCGTGTTCTTCTGCGTCTCGCCATAAAGCTGCCGGTACATGGCCGCGTTCCGCAACACGATTTGAACGTACTCACGCGTCTCGGTAAACGGAATGGACTCGACGAATTCCTGAATCTCGTCGTAGTTTCTCTCGCCCTTCCACTGCGCCAGCCGATCTTCGCCCGCATTGTAGGCTGCTGCCGCGTATTCCGGCGCGCCGGTGCTGCGCGTCAGATCCGAAATGTAGAGCATCCCCAATTCGATATTCACGTTGGGGTCGAACAGCGAAGCTTTCGTGTAACGGACTTTCGCCGCCTTTGCAAGCCGCCGGCCTTCCTTCGGCAGAATCTGCATTAACCCAATCGCGTTCGCGTGCGACACCGCATCCGCTTGGAATGTCGATTCCTGCCGGATCAGTCCCGCGGCAAACATGGGATCAAAATTGTTGCGTTCCGCTTCGCGTCGCAACACCGTCTCATACGGCAGCGGGTACAGCACCTTCCACGCGTTCGTCGGCACTTCGTTCAGTTTCCGCGCGTCGAAGCTCGGCACCGCCATGCGCCCGTAGTTCATGCCGGCCGCAAAGTGCCCCTGATCGAACGCCGCCTGCGCCGCTTCCACCAGGAAGCGCGGCGAACCCGTGGCCGCATACGCCGCCTTCAATTCCAATTCCGCGGAAGTATCGAATGCGATCGTGCGCAGCGCCTGCGCGCGGTTCCAGCGATCCTGCGCGTTCGGCGCGATCGGCTCATCGAACGGTCTCAGCGGTTGCGCGGCCGGCAGTTGCGCCAGAAAATCCGGCGAATCCACTTCGCCCGCGCCCAGCTTGTCGAGATGCCCCTGTGCTCCGTAGGCGTAATACGTGTTCGGCCAGCGCTCCACCGTCTTCTTGAAATAAGCGCGCGCATGCCCCGGATTGCCGCTGCGCTCCGCGTCGCGCCCCAGCCAGTACAACGCATTCACCGCGCCGCCTGACAATGGGTACTTGCGCAAGAAAACCATCATCTTGTCGCCGGCATACGGTTGCCGATCCAGATACGCCACCCAGGCAATGCGCCATTCCGCGTTGTACGCATTCTTTCCGCCTGGGAACTTGTCGAGCACCCGCTCGTAATAATGTGCCGCCTTCGTGCGGTCGAGCTGCACCCAGTAGTAATTCCCGCCTGCCATCAGCGCTTCTTCCGCCCACTTGCTCTGCGGGAACTTCTCCACGACGAGCTCAATGTTTGTCAGCATCGCGGTCTCATTCTTCTCAGACCGGTACGCCTGCGAGAGCGCATACAGCCGCTCCGCTTCCACTTCCGGATCGCTGAACGTTTTCAGATTGGCGAGCGCTCCCGGCAGCGCCTTGGGATGCTGCCGGCATTCGGCCGAACGCAACTGCGCCCGCTGCCGCGTGGCATTCGCGGGATCCTTCAGCATCGACGCCAGCTTGTCGTATTCCGTGCGCGCTTCCTTCCACTTCCGCCCGTCGTAGAAAGTTTCCGCCCGCTGTTCCTGCAATTCCGCCGTCGCATACGGGAATTCGCTGCGCAGCTCCTTGTTCAGCCGAGGCAGCGCCTGTCCCGCATTTTTCGCTTCATCCGCCATCGGATATTTGTAGAAAATCGTCTGATAATCCTTGGCCGCGGGTACCAGCTTCCGCGCCGCTTCATACGCCTGTGCGCGGTCCAGCAACAACTGTGGCCTCGATCCCGTCGCGCCGTAGCTTGCCAGCGCGTCTAGCGCGTCCTGCGGATGGCCCAGCGAGACCGCCACCTCGCTGTACGCGTCGAGCACTTGCTCCTTGATCGCCGTGTTTGGATCATTCTTCAACAGCGCCGCAAGGTCCTGCGCCGCTTCGCTGTTCTTGTGCAGCGCGCGATTCGTCTGCGCCGTCCAGTACAGCGTGTATTCCTTCAGCAGCGCGTCCCCTTTGGCCTTTTCCAGCCAGCCCTGCGCCTGCGCAAACTTCGCGTGCATGTAGTCGTCATAGCCCAGCGCTAGCGCCGCCCGCTGTCCCCACACGCTCGACGCATGTCCGCGTGCGAAAGCCGCAAGCTTCTCGTACGAGCCCGGCGTGCCGCGATGGAGTTCCCGTGCCAGCACAGCCAAATCTCTCTGCGCCGCCGCGTCGTCAGGCGTGGCCGCGTCCAGCGCCGGTGCAGTCGTGTCCGGCTTGCAACCCGTCGCGCATGCCGGCGACTTTGGCCGCGTGGCCTTTTTCTTCTTGGTGGTCTGCGCCGCAAGGTCCAACGCGAACGCCACTGTCAACGCGAATGCAAGCAGCACCGCAACGGCAGAAAAAAACTGAAGTCGCCGCGAACGGGAAACAATGGCGCGGTGTCGGTCAGCGCGATTTTCCGGCGGGAGCGTACGGGTATTCTCCCAGCAACGACGCGTCGCCGTCAGCCAGGATTTCCACCAGCCACCGGTAAAAATAGTCGACCGGGTGGTCCATGATGGGTTTGAATCTTCGATCGTATTCTTTGTGAGCCTTTTCAATGTCGTCTTTCAATCGGATGCAGATATCTTTGTGTTCCCGGCCCAGTCTCACCTGTTCCGGACGTAACATCTTAATATCCTGCATGGATACTTTGGCCACCCGATTTGCGCGCTTGTGAAGCTCCTGTTCCTCGGGAGTCAACTGGTTGACGTCGAAGCCTTCTTCAGCCGCAACCGCGCTTTCCGTCATTTCCAATTCTACCGGAGCCGCTTGCGACGCGCTGGGCGCAAAGTCATGGGCAGTCGGTGCCACCGGTACCGCCTCACGCCCCGCAGCCGCCATCGGCTCGGGTACCTGGGGGGTCGAGCGAACCGGGGCCGGGGGTGGTTCGGGCACCGCCACGGCTATGGCTTGGGTGATCTTTTCTTCCAGCGGGCTCCGCGGCCCGGGTTGCAGCGAGACAGCAATAAACCGGGTCAGAACTTCCAGTGCGGCGGAAAGCGAGGCGGCCGAGGTCTGCGCGCGCAGCATCGGCGGGAGGGCGTTGGTCGGCTTGCTGCTCGAACAGGCCGCAACCACGTCACTGATCGCCTGTTGCAGCTCGTCCCCGGTACGCTGAATGCGCTCCAGGTTGTCCCGAACCGCGCGGGCAATGGCTTGTTCCACAGAATTGGGCTCTGGTGACATACGCGTTTCGGGCTGTTTTCGCCCGAAATTCTCCCGTTTTGTCATTTTGGGGGGTGGTGGGAGGGCCGTCAACGGTGCCGGGCCATGCCTGTGCCTAAAGCGGTGATGCGCGTTTGGCATGCCGATGACCCCATGGGTCCAGGAGTTGCCTCCGCCGGGTGCCCACGGACCGTTTTCTCAGGTCGGCGCGCCGCACTCGCCCTGTCGTGAACTCCCCCAGAAATCACCTCTTTACAGTCGCCGTGATTCAAGCACAGAATCAGTCGTGAGTTCGCTGTCAGAGGCGAGCGTCGTCAGCACATGGCTGCGCTTTCTGTCTCTATGGGTGCAACAGCAACATCGCACTTTCCACCCCTGCAGCCACGCTGGGTTCGCCGATCGCTGTTCCACAAGCAGCCTAGCCCATGCCCGCCGGGTGAATCGGTTTGCGCTCCATTGTCCTTAAGTACGCGGTGTCAGTTTTGAGACTCTTCCAATGAGGTGTGATCCGTCATGAAAAAAATGGTCGAGATGTCGCGGCGTGATTTCGTTCGCTTGGGCGCTGGGTCCGTGGCTGCCGGTATCACCGGCGGTAAGGCAATTCTTCTGGAACCCAAGACCTTGTGGCCTTCGTCTGCGGTCGCTCCTTCCGATACCGTGCGATTCGGCATTATCGGCACGGGAACGCAAGGTTGCGATTTGCTGCGCGCCAGCCGCAATGTGCCCGGTGTCGAATGCGTGGTTGCGGCGGACCTTTATGACGCCCGCCATGAAACCGTCAAGCAGATCCTGAACAAAAATATCGACACCACCCGCGATTACCGCCGTGTCCTCGACCGCAAAGATATTGATGCGGTCATCGTCGCCACACCCGACCACTGGCACGGCCGCCTCGTCGTCGAAGCGGCTCAGGCCGGCAAAGACGTCTACTGCGAGAAACCCATGTCCCACACGCTGGAAGACGGCTTCGCCATGATCGACGCGGTCCAGAAAAACAAGCGCATCTGCCAGATCGGCAGCCAGCGCGTCAGTTCCATCCTCTACGCCAAAGCCAAGGAAATCTGGGACTCCGGCGCATTGGGCGACGTCGATACGATTGAAGCCGTCTGGGACCGCAACACCGACAGCGGCGCCTGGGTCTATCCGATTCCTCCCGATGCCAATGAATCCACCCTCGACTGGAACACTTGGCTTGGCAACTCGCCAAAGCGCCCCTTCGATGGCCGCCGCTTCGTCTCCTGGCGTTGTTACAAGGATTACGGCGCAGGTCTCCCCGGCGATCTCTTCGTCCATCTCATCTCCGGCATTCACTACATCACCGGCATCGATGCCCCTCCGATCCGCGCTTACTCGACGGGCGGCATTTATCATTACAAGGATGGCCGCGAATTTGGCGATCTCCAATGGACCATTCTCGACTATCCGAAGTTCCAGGTCGTTCTCCGTTGCAATCAGAACAATAAGTATGAAGACCAGCTCTTTTCCTTCTACGGCAAAAAAGGCTCCATGTTCATCCGTGGCGAAGGTGCTCCTGCCGCTTTGGGCGCTGGCGCATCTCTCGCTTTCCAGCCCGAGCCGCCTTATCACACCCGCGAGGACTACTCCATCGGGTCGTGGCCAGAGAAAGCTCGCGAGGAATACATCGCTGGCTGGAACCGCGAGCATCCCAGTCCGGGCCCGGGCCAATACAAAGTCGAAGCCGAAGCGGAGGTGTATGCCGCGCCTTCGAGTTACAGCGACCTCGTCGATCACCAGGCAAACTTCTTCCACGCGGTGAGAACTCGCAAGCCCGTCGTCGAAAACGAAGTCTTCGGCAACGTCGCCGCCATCTCCGGTTGCCACATGTCCAACAGTTCCTACTTCAGCAAGAAAGTAGCTGTGTGGGACGGAGCATCCAAAACCATCAAGGGCGAATAATCCTGCGGTGGATGTTCCAGATTGGAAACCTGATTCTTGCGGTTGGGTTTTCCGGGTGCCCCCACGGGCCGCTTTTGCACGTGGGATCTTTCGAGATCAAAGTTGTCGGGGCGCAGGACTCCTGGGCCCCATGTCCGCATGATTGTTTGCCCTTAGTTCGTTTATAACAAGCAGCCCTTGCGGCGAAGGAGGCCAATGAAAAGTTTGCCACCATCTTTCGCAGGTTCGCAGAGCACCTCATCCCGCCGTAAATTCCTCAAACAATCCTCCGCCGCTGCGTTAGGTTTCTGCATCGTGCCACGTCGCGTCCTTGGCGGCGCCGGTTACGTTCCGCCCAGCGACAAGGTCAATATCGCTTTCGTTGGCGTTGGCGCGCAGGGGCTGCGCGTCATGCTTCGCTTTTTGCGCGAACCCGATGTGCAGGCCGTTGCCGTTTGTGACGTGAACAAGTCCGGCGACAACTACCCGCAATGGGAGACTCACGAGTTCTGCAAATCCGTGCGTAACTTGCTTGGCGTCGATTCCGGTTGGGATTGGCTCAGCCCAGACCAGCCCATTGACTTGACTCATACCCTTCACGTGACCGGTGGCGTCGCTGGGCGCGAGCCCTGCCAGAAGATCGTCGATGCCTACAACGCCGCCCAGAATCGCTCCGGGTCTTCCCGCGGCTGCGCGGCTTATGTCGATTTCCGCGATCTTCTCGAGAAGCAAAAGGATCTCGATGCCGTCGTGGTTTGCACCACCGACAACTTGCACGCGGCTGTCTCTGCCGCCGCAATGAGGAAAGGCAAACACGTTTTCTGTCAGAAACCTCTCACCCACACGATTTACGAAGCGCGGCGCGTTGCCGAAATCGCTCGAGAAACTGGCGTCGCCACGCAGATCGCCGTCGGCAATCAGGCTTCCGAAGACACGCGTTTGCTTTGCGAATGGATTTGGGCTGGCGCCATTGGCCCTGTTCGCGAAGTCGTCAACTGGTCCAGTCGCCCCTTCTGGCCGCAAGGGTTGGAGCGTCCCAAGGACACCCCGCCCGTTCCCGGCGGTCTCGATTGGAACCAGTGGCTTGGTCCTGCTCCCGATCGTCCCTACAATCCCGTCTATCTGCCATTTTCCTGGCGCGGCTGGACCGACTTCGGCTGCGGCGCTCTTGGCGACATGGGTTCGTATAGTTTCGATACCATCTTCCGCGTCCTCAAGCTCGACGCACCATTGAGTGTCGAAGCCAGTTCCACCGATCGCTACGAAGAGACCTATCCCATGGCCTCGATCATCCATTTCGATTTCCCGGCGCGCGGCGACATGCCTCCGGTGAAATTCACCTGGTACGACGGCGGCCTGAAGCCCGCGCGGCCTGACGAATTGGAATCCGCGCCGGCGCCCACCGGCGATCGCACCACCGACAACGAAGGACTCCTGTTCATCGGTGATCGCGGCAAAATCCTCTGCCGCTTTAGTGGCGGACATCCTCGACTGATTCCCGAGTCGAAAATGGCCAGCTTCCAGCCGCCGCCGAAAACCCTCCCGCGTTCGCCCGGGAACGAACGCGAATGGCTCGACGCCTGCAAAGGCGGGAAGACCAAGCCCGGCGGGAATTTTGAATTTTCCGGAATGGTTACGGAAACTCTGCTCCTCGGAAATGTGGCCATCCGTTGCGGCGAGAAACTCACTTGGGATCGCACCACCATGAAAGTCGCGAATTCTGACCAGGCTCAGAAGTTTGTTCGTCCCGACCGCCGTACTGGCTGGGAACTTTAGGAGGCATTCATGTCCGCTCTATCGCGAAGAGAATTTCTCGGCGCAGCAGCCACTTCCGCTGCGGCCATCAGCTTCCTCGGTGTTAATCCGCTAAAACTGTCTGCCAACCCGCTCGGCCTTCCCATCGGCTGCCAGACCTGGCCGGTCCGCGCCTCCATCGCCAAGGATTTCCCGGGTGCCCTCAAACAACTCGCTGACGCTGGTTTTCAGTCCATCGAGCTGTGTTCGCCGTATGGCTATGAGGAGTTCGGCTTCGGTGCCCTTGCGAAGTATTCCCCCGCGGAGCTTCGCAAAATCCTGAGCGACGCGGGAATCACCTGCGTCAGCTCGCATTTCGGCATCGACGAGCTGCGCAAAAACCAGGATCGCAGCATCGCTTGGGCCAAGGACATCGGCCTCACGCAGATGATTGTGCCCTCCCTCGACGGCCCGAAGACTCCCACCATGGACGACGTGAAGCGCGCGGCTGACGAATACAACAAAATCGCCGAACGGGCCGCGAAAACCGGCATCCAGCAGGGCCTTCACAACGAAGGTTTCGAGCTTTCCACCGTCGGCGGCAAACGCACCTACGATATTCTGTTCGAGCTTCTGGACCCAAAACTCGTCAAGTTTCAGTTCCAGGTATCGACCATCAGCCGCGGCTATGACGCCGCCGAATATTTCACCAAATATCCCGGCCGCTTCATTTCCATGCACGTTCAGGGCTGGTCGGCGGAAACCAAGACCATTGTGCCCGTGGGACAAGGCACGCTCGACTGGAAGAAAATCTTCGCCGCGGCAAAAATCGGCGGTATCCAGAATTACTTCGTCGAAATGGATCTGGAGAAGATGCGCGCCAGCGTTCCCTATCTCCGCCAACTCCAGGTCGACTGACGCCTGAGACACAAGTCTGGTTCGCCTTACTCGGCTCGCAGCGCGTCCACCGGGTCGACCCGCGCTGCCCGTCGCGACGGCAAGTAGCACGCCAGGAACGCCGTGGCCGCCAGTCCGCACGACACACCGATATACGTAACGGGGTCCATCGCTTTCACGCCGAACAGCAGCGTTGACATCAGGCGCATCACGCCAAAGGACACGACAAGTCCGGCCAGCACACCGATGCCGGTCAGCAACATACCTTGCCGCACGAACATCCCCGTCAACATCGGCAACTGCGCCCCCAATGCCATGCGAATCCCGATCTCCCGCGTTCTCTGCGACACCGAATACGCAATCACGCCGTAGATTCCCACCACACCCAGCAGCAGCGCCATCCCGCCTGCCACTCCTAGCATGATCAGCGCGAATGAAGTCCGCGATAGAGATCTGCGGTAGAAATAGTCGGCGGTATTTACTTCTGCCAACGGCAGATTGGGATCCACCGACCACACCGCCTGACGCACCGCGTCCATCAACGCCCGGGATCCAGCCCGGGGGCTGCGGATCGCGTAAGCCACGCCGCGCCTCACAGACAGCGATTCGCTTTCGAAATTGTTCATCATCAGCGGCCAGTACGCCGCTTTCGTTGGTTTCTGGTTCACTCCATCGTCGTAAACATTTCCGGTCACGCCAACAATCTCACGCCAGTCGTCTTTCGAACTGACGCGAATGCGCTTGCCGAGCGCTTCGCCGGGAGTTGGCCAGTACTCTCGAGCCACGTTCTCCGAGATCACCGCCACTGGAAGTTTTTGATAGATGTCGTCCCAGGTGAAATCGCGTCCCGCCACTAATGGTATCTGCACCGTCTTCAGGAACCCTGGAGCCATGAACTTGAACTGTAGCAACGGTGGAAGTTCGCCCTCCGCGTAGGTGCGGCCTTCGACGAAAATCGGATCATGCCAGCCCTGCTTGTCCATCGGAATCTTCGTGCCGATCGCCACCGAGTCCACGCCCGGAATGGCTGCAATCTTGTCCTGGATCTCCTGCTCGAAGCGTGCCACCCGCTCGTCTTCTTTCACTTCTGTCTCCGGAATATAAATCCGGAACGTCTGTACCTGCTCCGGCCGCCCAAATCCCGGATTCACATTCGTCAGCGCCCGAAATGTCCGGATCATCAGACCGGAACAAATCAGGAGCACGAGCGCCAGCGACACCTGAACTACCACCAGGGCGTTCCGCGTTCGGTGCTGCTGCCGGCTCTGACTCAACGCCCGCCCGCCTTCGCGGATGCCGGTGCTCAAATGCGCCCCCGCATACTTCAGCACTGGAATCAATGCGAACAGCAGGCTGGCCAGCACCGCGATGCCAAGCGTGAACAGCAGTACCGTTCCATCGACGCCGATGGCCTGCAGCCTTGGAATTCCGGCGGGCGCTAGGGCCACCAGCAGCCGCAGCGCACCATACGCTAACCCCAGTCCCAGCGCGCTGCTCAACATTCCGATGATCAGACTTTCAAATAGCAGCTCTCCGGCGATGCGTCCCCATCCGGCGCCCAGTGCCGAGCGCAATGCCAGTTCCTGGCGCCTTCCCTCGATCCGTACCAGCATCAGGTTCGAGACGTTGGCGCAGACAATCAGCAATACCATCCCGATGGATCCCATCAGCACCCACAACACGTCCCCGATGTCGCCCACGACTTCCGCTCTCAACGGCTTGGCATTCGGTCCGATGCGCGCGTCTTCGAACAGCTTGATGCTGAATCCCGGCGGCGCGTCGAAACTCCTCATCACAATGGGCAGCATCCGCGCAATATCCGCATTCACTTGCGCAATTGTCACTCCGGGTTTCAAGCGCCCTATACCGTCAAAACTGAAGTTCCCGAGGTGTGTTTCGTTCCGCTCGAGTTGCATGGGAGTGATGATGGCGGGATCGGAACGGTCGAGGAAATGAAAGTCGCGCGGCATCACTCCGATAATCTGGTGAGGTTTGCCGTTCACCGCCAGAGTCTTGCCAACGGCAGACTGATCTCCGCCGAATTTGCGCTGCCAGTAGCCATAAGTCAGAACCACGGTATCGGGCGCGCCCGGAGAGTCGTCCGCTTTCGTGAACTCGCGCCCCAACATGGGCGGAATGCCCAGGACCGGCAGCACACCGTCAGTCACGACGAGCAGGTCCACTCGCTCTGGCTCGGCTGTCCCTGTCACGCTCACAGCGTCGGTCTGATACAGCCCGATGTCCTGGAACGTTGTGCCCTGTTCCCGGAAGATGAAATAGTCCGAGGGAGACATCTCGAAATCCTTGATGTTGATTCCGGGTGCCGTCAAACGGACCGCCGCCAGTTGCTCCGAATGGGGATAGGGCATCGGCTTAAGCAGGACGCTTTCCAGCACGCTGAACACCGCTGTGTTCGCGCCAATCCCTGCCGCCAGCGTAATCAGCGTGACGGCGGTAAACACCGGCTCTCGCCCGAGGCGCCGCAGCACCTGCTTGAATTGACCGCCGATTGTGGCCATAACGAACCTCCCGGATGGCTCAATACCTGGTGGGCCGTTGAGTGGACCGCTCTCCTACACACCCACACTGATCAATACGTCGTCCAGCCCCGGAAGTTCCGTGCTCGGCGAATTTGTCGGGATGCAAGGGGCTGAGGCGGCAAGGATCATGGTTAACTCGCCTCTCGCACCTCTGCGCAAGGCGCCCCACCACTGATTACGGGATGAGCGGCAGCAGCAAGGCGCTCGGGTGCTCCCCATCGTGCAGAATCGTGTTGCTGCGGGAAGCCGCTCGTTTGATCAATTTCGCTCGTACTCCGGTTGTTCTACTGGGCCTAATCTTGCTTGATGATTTACTTATAATATAGTAATATAAACTCGTGGTTATATGGCTGCTGGCCAGCCATATGGGCCTTGCCATTCCGGCCCACTGCTCTTTGATAATTGAATCCGATGGGGCCCAAACACCCCGCCGAACGCCGGTCCCCGCAGCACCGTATCGTACGGTGCTGCACGATTTCCATACCCCACTCGACTGAACCTCTTTCGTTTCAGTCCAGCGACTAAACCGGACGGTCTTAGAGTACCGGCGTAACTCCTTTGTTTCTGCCACATCGACAACCTGTACGCGCAACCTATTTAGTTTCAATCGTATACGGGAATGACCGGGGCAGGGGATCCCGATTATTGTTAACTGGCGTTCCGCAACCTCCCCAAACCACCTCCTGACCAACCGATTACGGCACCACCGGCAGCACCAACGCCGATGCATGCTCTCCATCGTGCAGAATCGTATTCGTTGCCGTCGCCATCTTCTCGGACGTGGCTGCGGCTTCGCCCGTATTAAGGTTGCGGTCGAACCTCGGAAAGTTGCTGCTGGAAACTTCCAGCCGGATGCGGTGCCCGGCCTTGAACACGTTGCTGGTCGCCCAAAGGTCGATCGTCAGCGCGTACACCTGGCCCGGCTTCAGTAGCGTCGGCCTCTCCCGCGAATCGCGATACCGTGCGCGTAGAATTCCTTCGCTCAGATTGATCGCGGTGCCATCCGGATAAACGTCTACCAGCTTCGCCGTGAAGTCCGTATCCACCGCCGACGACGACGCAAAGAAATCCAGCCGCACCGGCCCGGTCACTTCCAGATCGTGTTCCAGCGCCGGCGTCGAGTACACCAGCACATCGGGCCGCTCTTCCACTCTGCGCTGGTCGCGAGGGCCCGGCGCCAGATGGTCGCTGTCGCAGCACAACGGTCCTCCGATGGTCGGCGCGGGATTCGCCGGATCGTACCTATACTTGTCCGCGGCTTCCTTCGCCGGCGCGGAAATGGACAGCGAGCCTGTGCCCTTCGCGGAATTCGCTCCGCCATCCGAATGCAGGTAGTACCTTGTGGCTCTGGCCCGCGCCAGCGGCCAGTCGTCTTCCTCCCGCCACTGGTCGATGCCCATCACAAAAATCTTTACCGGTTTTCCCGTGGCGAAACTGTTCTGCACGCCCTTGAACAGCCAGTCATACCACGCCAGCGTGACGTCGTTCTCCTCCATCTTTTCCGCGTCCGCTCCGTAATCCACTTCGCCGATCTTGCGCCCGCCGCCCGCGTGGCCGCCGATCACCACCAGCAATCGCTGCCCCTTTCGCGCTTCTTCACTGCCGCCATTCGCCTTGATGCCCAGGTAATTCCGCAGCGAACCGCCAAGAAAAATGTCGTACCACGCGCCCGTGTGCAGCGCCGGCACTCGTACATCCCCAAAGTGCTCTTCGATCGAAACTCGCTTCCAGAAATCGTCATAAGAGGGATGCGCCAGCCAGTCCAGGTAATACGGCGCGACCACGGCCGCCGCGCCATTCACCGCACTTTTCGGATCCGTATTGAAAATTGGGTATTGCGTCAGAGGCAGCACGTTGACCGCCTCCGGTTTGCTCGGCATTCGCTCCACCTGATGCAACACCGTATCCTGCGCCAGGCCGCTGGTCCACGATTGGTCGAACCATTGCTCAAACGCGCCGCCCTGATACGTCCAGTTCTCGTGATAGTTGCTGGCGGTCACCACGGGACAAATGCCCGCCAGATGCGGCGGATGCGCTATCGCCGCGAGCATTTGCGTCGCGCCGACATACGACCCGCCGAACATCCCTACCTTGCCGTTGGAATACGGTTGTGCGGCAATCCACTCAATCGTGTCGTAGCCGTCTTCCGACTCGTGGATGAACGGATACCAGTCGCCGTCAGACGCGTACCGCCCGCGCACGTCTTGCAGAAACACTACGTATCCCCGCGACGCCGCCCGCTGCGCAAAGTCCACATCATAGCCCCACGGCACCGACCTTCGGTAAGGCGTACGCTGCAGTAACACTGGGAATTTTCCCCCGGCGTCCGGCCGGAAAATGTCGCCGCGCAGAATTACGCCATCTCGCATCTTCACCTCGACGTTGCGTTCGATCTTGACAGCGTAGGAATCGGCTGGAAAAGCCCGCGTGACAAAAACGACAAGGAGAAGCAAACACACCACAGCACGGAACTTCATCTGGAAACCTCCGGGATGCACCACAGGAGCGACTGCCGCCATTCTCTCCTCGAACGCTCGCGAAGGAAAGAGGTCTCGCGAAGAATCTCACTTGGCGATGCGTTTAGTCATGAGGTAGCGCTGATGATCTATAAAACCGCGGCGCTGGTACAGCTCAATCGCTGGATTGCCATGGCTCACTTCCAGGTGGAGATACTTCCCGCCGTGTTCAGCGGCAGCCCTCTCAGCGACCTCCAGCAGTCGTGTCGCAATCCCCTTCCCGCGATGCTCACGTGCGACAAACAACTCGTCCACCCACGCGCCTTTGCCCTGATACTCGAGGCTGAAGTCAAAGCAGACCACCAGATACGCCACCGCTGTCGTGCTATCGCGTGCAAGAAAGAGCAAGCCGAACGCAGGGTTCTGCACAAGGTCGTCGAGGTTCTGGCGCACCGTCGATTCGTCGAAGGGCTCGGACCACGGATCCTCTGCCTGCATGGCGCGCATCAGGCCGAAGATATCCTCGATGTCGCTATGCGAAGCAAGTTGCGTTTCAAGCGGCATGCGCTTATTACAACATAACGCTGGGTACGAGATGACTAACGACGGGCGAAGCCCGGCTGGAAACTCAGCCACAGCGCCGCCACCTGAAGGGCGGCCCCGAAGAAGAACGCGATCAATCGCGGCGCCCATGTCAAGCTATCTTTGTTTCGGAATACAAAAACGGTGCCCGCAATTGCCGCCAGTCCGATCGCTATCGTCAGCGGGATCTCTGTCCCCGAAAAGGTGCCGCTGATGACATGCGCAATTCCCAACAAGTAGAGCCAAATCAGAATCATCAAAAGGAGCCAGATCAGAAAGACGGGAAGCGCGGCGAACCGGCTCCAACTGGCGCCGCGCCACGTAAGTGCCGCGACGAGGCATGCCGGCGTCACCTGAATCGCGTGACGAATCGGCGTGTGACTCACGAACCCCACCATCAGCAACGATACGATGAGTCCCACCAGGCACCAACTGACCCTGCGGCTCGCCGGCTCATTGTTCATACGATTCCCCCCTTCGGCCAACATAACTGGCTCGCTCCAGGGCCCTCTTCCCGCAAATGCTATAATGAAAATCAGGGGGCGACACGGTTTCGACGGAAGCTGTCGCGTCCCGGAGGCATGCCGGGGGCCACCCGCCCGTAACTGGATGGAAACTAGAACTGCCAACAACAACTTGGCACTTGATGCT
>Ga0335071_10001800_pt1 | contig 23027 bp, 20 predicted proteins | sample Lox_Sample_15_FD_206724 | JGI IMG/M metagenome (GOLD analysis project Ga0335071, IMG submission 206724) | Soil microbial communities from Loxahatchee National Wildlife Refuge, Florida, United States - Lox_Sample_1.5 | ecosystem: Environmental > Terrestrial > Soil > Wetlands | place: USA... | reverse complement strand
AAATAGGCATATCGATCCGCCATTTCCTGATCGCCCACTTGCACTAACCCGATCACGGGAACGAGATTCCCAAGAAACCAGAGCCAGCCGACGATTAAATAAGGATGGGATCGACGTTGTCTCCACGACAAAGCACTGATCATGCACAACAGCAGCAGACAAAGTCCCACGACCCAGCCTTTGAGTCGATCCCCTTCATACGGGTAAAAAACCGCCAGCCTGGCCGGCCAAACCGCCTTCCACAAATACATGACGTATGCATACGCGGAATTTGCAATTCGATATGAGATCGGCAGAACTTCCATGGCCGCCATCGACTGCTTCTGCGCGCGAAGCGTGATCAAGCTGCTGGCTACTGACAGAGCAATCAACGGAAACTTTTCCACCAAAGCGCGCTGCCATAAGACGCGACCAAACCCCTCTTCTCGATGTGCTCCAAAAGTCCAGCCGACCCTTGTCAACGGCCAGTAATCCAGTAGAAGGAGCGCGAACGGCAACGTCACGATCATCGGTTTAGCAGCAAGGCCCGCAGCAAACAGAACGACCACACTCAGGTAGCGCACAACTCCAGGCTTTCGCGCGTACCATCCATAAGCCACCAACGTCAGGAGCAGACAAAACATGCTGAGCACATTCTTCCGCTCCGCCACCCACGCCACGCTTTCCACGTTCAGAGGATGAATCGCGAACAACGTGGCGACCAACAAGCTTCTCCATCTCGCCCGAGTCGCCCAAACCAAAAGCAGGAAGAGCAACCCCGCGTTCAATCCATGAAGAACCACATTCACCGCGTGATGTCCCGAAGCATTCGCCCCAAACAACTGCCAGTCGAGCGCATGCGATAGCCAAGTCAAGGGATGCCAGTTCGACTCCTCCATCGACACCAACGCCCATTTCAGCGTGGGGGGCGTAATTCCGGAGTGAATATGCTCGTTCTCGACGACGTACGCCTGATCGTCATAGTTCACAAACGGATGCCACAGTACAGGCGCATAGACTGCTATCGATGTGATCATCAGGGCGATCGCCAGTGGCCACACAGGCTTCGCCGTGGCAGATTCCACCGCCGGCGCGCTTGCTCTTCGCACGAGCTGCGGTGATGACCCTTTGGATTGGCGAGTCGTCCTGACGTCTCTCGGTTTCGTTCTGGCTTTGGGCATTACCATGCAATAAAGAAGATGCTCGGTAACAACTACTGTGCCGCAGTCACTTGAGTAATTTGCGCGTGAGCTAATGCAGGGTCTATCGCTAACGCTTGCGCCAACGCCAGGCGTGCCTCCGTGTCAAAGCCAGCCCGGTGAAATGCTTCCGCTAATTGCAGGTAACCGCCGCTCGCGGGACGTTCAACAACAGCTTGTGCCAGCGATCGCACCGGCTCTCCCGCCACTTCCCCCAGTCCTGCAAAGGCGGTCACCAATTGAGGATCCGCCTGCAGCGCTGCTACAAACTTTGCCCTTGCCTGTAGGGCATCGCCGATCTGCAAATAATCGGTGGCGAGATTCTGGTACGCATCGGCTTTCAGTCTAGAATCTGTGGTGTGTTGAATCGCAATTTCATAATGCGGGACGGCCTCGCGCAAACGTCCGTGCCATTGCAGATCAGCTCCCAGGCTGAAATTGCTCAGCGGATCAAGGGGCTCAATCTGAGCAGCCCGGGTGAAATGCACGATCGCATCTTCCTGCCGTCCCTCTGACTGCAGAGCCACCGCCAACTTGTCCTCAGCGACTAGAGTTGATCCCGTGACCTCGATTGCGTGCGCCCATAGCTCCTCGTTGGTCTTCCAGAAACCAATTTGCCTCCAAGTCAGGAAACTGAACGCAGACACAACCACGACAGCGACAACCTTCCGTCCGCGCGCGGGTAAGTCGACGCCCCATACAACGGCCACAAAGATGCCGAGCAAAGGTAGGTATGCATATCGGTCCGCCATACCTTGCGCTCCCACTTGAACTAGCCCTAACACCGGAACCAATGTTCCCAAGAACCAAAGCCATCCCATCAACAGAGATGGTCTCCTGTTCCGCGTCCGCCAAACCATCCAGCTGATCGCGACAAGAAGAATCGCCGATTTGGCCCATTGCCACGGAGTTAGTGAGGCGGGATGTGGATAGAACAACGCCAGCCGAACTGGCCACACTGTCTTCTGCAGATACAGGACGCAGCTATAAATCGCATTCGTGACTCGCAGGCCGAAAGGAAAGCGTTCTGCCGTCGCTAAGCTTGGACGTTGAGCCAGTACTGTGACAACTGCGCTCGCAGCGGATAGACACAAAAGAGGAATCTTTTCCAGCAGCAGTTTTGATCCGGGCAGTGTTCCGACGGAATCTGCTATAGCCCCCTCATTGCGCATTCTGCGCAGGGGCCAAAAGTCCAGCAGCAACAGGACAAACGGCACAGTCACCAGCATGGGCTTCGCCATCAGTCCCAAGACAAAGAGCAGCCCAACAAGAACGTATCTCCTCAGACTCGGTTGCCTCACATACCAACCGTAAGCAGCAAGCGTGCCCAAGAAGAAAAACATGCTCAACACATTCTTACGCTCGGCAACCCATGCCACGGACTCCACGTTCAACGGATGCACGGCAAACAGTGCCGCCACAGCGAAACTCTTCCCCATCTCTCCCGTCGCCCCTGCGAGCAACCAGAGAATCAGCACCACATTGATGGCGTGAATTCCAACGTTCGTCCAGTGATGCCCCGCTGGGTCGAGACCCCATAATTGGCAGTCGAGAGCATGGGAAAGCCACGTCATCGGATGCCAGTTGCTTGCATCAAATGCTGTGAAAGCCCACGCCACCGTCGACCAATGCAATCCGGCTTTGACGTGTTCATTTCCAGTGACATAGTCAGGGTCGTCGTAGTTCGTAAACGGATGACTACCCACTGATGCGTACAACGCGATGACCAGCACCACCAGCAACAGAGACAGGGCAGCCAATCGCCATGCGTTCGGACCCGGATTCTCGGTGGCGTGCGACGATTTAGCCGTACTCCCTGCTCGTTTTTTGGGGATCAATCGGTGCTTGGCCTTCATGGAATTTCTTGTGGACTTCGGCCGCCGGAGACTCCGCCATTTATGAATGCGACAATGCTGAAGGTCGTCTCAATTGGCGGCAGTTCACACAAAGGCACTCAAACGCTGATTCGCCGGGTCGCACCAGATGCCGGCATGCCGGGCAATAAAACGTTCCTCCAACCCCGCCGGTAAGATCGACCATTTCCTTGAACTCAGCGTTCTCGACGCAGTACGGGCAACGTACGCGTTCCACTCCAGACTGCTGCCCCTCAGCCTGTATTTTCTGATCGTTCAATCAGCTGTCCGGGCGAAGTTTACGAAAGAATTGTTAACCGCAGATGAAAAAGGTTCAGGCTGTTGGCACTTGCGATCGACTCATTATCAGAAAACGGTTAACAATGTCCTCACCACCAGTTCGGGCTGGCGGTGCGTATCGGTTTTCATGAAGATACGCTTCAGATGAGTTCGGGCTGTGAGAGGGCTGATAAACAATTCCGTGGCGGCCTCGTCCAACGACTTCCCGGCCACAATTTTCGCTGCGAGCGTCGCCTCTCCGCGCGTCAGTCCATAAAGGGAGATTAGCGCCTTCTCGTCCACAACCAGCCCCACATCACGGTCATAAAGCCGAAGCAGCGCCAGCCTCTCCTGTGCAACCGGCCAGCAATTCAATCCTGGTCCCGGTACTACCCTCACGATGAGAGCGCTGCGCGATTGCCTGCGCTCCAGGCAAAACGGCGAGCCTTGGGGCTCTCCGCTTTCCGGGGTTGCCATAGCTTCTTGTAGCAACCGGTAGAGCAACCGTGTGTCCGAAGCTCGCTCGGCCACAAGACCGGTTCGTGCCAGCGAAATGCCATCGCTTTTTTTCAGAATCGCCAATGCGGCCTGATTGGCGACATGTGGGTGCCCATCCGCTCGTACTAACATCGCTCCATGCCGCACCAGTTCCAGGCCATAGGTCAACGCGATCAGGACGTCTCGGGCAGCGGCGCTCGCCGACGGATTCGGGCACCCGGGGCCAACCTTCCCCGCGCCAACGATTGCTCCCCCACATTCTGCAACTCCGTCGGGCGCCCGTTCAGGCAATGGCAATGATGGATGATCCATCAGGATGACTCTGGGACGTCTCCATGAGTGAATTCAACCGAAAGAACGACGGGCAAGTGTCCGCAAACCCTGTTTCGTCCAAATGACGGGCACTTTAAGCGGATGTGAAATTTATGTTGCGAGCCCTGATTTTGTGGAAAACGCGGCCGAACATACAGAGACGGACGGCGAAATGGCACGTACGAATAGCTGCGATTGGGTTATCAGCCCGGGGTTTTGGATGACTCGCGTGAAGGGTGGCTTCAAAGCAGACGTATCTGACTTTCTTAAGAGCAGGTGGCGGATGCTGGGTATGCCGGGCCAACGTGTAGGAGATTCAGCGATGATCGCCAGACCCCGCCATCGGGCATTACGATTTCAAACACTCTGACAAGACTGGCTGAGGCGTCGACGGACAACTGTGGCTCAACACAGTTTTTAACGACGAGTGGTTCAGTTATGATGCGGCAGGAGACATCACCGATGTCTACTAGTCAAGCCCAAATTCTGGCGGTTAGAAGACTCGGCAAATCTCCCCGACCCCGACGTGGCCGCCGCCGAGATCGCCGAGAACCTGCAGCGGCTCTGAACCAGTTTGCGCAGATTGCGGCAGACCTGATGAAAAATGCCCCACGTTTAGACGGTGACTGAGGGTAATTTATGACCGATGGTGCCGAGGAAAATAAGCCGTCCGCCTCCGGCGCTTCAAGCAGCAGCCCCACGGACGACAATTCCGCTCCCAAAGGAGTACTTCCAGATGAGGAGGGACCGGGACGGATAGCAGTTGAATTGACGTCGACCAAGAGTCGTATCCGCGATCTAGCCACCGATAAAGCCATCCCACGACAGGAGCGCGACCTCCTCCGTATGTAGTACGACCGCGAAGTGGAAAAACTTCAGCTAAAGCTCCGCATGTTCGGCGAAACGGAGAAAATCAAAGCGCTGGAAAGTGCCGTTCGGACGGAGGATGAGGCGGGGAGAGCCGGAAGTGAACGTTCCTTGGATGAAGAAGCGCTTGTCAAAGCTCGTTCCGACCTCCAACAAGCCTCAAACGCTCTGGAACGCCTTTGTCGGGATGACAATTACTGGGAAAAGCAGGAAGCGTCGGCTCGTAGATGGCAGGAGAGCCGAAAATGGGAGGCGATTACACCTGAGGAACTAAAGCCGGCCGTAGAGGCGATCCGCCACACTATCGAGCACAACGGTTTCTGGCAGGCAAAACGCAGCACCCAAAAACTCTGTTTTGCGGCCCTCCACCCAGGATCGAATACGGACTCGGACGGCGCTGGCGCGGAAGGATTGGTCCCGTACAGACGTTTCTTAGTCGGCCGTCTTGGTCAACATATCGAGAAACTATTTTTAGGATCTGATCGCCCGGCTCCTGTCATTTTCAAGTCGTATCTCGATGTCTTGGAAGCTGCACTGAAGGCGACCATCCGGGGTGGCTTCCAGGAGATGTACGATCTGGCGAAGTCCCGAAGTGATTTGCTTAGCTTGCATCCCGTTGAATGGACAAGAAGGCAGTTGGATATTCTGATTTCCGCCGAGAAGTCGGGAGTCAAGGGTTGGATCAAACAAGTGTGCGCGCCTTCGGATTCTTCGACCGAGGCGTCGCGTGTCCTGCTGAACCGATTCCTCCCAAAGCAAAACGGCTACGAGGACAACACGGAGCTACTTATCGCTGCCCGAGGTGTCTAGGATCGAAGCACCGGGCACTCCGCTACGAAGGGTTAATTCCCCACGACATGCGCCGCTCGGCGGCCAAGGCGCTGCGCGCGGCGGGAGTACCGGAGTCTGTCGTCATGGCGATGGGCGGGTGGAAAACGGCTGCGATGTTCCGCCGCTACGCTATCGTGAGCAGCGCCGACCAGCGCGCGGCGGTAGAGATGCTAGAACGGGCAAGGGCAGAACGAGCTGCGGCTATCAGTGAAGGAATAACGCTGATCCCCTCCCCCAACCCTGCTTCGAGGGAGCCTAAGCCAAACTAGGGGCTTTGAGCGTAATGGCGATGTTACGCCAGTTGACTATTTCGTAACCGTCAGCTTGATGCGGTTAGAACGCAGTGGCCCGCGCTCACTGGACCAGAATACGGCATACGGCATTTTCGTCATCATTTCTGGCGCATAGTGCTCGGACACATAACTCCTGTAATCGACCACAAGCTCGTATTTGCCGGGCTTGTTGACGAAATGTGTGACAGGCTCTTTCATGCGTGTTCCCACGAAGTCGCCGCGATCCAGCACAACAAAATCCCAAGGCTGAGGCGGTGGTGGCAGTTCATCGGCCAAGAAGGTTGTAACCACCTCTTTGCCTTTGTCGTCATACACCCAGATGTTTGTCCGACCCCCTCCCCACGCCAACGAGCGAGGCACGACCAGATCATGAGAACCGACATTTTCACGGATAATTTCGAGTTCTAGATTGTCGTTGATCTTGCACGAGGAACTTCGGCTGCGAAGAGTGACCTCCAACATCTTGTTTGCCGTCTCCTGAGCAGAAGACAGACGGATCGTGACTACTGACAATAGGAGCAGCCAAGCTAATCGTTTCATGAAGAGCAATTTACGCCGCTTTTGAACTCGAATCCATGACAGACTGACGTAATCAGGCGATTACGCTCAAAATCCGTTCGGCGCCCGAGTTAAGCCCCCGAAACAGCCCCTTTTTGCGGTTTTGGACTCTAGGGCCGAGAAGGATGGTAAACCGAATTGATGCGTAAAACCCGCATAAATGCTGGGGTTCGCTGGTGCCGGGAGGGGGAATCGAACCCCCACAGGGCTTTTGGCCCCTGCGGATTTTAAGTCCGCTGCGTCTGCCAATTTCGCCATCCCGGCTGCGGATTTCATTTTAGCTTAGCCGGGGCGGGCAAACTCTGCGGGAATCTCCAGCCCTCGTCCTCGGCGCCTGCCCTTGCCTAAGTAAAGACGGGACGGAATACATTGGACTGCCGTCTGTGGGTTTTGCATCAGTGGCCGCTGTCGATTTCTGATGTCCTGCGTGTGGTCGTCAGCCCGCCCGGCCACCAATTCCAATCGCCGGCCACGCATAACAGCGCAGGTCCAATCACAATGCGGACGATGGTTGCGTCAATGAATACGGCTACGGCCAACGTAAATCCGAGCATCTTGATCACAAGGAAGTTGCCGAAGGTGAATGCCGCGAATACCACAATCATGATCGCGGCCGCACTGGTAATCAGTCCTGCGGTTTTGGCAATCCCCTCTGGGATCGCCTCCGCTTCACCCATCCCATTCCTCCTCTCTTCGAGGACTCGCGCGACCAGGAAGACTTCGTAGTCCATACTCAATCCGAAGACGATGGCGAAGGCTACGATGGGCACGATGGGAAATATGCTGGCGGTTCCCTCATGAATTCCGAAGAGACGGATGCCGTGCCCCTCCTGAAACACAAGGACTAAGGCGCCGAACGACGCGGCCACCGAGAGCAGGTTGAGAACAATGGCCTTGACCGCGGCGAAGAGCGACTGGAACCCGGCCAGAAGCGCCAGGAGCGTCCCTCCCACGACCAGGGCCAATACTGACCAGAATCGCTTCCGGACAATCGTCTGATAATCAGCAATGAGTGCAGCAATGCCTCCAATGCGGAGGGTGGCGCCCGGAACTCCCGTGAGAAGTACCGCGCCCGACTTCCGCAGTTCCCGAAGCCATGCGACCTGATCGTTCAGGGACACGGAAGTTGCGGGTAGGATTTCTATAAGGGCCGCCCGCCCGTCGCGACTCAGGAAGGCTCGGCGCGTGTCCCGCGGGATGTTGGTGAGTCCAGATCGGTCGCTCGCTGCAATAGTGGTAAGCGAGATGACTTTCTCGGAGCGCGGGTCGCTCGCGAGGCGTTTGCTGAAACGATCCAGCGCGTTCCACCCGGCGTCCGTCTGGGCAATGGAATCCGTGGGAAGTTCGAGAATTACACGCAACGAGTACACCATGCCCACCCGATCCATTTTTTCAAGGGAGTGGAGCGCGCGGACTGATTCCGCCTGTGAAGGCAACCAATCCCCTCGGGGGACGTTGGTATCGAGCCGCGCGGCTTGGGCGGCCAGAAGAAGCAGGGGAGTGCCCGCGAGAAAGATGGCGAGCCACGGGTGCGCAACCACCACTTTGCCCCATCGCCGCCAGCGCGCCTCCGTACGGGGAGCGCGATGCTCGTCAAAACTGGCAATGATCGGCAACCGGCCGGCATTGATGCGCGAACCGAGAGCCGCCAGCAGCGCCGGAACGAGGGTGATGGACAGCAACACACTCGTTCCCGCCACCAGGACTCCCGCTATGCCGATGGAAAGAATTTCGCTGATAGGGACGGTTAAGAGCGCCAGGAATCCTATGGCCACGGTCGAGGCTGAAATCAAGAGTGTACGACCCGCACGGCGTGCCGCGATGTCCGAGCATTGAACCCCACTTTGCCCGCTGGCAATCGCTTCCCGGAAGCGGCTGACCATAAGCAGGGCGTAGTCGATTCCCAAACCAAGCCCAAGCATCGTTGAGAGATTCTGAACCAGGATGGAGAGGTGCCAACGCATGGCCAGGAAGCCTGCGATGGTCAGAGCGCTGGCGATGGCGAGTTGGCCAATCGCTACTGGGATCAAGGCGGCAACCACGCTTCCAAACGCCACGAGCAGCAGCACGAGGGTGCCGGGAATCACCAGACTCTCGGCGTGCCTCACGTCATCGGCGCTGGCTTTCCGAATGTCGAAATTCAGTGGCGTCTCTCCCGAAAGTTCGAGGTTCAACGCCGGATAGCGGCCCCGCAATTCGTTTTGCAGCGAGTTTTCCAGGTCGTGAAGCTTAGGGACGAACGAGTCCACGGGACCCTCGGTCGAGGCCAGTCCCACAAGAATAAAAGTTCCTCCGCCTTTGCCCAGGAAAATCGGATCGCGCAGATCGAGATAGGAGACGACTCCGGATACGGCGGGCTCCGCTTTGAATCGGTTGGCAATCGTTGCCAAAGCTTGCTCGCCCTCCTCCGAATCGACCGGGGGAAGTCCCTGAATCACCAGGACGACGGTGTTCACGAAGGGCGAATGAAAGCGAGTGGCCAACTCCTCCGGAACTCTTGAGGCCTCGCTGCTTTCGATGCGGGTGGCCGTCTCCAGATGGCGCTCGGCGTGAAAGGAGAATGGAAGCAACAGTATGACGACGACAAGGACTACCCCGGCCAGCCAGAAACGGCGCACATGCATGAGATTCATAGTGTCAGGCGATCGGGTAGTGGGCGAATTTCTTCTGCGTTTCGCTTGTCCAGTGCGAAATCCTGCCAGTTTGAAATCGTAAGGATCTGCGGAAAAATCAGCAATACGGGAATTCGCCCACTACTCAACATCGTTACCTACAGAGATTCGGGCCTTGCGGCAAATATAGTGGGCACGGTTCCAATTTCTGACCGGTCCGTATTATCGTGTGGTAGCGGATATACGGTTCCGGTGAAGCATGCAGAAATTCGCACTTCTGTTTTTTGGTTTGCTGTTCGCAGCACAACTTGGCACGGCAGACCCACGCATTGGCTCCTGGGCGCTCATCTCTGCGCAGTCTTCCCTGGATCCCCCCAACAAACTCACTATCACCCGTGTCCACGAGGAAGTGCACGTCGTGATTTCAGGCGAGACGCACATCGATTTTAAGGCCAAGTTGAACGGTCCTGAAGGGTCTGTACCGGGCAATGCGGCATTCAATCAAATCGAACTGCGGAGGATCGACAAGCATCAAGTAGAAATCAAAGAGAAGAAGGATGGGGCCCTGGTGGCGACCATTCGCGACAAAGTGTCGAGCGATGGCAACGAGTTAACCAGCCGGACTTCCCAGAGCGGCCATGCCGACACGATCACTGTGTGGCAGCGGAGCGGAGGAAAGAAGTCCGCCACCGATCCGTTCGCGGGAGAATGGAGCGAAGATCTGAGCAAGACGCGATTGCGGCAAGGGATGGCGCTCAAGATTGAGGCGGACGGAAACGGCGGGGTCCGCTTCTTGGGTGATTTCAGCTACAGCGCTCGCTTTGACGGTAAAGAATACGATCTGAAAAACTCACGCAACGATACCGTGACCCTGCAACTCATCGATGCTCACACGGTCGATTCCATTTACCGGCGAGGCGATGAAATCACGCAGAAGGACCGGTGGGTGGTTTCCGCCGACGGAGCAGAAATGACGCTAACCACCACAGGCACGCTAGAGACCGGCCAGCAAGTAAAAGAGACACTGGTGTTTAGAAAACAGTAACTAGGGCTGTGCCAAGCCTGCTGCACCCGCAGGTGAGGCGCCTATCGGCAGGTTCCCCACGGCGCTGAACTCACGCGGCGCAACCGAAATAATTCCCTTGCGGTGCATGAATTTCAGGATGCCGTTAACTGTGTCTTCGAGAGTCGGATCGGCCTTACCCCAGGCGGAAACATTCCGAGCCGCCTGATAGCAGGAACTCTCGTACCGCTTGAACTCCATCGCCGAGATGTTATCCACCGAGTTCACCAGAAAGTCCAGCAGCGGAAAGAGGAGATCCTCTTTTCTGCATCTCCGGATCAGTTCAGGAACGAACTCGGGAAGGCTGAATATCTCAAATTGCCGGCCCGTCGCCTTGGTGATCAGATTGGTAATGTCCATCATGTTCGCGTAATCGTCTCTGACTACGTGATAGTTCTTGTTCTCTGTGCCCGGAGTGGCGGAAATCGCAACGATATTGTTGGCCGTGATGTCTGCGGGAACGAAGCTGACCTGGTTCAGGGCATCGACTCCAATGCCATGATTCACCATGAACGCCACTAAACGCACGGCAATATCGAAGTTGTTGCCGCCGCCGGTAATCGAAGGACTCACCAGAGCGGGCCGGAAGATCCGCGTAGTCAGCCCGCGTCGGCGCGCGTCCATAACGACTTGTTCCGAGACCCACTTGGATTGGCTGTATCCGAAATCGAGAAGCTCCATATTCTCGTTGAAGTCGGTCTCGTAGAGAAATTTCTTATGCGCCCAGCCAAAGATAAATGTGGTCGAGACCAGGTTGAAGCTTTTGGGCCGGCCTTCGAACGCCAGTCTCAAGATTTCATTCGTGCCCAGCACGTTCGCGTCCCGCATGCGGTCGTAATTGAGCAAGTAGTTGACGGTTGCGCCGTTGTGGAACACGGTATCGATTTCATTGGCGAGCGAATCCCATGTCTCACGCGTCAAGGCCAGGTCTTTCTGGCCGAGATCTCCACAAACCGGGAATACGCGAGTCTCGAACATCTGCATCAGGTCCGTCGGGCAATATCCCATCGATTCCATGGCCGCCCGCAGTCTTTGCTTGCCCTGGTGCTCGTTGGAAGCCCTGACCAGAACGTGGATCTTCGCGTTGGTTTGTTCCAGCAGACTTTTCACCAGGAACGGTCCAATGAAGCCGGTACCGCCGGTGAGCAGAACATTATTCAGGACGGGCGTTTGGGGCAATGCCGCTGGCGCCGAAGGCTCGAAGATGAGCTTCGTGTCGTTCCTCATCATCCGCTGTTCTGCGACGCGCTGCTCTTCACGGAAAGCCGCCAAATACTGCCGCAGCGGAACGAGTGCTTCTTCGGGAGCATGCTCCAACTGTTCGGCCAGTCGAAATAGCTCGGCAACGCTGACACGTTGAATAAGGCCGATATCCACCTGTCTGGCCAGGATCTCGGCGTCTTTGTTCTTCAGCAGTTCCTTGATTTCGTGCATGAACACAACCAGATCCATCGAATCCAGTCCGGCTTCGACAAGGTTGTAGGGTTCGGTGCCCGTCAAGTTGTAACGGGCTTTCAAAGCGTCGAAAGGCGACTGGCTTACAGAACCGGAGGCGGAGGCTTCAGCATCCTTTTCCCGTGAAAACTCGGAGAGCACCGTAAACTGACCTTGCAGCCACATGTGCTTGGCTTTATGGCGCATGATCTTGCCCGAACTAGTTCTGGGGATGGCGCGGGGAGCGATAAAAGAAATCAGCGCCACTTCGACGTTGAGGTAATTTCGGACGGCAGCTGCAATCTTCAGCGCATCAGGAAGGGCTTTTGGATTTTTCACCTCGGCGACGACTGCCAGCGCCGGCTCACTGTCTTCGTTGATCTGGAACGCGGCGACACAATTCCCACGGACCAAGCCGGACGCTTTCTCGACGACGGCTTCGATATCTTGCGGGTAATAGTTTTGCCCGCGGACGATAATCATGTCCTTGATACGACCGCAAACGAACAATTCGCCGTCGTGGAAGAAACCCATATCGCCCGTGCGGAGGTAGCCGTCGTCGTAGGGGCTGTCATCGACCAATCGAGCGTGAAACAGCTTCAGCGTCAATTCCGGATTGTTCCAGAAGCCCGGGCACTTACTTCCCCCGGCAATCCAAATTTCGCCGATACGGCCTGGCTCCAGAGCGACGTGCCTCTCCGGATCCACTATTTTTACGGTGAGGCCGGGCAGAGGGGTTCCGCAACTGACAATCTGAGCGGCCGAACTGATTTCGGAAACCTCTTTGGTCGGACGGGCCTTGCCCAGGGCAACGGCATTCTTGTTGACGGAAATAATATTGCGGCCTCGGAGGGAAACCGCCAAAGTATTCTCCGCCAGGCCGTAGGCGACAAAGAAACTCTCCGATCGAAGTCCGTAAGGCTGGAAGGCCTGCAGAAATCGCGTATAGGTGTCCGGCTTGACGGGTTCGGCGGCAACCAGCAACTGCCGGAGCGAACTGAGATCGCAGGTTTCCAAACTCTCCTTCGAAATTCGTCCAGCGCGCAAGCAATAGTCATAGGCGAAATTGGGCGCGGCTGAGGCGCTGGCCCCATAAGTCTTGATCGCGTCGAACCACAGGGTCGGACGCTGAATGAAATCCGTCGGTGCGAAACCGTAGGTCGTGCCGCCGGTCAGCGCGGGATAGAGGTAGCAGCCAATCAGCCCCATATCGTGATACTGCGGGAGCCACGAGACCACAACCGGCGCCTCATGGTCGATCACCAGCGGACAGTTATGCAGAATATTCTCGTGCGTGACCATCACGCCTTTTGGATCGCGAGTCGACCCCGAGGTGTACTGGAGAAACAGGATTTTCGAAGCGCCGTTGGGTATTTCGCCCGGAATCATGTCGACGAAGTCTTCGGTGACCACCCAGCGAAGAGCGGATACGTAGTCGACGTCGACGCCGCACTCCGAAACTCCGCTTCTGGCGAGATTTGTCTTCAGGGATCCGAGGAAGTCTTTGCTGGTCAAGATGCCGGCTGCCTGGCAATCCTTGGCGATGTGGATCATTTTGTACAAGGAGCTCTGGAAGCCACGAGAACTGGGAGGGTAGACGGGCACAGGGATCAGCCCGGCGCGCACGCAGCCAAAAAACGCGCAAATCATTTCGAGGCCCGGCGGATAGGCAAGCAGAAGACGGTCCTGCGACGCGAAACCATGGTCCTTGCGCAAGTGTCCGGCGATCACTTTGGTGCGGTGGAGGAACGACTCGTAGGAGTACGCTCCAATCGGATTGCCGTTCACGTCGATGTACGAATAGAGAACTTTACTCGGGTGCTGATCCCCCAGACTATCCAGCTTGCCTAAAATCGAAGCTATCATAGATTCGGATCGGTCTCATGGCGGGGGCGCCGCCATTCGTAAGCCTCCTTGTTAATGAATAGAATGCCGTTATAAGAAACCAAAAGTCTCGCTGCGCCCCATGCACAAATGCAAGACCGACTCCGCGAACAGAGGCTCAACTATTGCTTAAGACCATGCGTTCTTGGTCCAATGAGACGAGCCTCTCCCCACGTCGGATCAACCGATCAGGAAACCTCTGGTTCTATTTCCCACAGAGCGGCGATAGTAACAGAGATTTGGAACGCTGGGAAGGAGTTACCAGCCACGTCGTTCCCGAAAAGAAACGAGGTCTTGCTGGTTCGAGCGGTCGGAAATTCCCTTGATCTTCCTCAAGTTTTCGAGCTAGCATTCATGTTTAACACTATTTTCTAACGCTTGCGCCGGAGGCGGCGTGTGGGCGCCCTCGGCAAACTGGGCCGTGGATGCGTTCGTCCACCTGGACATCAATTGTGCCGGTAACATTTGAGACGAGGCGGCTATTCTGAATCCGGAGATTGATGATCTTGTACCATCGGAGGCCGCGCTGCGACACTCCGTTTCCGACCCTGCGGTTCCGCCTTCGTTCCCGAAAGTCTTGCGCCGCCGGCTGGACGATTTCTTTTCCGACGGAAATATTTCCCCCAAGGCCGACCGCGCCATGTGGGCCAAAATTGCCGTGGGGCTGGCAGTGCTGGCGGGCAGTTGGATTGCCCTTTACACGCTCAAGCCGGATTCATGGAGGTTCGTCGGCCTTTACCTGGTAAATGCCATCGCACAAACCTTCCTGCTGCTCAACATCGCGCATGACAGCAATCACAACGCCATCTCATCGGTGCGGTCGGTAAACAAAGCCCTGAACTATGTTTTCGATGTTTGTGGAATCAGCTCTTATATGTGGCGGATCCTCCACCATCGAGGCCACCACTCTTGCATCAATCTCCACGGGGAAGACGACGCGCTTACCGGACGCGGCATCCTTCGCTTCACGCCTCACGAACCTCGGACGCCTCTGCAACGCTTCCAGCACATCTATGCCCTGCTCCTTTACGCGGTATTTTCTCTCGACTATGTGTTCGTGAGGGACTTTGAGTGCTTTTTCTTCCCCACCCACGACTACCTGAAAAACACGAAGCATCCGGCGCGAGAGTACGTCATACTTTTTGCGGGAAAAGCTTTCTACCTCACGTACATGCTGATCTTGCCAGTTGTGTTGCTGGGGAAATCTCCTCTGCTGGTCGGCCTGTCGTTCTTACTGGCCCACTTGATCATCGGCTTGAGCGTGGCCCTCGTCTTCCAGACGACACACTGTGTTGACGGCACTTACTTTCCCTTGAGCCGCGACGAGTTTGATAACGGGATCTATCACATTTTCGCAACCACGGCCGACTATGCGACCGAGAGCCCGATGGTCGGCTGGCTAGCGGGCGGGCTCAATCACCATATCGTCCACCATCTGTGCCCTTTTGTATGCCACACGCACTATGCTTCTTTGACCCGGATTGTGAAGGAGACCGCCGAGGAGTATGGCGTTCCCTACCGGCAAAATCCCACGATGAGCCGGGCGATCAAGCATCATCTGCTACTCTTGAAGCAATTGGGAAAACAAGATCAATTGCAGCACGCGGATAGTGAGGCGTGACCTTGCCGCAAAGCATTCCCGCCGTCTCCCGATTCCAATCCTTCCTCGATTCGCGCGCCATGGCGCGCAATCCCGTTCAGGTTTTGTCGAAGTACACCAAAACCCATGGCAGCACTTTCCGGTTCTATTTTGGCGGCGTCAAAGAGGCCATTGTTACCACCGACCCGGTCGTCATTCAGCGCGTGCTGAAGACCAATTCGGAGAACTACCACAAGTCCGAGATCCAAAAGAAGCGGATGGGCCATTTCCTGGGCAAGGGTCTTCTCACCACCGAGGGCGAAGCCTGGAAAACACAGAGACGCCTCATCCAGTCGGGTTTTGAGCGAAAGCAACTCGAAGTTCTATCCTCCATCATGCAGGACTCCCTCGCGGACTCGCTTCGGGATTTCGACAGACAAGCCCGGCTCGGCCCTGTCGACATCTACCCGCTCATGATGAAGATCACCTTCGCGATGGTAGGCCGATCTTTGTTTGGCGCCCGGTTGAAAGAGGAAGACATCGACCTCATCAGCACAGCGATTTTGACCGTGCAGGAATTTATGGTTCGGCAAACCATTCAGCCCTACCTGAATGCCTGGTTTGCCGTCTCGGGCGAGTTGCGCAGGCACTGGGAACTGCGAAGCCGCGCCTTCGGGGTGCTGGACGAATACCTCCAGCGGCGACGCAAGGAGGCCCCCGGCCACGATCTGCTGCAGATTTTGATGGATGCCCGCTACAGCGACGGCCACGGCATGCCCGACGAGTTGATCCTCAGTGAGAGCATGCAACTGCTGGTCGCCGGCCATGAAACATCGTCGAATGCTTTGTCGTGGCTTCTGTACTTACTCAGCTCGCGTCCGGATTGTGTCGAGAGAGTGCGGCAGGAGTTCGATTCTGTGCTGGGCGACAAGCCTCTGAGTTACAGCGATGTTGCGAAGTTCGAGTTTACGACGCAGGTCATCTCGGAGGCGCTGCGCTTGTATCCGCCATTCTGGATGGTCGACCGTATGGCTCTCGCCGACGATCGTGCAGGAGATGTCGTCATACCCCGGGGATCGACGGTCGTTGTGTTCATTCACGGCGTACATCATTCGCCGCAGTACTGGGAGAATCCAGAGAACTTCGACGAAGAACGCTTCTCCAAGGCGAAGGAGAAGCTGCACACACCCTTCGCGCATTTGCCCTTCGGAGCCGGCCCTCGCGGATGCATCGGCGGCAATTACGCCATGCTGCAGATGCTCATGATTCTGAGTGTTCTTCTTAGAAAATACGATTTCTGCCTGGTTCCAGGCCAGACCATCGAAGCGCGCCCCATGGTGATCTTGCGTCCCGAAAACGGCATCCGCATGACCTTCACCGAGGCAATCCCCCGCGGCGTCGGCAGACTGTCCGACTGTTCCGCCTAAAGTTGCACATAGGGGCGTAGCGGGTGAAGCCAGGGTTCCGTGATGCAGAGCGTCCATGGGAACGCCTGCTGCAAGCGTTTCGCCTCTATTTCGTCAGGTGGATTAACGTCGGCGAGGGATTCTCTTTGCCGAGGCCTCGGATCCAGGTGGCTCACGGAACGGTTCCACAGAAATGCGCTCGTAACGCACGTCCAGCACGGTCAGGTGTTCGGTACCGCCTGGCACTTGAAGGACTACGCTGTCGCCCGCTTCCGATTTCATCAACGCGCGCGCCAGAGGTGACACCCAACTGATGTGGTTGCGGTTGAGATCGACCTCGTCGGTACCCACGATGCTCACCACTCGCTCCGCTCCCGCGGCATTGGCATAGCGCACGGTCGCTCCGAAGAATGCCCGCTTCGCCGCCTGACCCGCTCGCTGAGCTTCCGGGTCCACCACTTCCGCAGCTTCGATCCGCTTGGTGAGAAAGCGAATCCGCCCATCGATCTGCCGCAGCCGCCGCTTGCCGTACTGATAGTCGGCGTTTTCACTGCGATCGCCGTTGCCGGCGGCCCACGCCACCACCTCCGTCACGGCCGGGCGTTCCCTGGTGAGCAGAAACCGGTGCTCATCTTTGAGGCGCTGCAGGCCGTTCGGCGTTATGTAGTTCTTGACATGCGCCGTGGGGGCGTCCGGTTGTGGTTTTCTCGTAAACCCTTTTCGCATCTCGAGTCTTTCCAGTGGCCCACTTCAGTGCCCAGTTCCGAGTGATTCTATCTTGACGTGCCCCACATCTCGCGCTTTTCCAGATGTGGGAACCAGCCACGTACCGCTTTTAAAACCACAAGGAAAGATTTGTTCTTCAAGCGAGATCCTACTCTCAAACACCGCGAAAGATGGAGCACCCAAGATTTGAGAATTATCTTCGTTTCGGGAGTTTGCCGTTTGACGGAGAAGTGGGCCGCGTCGCCCTCAGAGGTACCCACTCTTCGGAACTGATGGTGTGCATGTCATATCATGTTGGGGCAAAGGAGCAGTACTAACCCCACTCTTATGTTCATGCGAATTCGAGTTTGTCTCCTATTGGTCCTGATCTCTGCCCTGACTTTATACGGCGCCGATTTTTCCATGAAGGTGACCGACAAGAATTACCTCGATACACAAGGCTTCAGCGTCTTTCTCTACGACAGCACGTACCATCCCGTTTTCGTGGACCAAAAGAATACGGCCATGGAAATGATTCTCCACGGCCAGCGCATCGCCACCAACGGCGACGTGCGCCTGATGCCAACCCCCGAGCAGTGGGACCTGGTGGCAACTCTTAAAGATCGCCACGCCGACAAGGAGAACAATCGCCTCAGCGCGGACCTCGCGTTTCCAACGTTCGATCTTGACTACACACTCGAAGTCGCGGCGGAGCCGGGCGGCGTGAAGGTCAGCATTGATCTCGACAAGCCGCTGCCGCAGAAACTGGCGGGGCGCGCGGGCTTCAATCTCGAGTTCCTGCCCTCCATCTACATGGGCAAGGCTTACCTCGTCGACGGAACCAGGGCGGGCATCTTTCCGCGCACGCCAAACGACCCGATGATAAAAGTCTTGCCCCTGCCCGATGAACCGAAAAAGGCGTACTACCTTGAGGACTGGGATAAGGCCAAGGGATACACTCAGCCGCTGCCGTTCGCCGAAGGCAAGAACATCACGCTGGGCGTCGACGACGCGCTGGCCCGCGTGAACGTGGTATCGGATACGGCCAACCTCATGCTGTTCGATGGGCGCGATCGCGCGCCCAATGGCTGGTTCGTGTTGCGTTCGCTGATCCCTTCGGGCAAGACCACCGGCGCCATCGTCTGGCACATCCGGCCAGACGTGATTCCCAACTGGACGCGGCCGCCTGTGATCGCGCACAGCCAGGTCGGTTACGCGCCGGGCTTCCCCAAGGTCGCGGTGCTCGAACTCGATCCCAAGTATGACGCGCCGAAAATGGCGCGAGTGTTGCGCCTGATGGAGGACGGATCATACAAGCAGGTGTTCGAGGGCCCGATCACGCCGTCGACGCCCTGGCTGCGCTACGTCTATTCGAAATTCGATTTCACTCCCGTCAATGACCCTGGCCTCTATGTCATCGAATATGCAGACCAGCGTACCGCTCCCTTCCCCATCTCACAGGACGCTTACGCCAACATCTGGCAAGACAGTCTTGACCATCACCTTGCGGCGCAGATGGATCACGTTTCCGTTCGCGAAGGCTACCGCATGTGGCATGGCGCTTCGCACCTCGATGATGGCCGCATGGCGCCCGTTGTCGGGGAACAATTCGACGGCTGGAACCAGCCCACGGCCACAGACGGCAAGTACAAAGGTGGCGACCACATTCCCGGGATGAACGTGGGTGGTTGGTACGATGCCGGCGATTTCGATCTCGAAGAGCCCGCGCAACTGAGCGTGATTCAGAGCCTCGCCCTGGCGTATCGCGAATTCAATCTCAAATACGACGAGCTCACGGTGGATGAAGCCGCCCGTGCGGTTGAGATGCACCGTCCCGATGGCGTGCCGGATACGGTGCAGCAGGTCAAACACGGCGCACTGCTCATCCTGGCGCAGTTTCATAACATCGGGCACGCTATTCGCGGTACGCACGAGCCAGACCTGCGCCAGTACACGCAAGTGGGCGACGGAGCCTCGAAAACTGACGGCCGCATTTACGATCCCAGGCTAGTCCCCAACGAAACGAAGGGCGATTATTCCGGCAAGCCCGACGATCGTTGGATCTTCACGACGAACAATCCATATTTCCAATGGAATGCCATTGCGGCGCTGGCTGCGACGGCGGATACGCTGAAAGGCTGGGACGACGCACTTGCGAAGGACTGTCTGGAGACCGCCATCAAAGCATGGAAGGACACGACGGCAAATCCAAGGCTGTATCCGACAAGCAGCGGGCCAGAGCGAGAGGCTCCCGCAGGTGGTGTGCTCGCTGCGTCGCAGGGTGTGGTCTCTGGCGCACCAGGCGCTCCGGCAGCTCCGCCCGCTGGCTCCGGCCACAGACGATCTTTCGTTGGCATGGACTGGCCAGCGGCCCTGGAATTGACCATCGCGACGAATGGCGCCGAGCCCTACAAGTCCCGCGTGAAGGAATTGTTCCCCCAGATGATCACGCCAGAGCAGATGGACTTCAATGGCTGGAAAGCAGTGCGGGTGTTGCCTTATCTGGATGCGAGCGCGAAAGATCAAATGCGCGAAGCGGTGAAGACGTACGTGGCGGGTTTGGACAAACAGTTGGACGCTACCCCGTTCGGTGTGCCCCCGAGCCTTGGGACGTGGGGCGGATCGGGCGCGGTCGTGGACATGGCCATCCGAATGTATTTTCTGCACAAGACATTTCCGGATCTCGTGAGCCCCGAATACACGATGCGCGCCGTCAACTACATTTTGGGCACGCACCCAGTATCGAGCACTTCGTATGTAGCAGGAGTGGGTACGGTCTCGAAGACCAAGACGTACAGCAACAATCGCGCCGACAACTCTTACATCCCCGGGGCGGTGATACCGGGATACATCATCATCAAGCCAGATTTTCCGGAGTGCATCGATGACTTCGGATTCCTATGGTTCGAGGATGAAGCCGTTGTGGCCGGGTCGGCAAGCTGGGTCGTCGCCGGCAACGCCGCGAATGCGATCATTAAGGAATCGAAGTAGACCCGGCACTAAAAGCGCCCTGCGATCCTGAGGGTGCCGTGCCATTTGAGCCTCCTCGTTGTCAGCCGTTGCGCACGATCCGCGGCGGCGAGCGCCCCATCTTTGCATTGCATCATTCCCACGGAGAGCGCCCCATCCTTACGTTTTTTGTAAGGGTGGCCGCCGCTGCTGTCGGCGCAACTTGTGTACGTTCTACACTACCCGTTGTGTATACCGTCGTCGCGATTCAGAGACTGCCCACCAATTCGAATTTCGGAGCACCCGGGGAAAGGAGCGCTCGAACGTCTCGCATCGGAGGTTGGCCGAAGAAGCGGGAGTATTCGCGATTGAATTGTGTCGCGCTTTCATAGCCGACCTCGAAGGCTGCACTGGCAGCATCGAGACCATTGTTCAGCATCAGGCTCCGCGCTGATTGAAGCCGCAGTTGTTTTTGATACTGCAGCGGACTCATCGCGGTCAGCATCCGGAAATGATGGTGCAACGTTGATACGCCCATGCTCGCCACATGTGCGAGTTCTTCCACGCGCAGAGGCTTGGCATAATTCGCGGCTATCCACGCAATCGCTTTTGCCGTCCGGTGGCTTTGATCTCCGAGTGTTGCTACTGCCCGCAAGCGTGCTCCCACGCGCCCCTGCAGGACGCGATAGATGATCTCGCGCTGAATCAGGCCGCTCAGAAAAGGAATGTCCTGCGGATTACCCAACAGATCCACCAGGCGGCAGCATGCGTTCAGGAATTCGGGCGTGGTATCGCCTATCGATATAGCCGGACTGTCCGGTGAAGCCTCCGCGACATGAATTTCCTCGCGGCTGAGCAACTCCCGCACCATGGACATGTCGAACTTGATTGACAGCGCGAGACAGGGAACATCCTCGGTTGCCTCGGCCACCCAGCTCACGATCGGCAAATCCACCGCAGTCACGACGAAGCGCGACTCGTCATAGATAAAGCTGGTCCGGCCAAAGTTCACCTGCTTACTGCCCTGTGCGACCACGATGACTCCCGGATGGTAAGTCATCCGGCACGGCGGGGTAGGCGCAGTCCGCTGGTGGAGGCTGACGCCCGGCATCTCTGTTGTCCGATTCTCTTCTTTGCCCAAGAAAGAGGCAATCTTCTGTGAGAGTTCTGACTGCGATCCTCGGGCCTGGTTCGCTTTCAGATTGGGCTTTTCTTTTGTGTTTTTCATGTTACGAGCGCCGTCGGCTTCTGATGAAGATAGCCTGTTGGCAGCCGCGATGCCACTGATTTCTCGCCCGACAAGAGGAATAGGCAATAAGTAGGCAGGATCGGGCTACCCGTTGACGGGCTTTTACCCATAAATTCGAGGATGCAAGGAAACAAAATGAAGACGCGCACCCCTGGAGAGAGCCATGAAAACCTTAAACCTAATTATGGGCCTATTTCTATTCACAATGATTGCGCAATCGTCCTACACGCAGCAGTCGCCACAGCCGCCAACCGAAACGATTAAAACTGCCGCAAGTCATACACCCGAGCAACAAGAAGTCATCAACCTCTCAAACACGAAATGGGATTGGATGGCAGACAAGAAGGTCGATTCCTTAGAGACACTATTTGATGACAAAGCCATGTTCACTCACATGGGAGGGACATGGGGAAAAACCCAGGAACTAGCTACCATTAAGAGCGGTGGCATCTGGTACAAAAAAGCTGCAGTTTACGCAGTGGACGCTCGCTTATTCGGTAACACAGCCATCCTGCTAGAGGACATTGATTTGCAGGCAGTAGTCGGTGAGCACGAAGTCACCAACCCTTTTATGGTGACTGAGGTGTATATCAAGGAAAGCGGCAAGTGGAAGCTCGCTCAACTCACGTTCTCGCATCTGCTTAGGCCAGTCAAAATGAATAACAAGAACAATTAACCACACAAGTAGCGAGAGCCGGGAGTTCCACAAAATTCGGCGCCCGCCCCTTGTGTATGCCGTCGTCGTACCCGCCCTTCGCAAAGTGCTGTCTAATCCCGCGAAGGACGGGGTACCTGGTCCCTTGAGCTTTACTTCTTGGGCCGCGACTCCGGCGGCACAAGACCTGCGAGGCGGTAGTACACAACGAGCTGGCCATAGTGTTCCCCGCTATGTTCGATGAGGCCGTATGCGATGTCGAGAACGCGCGCTTTCTGGTCAGGGAGATAAACAACCTCCGTCATCAGGCCTTTCTCGCCTTTCGATTGAATGGCGGCGGCGCCGTCGGCAACGGATTTCTTCACGAATGCGACGATATCGGCCTTCGTTTTGTACTCGTCGCGCTTCGGATCTTCTGCCGCGGGAAGTTTCTGCCCCGTCGCAGAATTAGTGAAGTAATACATTGAACCCGCCGCGTGCAGCAACTGCTCTGCGAAACTGCGCTCGGCGGGCGTCGGCTTGAAGTCATATTTGTCCTCGGGAAAATCTTCGGCCATCGCCGTCAGCTTGCGGCCAATCTCATTCCAGGAATCGAGCACGACTTTCACTTCCGGATCGGCAGGTTTGATGGCTGCATCTTTCTTGATTGCGTCCTGGGCATGCGCGGGAAACGCGCCTGCCAGCAGGACGATTGCTAGAAACGGTATTCTTTTCATTTCTTTCTCCACGATTGAGTTTCGCGAATCAAAGCTTCACCTTCTTATTTCGCCTGCGCCAGCTTCGTAACAACTGCGGCAACTTTATCGAGCGTCTCGGTCCAGC
>Ga0335071_10001799_pt1 | contig 23047 bp, 16 predicted proteins | sample Lox_Sample_15_FD_206724 | JGI IMG/M metagenome (GOLD analysis project Ga0335071, IMG submission 206724) | Soil microbial communities from Loxahatchee National Wildlife Refuge, Florida, United States - Lox_Sample_1.5 | ecosystem: Environmental > Terrestrial > Soil > Wetlands | place: USA... | reverse complement strand
ATCTCCTGCTGCGCCGACTCATTGCTGGGATCGATCTCCGAGGCATGCAGAAACTCCGCCAGAGCTCCCTGCACGTCTCCCGCGGCCGCCAGCTTGCGGCCTTTGGTCATGTGCTCGGATGAAGCGGTGACGCGGACCCTGGCCAGAGCAACCTTGAAGCGCGCATCGCCGGGGCTTTTCTTCAGAGCCCTCTGGTAGGCGTCAAAGGCTGTGTCGTAATCTTCCCGCGCCTCGGCAATCTTGCCCTGCTTGAAGTCGGAGTTGGCAGATTCGGCGCGCATCCGTGGCGACGCCAGCCCGATGCATGCGGCGGCAGCCACAAGCACGATGGGAAAGACCCATTTCAACGATCCGGTTCTGGCCGGTACGGACTTGCGGTTCATCCTTCTCCCCGTGAAGAGCGCGGAATCATGAATGCGCTGCCTGGCCGACCCACGCAACGTGCTCTCGCCTGCCCAGTGGGCTCTACTCTAGGTTTTCCCGCGCCAGATGCCTGGCAAAATCGCTTCATCATTTTAGCGCATCCCCACGGGGGCGAATCGGTCGTCGCAGCCGATGCTAGGATGAAGATTCAAGGACGCTTGCCCGTGCCCCGCCAATCCAGCCATGTCGTCGCCGCAAAAGAGGCAGCCGCTCCCCGAAAAACGGTCAGGCCACGTGACCCTGTGGCCAGCGGCGAGCGCGACGCTGCCTTCAACCGCGCCGCCAGCCACAACTACTTCCTGCTCGAAAAAATCGAGGCCGGCGTGGCTCTTCGCGGCACCGAGGTCAAGTCGATCCGGGAGGGCAAGGCCAACCTCCGGGACTCCTACGGTTTGATCAAAGACGGCGAAGCCTTTCTGCTCAACGTGCATATCGGGCCCTACTCCCACGGGAACATCGCCAACCACGATGAAACCCGAACGCGCAAACTGCTCTTGCATCGCGACGAAGTTCGCAAGCTACTAACCAAGACGCAGATCAAGGGGCATACGCTCATTCCCACCCGGCTGTATTTCCGCAATGGCAAGGTCAAGTGCGAACTGGCGTTAGCCAAGGGCAAGCAGGACTGGGACAAGCGCGAAACCGAGCGTCGCCGCGAAGCCGACCGCGAAGCCAGAGCTGCGATCAAGGCCAGCAAACACAGAAATAGCCGGTAAGGCAGCTTTCATTGGGACGCTCTACCGAATCGCTTCCACCCTCACGCCGAGACCGAGACTTTTCCATGTGGAATTCGCGGTGTACACGACCGCCTTCGTCCGCATAGCCAGGGCGAGGCAGGCGCGATCGGCCAGGGACAGGCCACGCTGTCTGACCGCGAGTTCGGCCGCAAGACGCCCCTCTTCCTCGCCGAATGATCGAATCTCGCACCCCAAACCCAGCAGCCGCCGCCAGGCAAAATCCGATCCGGCGCCGCGAAGCAAAAGCATCGTGTGTACCTCTGCGAGGTTAACCGCGCTCAGCAAGCTCCCATCGAGAAGCGGGAGGACCACATCGCTTCCCGGCTCATTGAAGACCACGGCAAGAATCGCCGAACTATCCAGAACCGCAGCTTCAGCCAAGCCACTCCTCCATCTCGCGCTGCGCCTCTTCGCGCCGCTCGGCGACCAGCTCATCCGAAGCCAAAACTCCCGGCTTGGAGAACCGGCTGAACTCCTGCTGCACGCGCCGGATTCGCTCTTCGTGGGACTCAACCTGCAGGATGCCGTCCTTGAGCCACATGACAAGAGTGCTGCCGGGCTTCAAACCCATGCTCTTGCGAATCTTCGCCGGAAGAACAATGCGTCCGTTGTTGTTGATTTTGGAAGTGACAACCATGGCATCTATGTCACGTCCTGCGGCAATGCGATTATTTGTCACAAGCAAGACATACGTCATAAGTATAATAAATGTCAAGATCAGAATATATGACATTCTTGGCCCAGTTTGCCCTATGCCCGCCCAACCATCAACAATAAGCCTCATGCAGGCTCAACTTTCCTTTGTTCCCCTCGCTGAAATTGTTACCGAACTTCTCGTTGTCCTGGCCGCAGACGCGCAAACTGAAAGAAAATCCGGCGCCAAGCCTGCTGTGACTTTGCTGACCACCGATCCTGTGGTTGAGTCGGCTGCGGCTTCCGTGCTTGGTTCCGGCGAGTTCAAAGCGGGCGCCAACGAGACCGTCCTGATTCATGCGCCGCACGGCTTGCTCTCCAAGAGGCTTCTGGTCATCGGCCTGGGCAAGTGCGGCAAGGTGACCGCCCAATCCCTGCGCAACGCAGCCGGGACGGCAGTCCGCTTCGCCAAACCGCGCGGGATTCGAGAGCTGGCCCTCGCGCTTCCGGCGTCAGAAGGAGAGCTCTACGCTGCGGCAGGCGTGAGCGACGCATCGGCCGTTAAGAGCGCTGTCGAGGGCGCATTGATCGGTGACTTCGATCCGGATACGTACCGCAGCGATCGCAAAGACCAGAGCATCCAGCTCTTGACGCTTCTTTCCTCCACCGAGTCTGATCGCCAGGCTCTCGAGTCCGCTCTTGGTCAGGGCGTCATCGTAGGCGAGAGCCAGAACTTCGCCCGTGCGCTGGTCAACGAGCCCGGCAACAAGCTGACGCCGACGATTCTGGGACAATGCGCGCAGGCGATGGCCAAGCAGGTTGGCCTGGAATGCGAGGTTCTTTCGACGGAAGAATTGAAGGAGCTGAAGATGGGAGCTTTCTGGGCCGTTGCTCAGGGCTCGGTCGAACCACCTGCGCTGATCGTTTTGCGCTATACGCCGGATCGCGCGAGCGACGGCCCCGTCCTAGGGCTGGTCGGCAAGGGCATCACGTTCGACACCGGCGGCATTTCCATCAAGCCTGCAGACAACATGGAGCGAATGAAGTACGACATGGCCGGCGGCGCGGCGATGGTGGGAGCGATGCGCGCGGTCGCTTTGCTCAGGCCAGGCGTGCGCGTGATCGCGATCGTCTGCGCCGCCGAAAACATGCCCTCGGGCACGGCGCAAAAGCCCGGCGACGTGCAGACGGCGATGCCGATATCGCCCGACAAATCCGGCAAGACCATTGAGGTGATTAACACCGACGCCGAGGGGCGAATGGTCCTTGCCGATGGCCTCACCTACGCCCGCCGGCTCGGCGCCACTCATCTCATCGACGCCGCAACCCTCACCGGTGCAATCTCGGTTGCGCTGGGCAAGATCACCGGTGGCGTCTTCTCGAACGATGAGCCGACCTACGCCAAATTCGAATCCGCGTTGGAGTCCTCGGGCGAGAAGTTCTGGCGTCTTCCGCTGGGCGAGGAATATGCCGATCTGATCAAGTCCGACATCGGCGATATCAAGAACACTGGCGGGCGCTTCGGTGGCGCGATCACCGCGGCGGAATTTCTGCACGTGTTTGCCGAGGAGACCCCGTGGATCCATCTGGACATCGCGGGAATTGCCTGGGTCGAGGACGCGCGGCCCTACATCGCCAAGGGCCCAAGCGGTGCAGCGATGCGGTCGATTCTGGAATGGGTGCGGAGCTACTAGACGGAGCTCATGCCACTGGTGAATCGGCACCCTGGAACAGCCGGCGACCGAGGCGTAAGTCTCGCGCGATCTCGCGCGATGGTTTTCCACATTTGAGACTTCTCATCAAGGCGCGGGTGGTGATGCCTCGGCGTCTTCAGCCGATGAAGTAATCAGAATCACGAAGACCGGCCCGGGTCCGAGCGGCCCCGTGCGGCGCGTGTTCGCTAAAACGGCGGGAACCAGGCATGACCGATCGAGAGGCATTGTTCGAAGCCGCGCTGGAGAGCCTGCCGGAAGCCGCGGCATTGCTCGACGCCGATGGCCAGTTTGTGTTCTGGAATTGCGCGGCGGAGGCTATCACCGGTTACTCGAAGATGGAGATCATATCCCGGCCGGTTCCGGCTTCCCTGGCGGTCCTGCTTGCCGAACCGGCGTCTGTTAATGGGGTCCCAGTCGCGGGGGTAGCGGGCTCGACCCGAAAGGCCCTGTTCGTTGCGCGGCATAAACTCGGGCACGAGCTGCAAACGATTGCGCATTGCACTTCGCTGCGCGATGCCGGAGGAGAGTGGATCGGCACGGCAATCCGGTTTCACCTGGCTCAGAGGCTCGTCGCCTTCTCGAACGGCGCAAGCGAAACGGAGGAAGTCGAAGCGAACCGGGTGGATTTCGAAGAGCGGCTGCACCTTGAGTTCGATGACTTCGCGCGCGGCGGTCCTCCCTTCGGCATCTTGTGGATCAGCGTGGACCAGGCAAAGGAGCTCCGCAAGACTCATGGTGCGGCGGCGTGCCACGCCATGCGCGAAAAAGTACGGCATGCCCTGGCGCAGGGTTTGAGGCCGGGCGAGCAGATCGGATCGTGGGGCGATGTCGAGTTTCTGGTCATCACGCACGAACGCACTTTGGATACGCTTACCTCACACGCGCAGACCCTCGTGGGCCTGGCGCGCGTCGCAGACTTTCGCTGGTGGGGCGATCGGGTCTCGGTCACGGTGAGCGTCGGGGCGGGGCAGGTCGAATGCGCTGACGGGAATGCACTGGACGAACTGCTCGAAAGAACGCGGTGCGCGATGGAAGCCAGCAACCTTGCCGGCGGCAACAGAGCAACGCTGGCCGCGAGAGGATCAGTATGTTCGCAATCATAGGCATCGTCGTTGTCTTCGCCGCTATCCTCTCCGGTTTTCTCATCGAGAAGGGCCAGGTTGCGGTGCTCATTCAGCCGGCGGAGCTGCTGATTATTGCAGGTGCCGCCGTCGGGTCGCTTCTGGTCGCCAATCCGATGCGCATTGTGAAAGCAATCCTTGGCGGTCTGATGGGCACGCTCAAAGGATCTCCTTTCACAAAGCAGCGCTATTTGAGCACGCTCAAGATGATGTACCAGTTTCTGAATAAAGTGCGCAAAGAAGGGCTGCTCGCAGTCGAGATGGACGTGGAGAAACCGAAAGAGAGCGCCCTGTTCAAAAACTACCCCGAGTTTCTCAGCGACCATCACGCTCTCGAATTCGTGTGCGATACGTTGCGCACCGCTATCACCGGCGGCGTGGAGCCGTTTGACATGGACCAGATGATGGAATTGGATACAGAGGTTCATCATCATGGCGCCACGCAACCTGTTGACGCATTAGCTACAGTGGCCGACTCGCTGCCCGGGATGGGTATTGTGGCCGCCGTGCTGGGCGTTGTCATCACCATGGGAGCACTGGGAGGCCCTCCCGAGGAGATCGGAAAGCATGTGGCAGCGGCACTGGTGGGAACATTTCTGGGCATTCTGATGTGCTACGGATTCGTGGGCCCGCTGAGTTCCAACATGCGCAAGCTCGCCGAAGAGCACGACGACTACTTACACGTCTTGCGTGTGCTGTTGCTCGCGTTCCTGAAGGGCTCGGCTCCGATGATCGCCATCGAGATGGGCCGGAGGGCGATCCCGGCTTATGCGCGCCCCAGTTTCGAAGAGATGGAGAAGACCTGCAAGAACAAGGCTGAGGTCGCGGAAGCGGCGGCAGCGTAGAGGCAGGGAGCAAGGGAACGACCCAATGGCCGGCAATGCGCAACCGATCATCGTGATCAAGAAAAAGGGCGGCCATGGCGGTCACCACGGCGGCGCATGGAAGGTGGCCTATGCAGACTTTGTCACCGCATTGATGTCGCTCTTCATTGTTCTTTGGCTCATGGGCCAAAGCGAGCAAGTCAAGAAAGCAGTCGCCGGATACTTCAATGATCCCAAAGGAACAGGCAACCTGCTGGGAACGACAATGTCCGGCACAGGCACAGGCGCCGCTGCGGCGGCCGACTCCAACGCCAACATGCAGCAACTGGAGGATCTCAAGAAGAAGCTCGAGCAGGAGATCAAGGACCGCCAGGACCTGGAAAAACTGATCAAGCAGATCGAGATTACGATCACGTCGGAGGGTCTGCGCATCGAGCTGATTGAAGACAAGAACGGCACGTTTTATCAAAGCGGCAGCGCGCAACTGAGCCAGAACGGGCAGAAGCTGCTGGCGCTTCTGGCCGCCGAACTGAAGACGCTGCCCAACCGGCTGCTCATCGAAGGACACACGGATTCGGTGCAGTATTCGAGCGACGCCGACTACAGCAACTGGGAGCTCTCTGCGGACCGTGCCAATGCAGCGCGGCGGCTATTGCAGGAGAATGGCGTTCGCGGCGACCAGGTAACCCAGGTGCGCGGCTATGCGGACCAGTTTCTGCGAGTGAAAAGCAATCCCTACGATCCCTCCAATCGCCGCATAACCATCCTGGTGAAGAACCTGGGTGACGGCGCACCTCTGCCGCAGCTGGCTCACGCTGAGGTCGTTAGCGGTGGAGTGCCGAGAGCGGCAGGTGCGACCGTCAAGGCGCCGCCAAGTCCGGAGTCGACCAAGCCGCAAAGTGAGCCGCAGGCAAAGCCGTCGCCAGCGCCTCCGGGCTTCTTGGGGAAGATCAAGTCGTGGATACCGCGAGCCGGAAAGTAGGTCAGCAGCATCGGTAGGGCGCGGCGGGTTGTGGAGTGGTTCGCCCGCCGCCCAGCCCGCTCGCCCTCATGAACGGCGGAGGAACGCCTCGCAGGGTTTGAATACAGCGCAGACAGCAAGCCACGATGACGATGACTGCGCCGGCGACGAAGGCCGTCATGAGCACGGTTTCGATCCAGCCCTGCGTCACGGTGCCCGCTTGGTGCGCCATAGGCCAGTAGACAATGATGGTCGATAGAACAGCAGCGGAGATGGTGGTGACCAGGACAAAGGCTGCCGGCAAGATGGTGACCCACGCGTAGACAGCTTTGCCGTGGTTCACGAGCCAGGCGGTCATGGTGGTGAGCGCAATGGCGGCGAGCAGTTGGTTGGCGGTTCCAAAGAGAGGCCAGATGGTGCCAATGCTGCCGCCCCAGACGAGATAACCCCAGCACGCAACGATGAAGCCGCTGGCAATGATATTAGCGGCGAGCGAGCGCGAAGCGGCGAACGGAGCGTGGAGCTTGCCCATCAGTTCCTGGAGCACGTAACGGCCTACGCGCGTGCCTGCATCGATGGTGGTGAGAATGAACATGGCTTCGAAAAGGATGGCGAAGTGGAACCAGTAGCTGGTAAGACGCGCCATGCCGGGAATTCCATGAAAGATTTGCGCCATACCCACCGCGAACGAGACCGGACCACCCACGCGGCCGGCAAGCTGCTCGCCGACCATGCGCGACATTTCCTGCAAGTGAACCGGCTGAAGGCCTAGCTTGGCGAAGGCGGCCGCGGGCACGTTGATGGCGAAGTAGTCTCCCATGTTCATTGAGCAGGCGGCGATGAGGGCGAGAACGCCCACCAGCGATTCCATCAGCATGCCGCCGTATCCGATGAAGCGCGCCTGCGTTTCCTTGTCGATGAGCTTGGGCGTGGTGCCGGATGAAACCAGAGCATGAAAGCCCGAAATGGCGCCGCAGGCAATGGTGACGAAGAGGAACGGGAAGACTTTGCCGGGAATGATGGGCCCGCCGCCGTGCACGAATTGAGTGAAAGCAGGGAATTGCAGGGATGGGTGCACGATGAGCACTCCGACAACCAGTGCAGCGATGGTTCCGATCTTGATGTAGGTGGAGAGATAGTCGCGGGGTTCGAGGAGCATCCAGACGGGTAAAGCGCTGGCGAGGAAGCCGTAGGCGCAGAGCACGATGACGATGGTGTGGCTTGAGAGCTGGAAGGCGGGTGCCAGCGAGCTTCCGGCAATGGCGTGGCCGGCGATGAGCGCGACGATGAGCGCGATTCCACCGAAGATGGAGGGAGCGAGGACGAGCACGCGGCCAGGCCGGCTCCTGAACATCCACCAGCCCATGACCATGGCGATGGGAATGGTTATGCCGATGGTGAAGAGGCTCCAAGCACTCTGGCTGAGCGCGTTAACGACAACGATGGCGAGGCCGGCCATGGCAATGATGACATCGATGACCACGGCGATCAGCGCGACCATTCCAGTGACAGGCCCGACTTCACTGAGCACGATGTGAGGCAGTGAACGGCCGTCGTGGCGCATGGAGCCGACCAGCATGGTCATGTCATGGACGGTTCCGGCGAGAACGGCGCCGGCGACGAGCCACAGAAGCCCGGGCGCATAACCGAACTGTGCGGCGAGAGTTGGCCCGACGAGCGGACCTGCACCGGCAATGGCGGCGAAATGATGGCCGAAGACAACCCAGCGCGGCGAGGGAACGTAATTGTGCCCGTCGTTGAAACGGTGCGCGGGCGTGATGTTGCGATCGTCGAGAGCGAAGGCGCGAGAAGAGAGAAACGCACTGTAGTAGCGGTAGGCGATTGCAAAGACGCCCAGGATGATGAGCAGCAGGGGAAGCGCGTTCAAGCTGTAGACCTCGCGGAACGACGCCCGGGACTGGAGCAGGGACGCCCAGCGCTGAGGCAGTATATCAACTTAATGAATTGAGGAATCGGGCGGACGGGCGGGCGATTTCAGGACACCGGCGGGATCACCGGCAATGGTGTAGTCTGATGCGGGGCTGGAAAGCGTTTACCTGGAGGAAGTTCTTATGGCTATCGTCGCCGGAGTCGATTTCGGCACTCTCAGCGTTCGCGTGACTTTGGTCGACAGTACGAAGGGCCCGATCGGCACGGCTTCCGCCTCCTATCCGCTGCACCGCCGCCGCGAGGACCCCAACTACGCAACGCAAGCGCACGCAGACCAGATGGCTGCCCTGGCCGCGGCAACCCGCGAGGTGCTGAAGACAAACAGAGTCGATGGCGCCCAGGTCGAAGCGATTGCGCTCGATACCACGGGGTCCAGCGTCGTTCCTGTGGGCAATAATCTCGAGCCTCTGGATGAGTACTACTTATGGTGCGATCATCGCGCTTTTGCCGAAGCAGAGTTGATCACGCGCAAGGCGCATGAACTCGGTTTCGAGGGGATCGAGTGGTGCGGCGGAGTTTACTCCCACGAGTGGGGCTGGGCGAAGCTGCTGCATTGGCTCCGCCATAATCCGGAAAAGCGCGAACGCATGGTGACGGCGCTTGAGCATTGCGACATGGTGGCCGCGACGCTAAGCAATGTGACTGATCCGAGCCAGGTGAAGCGCAGCGCTTGCGCGATGGGTCATAAGTGGATGTGGAATCCGAAGTGGGACGGACTGCCGCCGGAGAGCTTCCTTGTCGCCGTCGATCCGCTCTTTACCGGCGTACGCGCCAAGATGGGTGGCGAATACCAGACGAGCGACCGCGTTGCCGGGCATCTCTCGGCAAAGTGGGCCAAGGAGCTAGGGCTCCGCCCGGGAATTCCGATTCCCGTGGGCGCATTTGACGCGCACTGGGATGCGATCGGCGCCAACATCCGCGAAGGCGACGTGGTGAACGTCGTCGGTACGTCGACCTGCATTATCGCTATCGCGCATAAGGCGCAGCTGGTGCCGGGCGTCTGCGGCGTTGTGCCCGGCAGCGTGCACCCCGCCTTCACGGGCATCGAAGCCGGTCTTTCCGCGGTTGGCGACATCTTCGAGGCCATTGCCAAGCGGGCCGGAACTTCGGTTGCCGCGCTGAGCGAGGGGCTCGGTGCCTACAAGGCTGGCCAGACAGGCCTGCTCCGTCTGAGCTGGGACAACGGCGATCGCACGGTGCTGGTCAATCCCGAATTGGGCGGCGTGACGCTGGGCTGGAATCTCGTGCACACCGCACAGGACGAGCTCTTCGCCGCGATCGAAGGCACGGCCTTTCATACACGGATCATTCTGGAACGCATGGCAGAGCACGGCGTGCGCATCGATCGTGTGATCAATGCGGGCGGCATTCCGCAGAAGAATGAGGTGCTCAACCGCATCTACGCCAACGTGCTCGGCAAGCCGGTGCTGGTTCCGGCGGGCATTCCGACAAGCCTCGGCTCCGGAATCTTCGCCCTGCTTGCGGCCGGCGTTTACAAGACGATCGAGGAGGCGCAGGCGGCGGTTTGCCTGCCTTTCCGTACTGTCGAGCCGGACGCAAAGGAGGCCGCGGTGTACGGGGAGCTTTACCCGCTTTATCGCGACGTTTATTTTGCGCTGGGCACGCGCGACGCCAGGCCGGCGGCTCTGGGCCGCGTGCTGCCGGAGCTGCGAAGGATCGCAGCCGAGGTACAGAAGCCTGGTTGAGGGCGCAACAACACGACGCATTCCGCGCCTTGCGCTTCCGATTCCAGCGATTTACCGTTGTCTTGCCATTCAAAAGAAACTTGCAGGTGAGCTGTGTCCCGTTCTTACTCGATTCATATTTCTTCGTGCTTTCTTTCTGTTCTGATTGCAGTTGTACCTCTCGCATCTGCCCGCGCCCAGGCGTCGCCTGAGTCCTGGACCGCGCCGTATGGTTCGGTCGACGCGAAAACTCTCTACGAGGCGGCATCGGCGGTAGCTGCACCCGATGGTGTGAATGTCACTGAATTTTGCGACAGCGAGACTTTCACCTTCGACGACGCCGGCCGCCTGGTGCACTCCGGCCACTTTATCTATAAGGTGGTGACGCAGAAGGGCGCCGAGGAATGGGACTCGCTGGCAGTCGGGTGGGAACCGTGGCACGAAGCACGGCCGATGATCCGTGCACGCGTCATCACGCCTGACTTTCTGGTGCACACGCTCGATCCCAAAACCATCACCGAAGAGCCGGCCCGTGGCGGCGATTACAAGACCTACAGCGATGGCAAACGGTTGCATGCGCCGCTGCCGGCAATTGCTCCCGGAGCGGTCGTCGAAGAGGAGTATGTCGAGACCGAAACCGAACCGCCGGTGGTTCCAGGCCGTGTGGGACGCGCCATTTTCGGCTCGCAGAATGTTCCTGTCGCGCACAGCCTGGCCGTCTTCGACTATCCGTCTTCCCTGTCGCTGCACACCAGCCCGGTTCTCCTGCCTGGGGTTCAACCGTCCCGCACGGAACACAACGGGAGGGTGACTCTGCGATTCGAAATCGGCCCGCTCGACCCCATCGAAGCGCTCGAGCCCAATTTGCCACCTGATGTCGTGCGCGTCCCCATGATCGAGTTTTCGACGGGGGCATCGTGGCAGCAGCTTGCAGCGGCCTACGGCAAGATTGTCGACAGCTTTGCGGGCTCCTCCGCCGTGCAGGCTGTTGTCGATCCGCTTGTCGCCGGCAAGAAGACTGCGGCCGAAAAGGAAGGCGCGATCGTCGACTATCTCGACCGCGAAGTTCGCTACACCGGAATCGAGTTTGCCGAATCTGCCATTGTGCCGCACGATCCGGCTGAAACGCTGGCCAAGAAATATGGCGACTGCAAAGACAAGGCGACGCTGCTTGTAACCATGCTTCGCGCCGCCGGCGTTCCGGCTTACGTCGCGCTGCTCAATGCCGGTTCGCGCCTCGACGTGCCGGCCGATCTGCCCGGAATGGGGTTATTCGATCACGCCATCGTCTACGTTCCAGGCAAACCCGACATTTGGATCGACGCGACCGACCGTTATGCAAGCCTTGCGCAGTTGCCGATCAACGACCAAGGTCGCCACGCATTGGTCGCGCGTGCTGAGACCACCGCGCTGATCCGGATTCCCGAGTCAGCGTCTGCCGACAACGGACTGAGCGAATCGCGGGAGTTCACTCTTGCCGACAACGGACCGGCGAATGTCGTCGAGATCACGCATCCGCGCGGTGTCTACGAGTCGGGCTATCGCGCGTACTATGCCGACAAGCCCGACAAGGATACGCGCGATGGCTTGCGCGGCTATGTGCAGGCGGAGTACCTGTCCGACGACCTGACCAAAGTCGACCGCACCGATTCGGCGGACCTGGCCACGAACTTCAAGTTGACTCTTGCCTGCGACAAGGCCAAGCGCGGGTACACAGGTCTCGAGAATGCGCAGGCGGCGATTCGCGTCGATTCCCTGTTCCGGCTGTTGCCCGACGAATTGAAGCGCAAAGACGACCCCGAGAAGAAGAGCAAGGATCCAGATAAGGCCAAAACGCCACGCACCGACGACTGGTGGCTCGGGGTTCCCTACCGCAGCGAGTGGAACTACCGGTTCATTCCGCCAACCGGCTTTGTTCCTAAGGAACTGCCGAAGGATGCAACCCTTCAACTTGGCCCGGCGACGCTGAGCGAGACGTTCGCCGTAGAGAAGGATGGCGCGGTCACCGCGCACCTGGTGTTCGATACCGTCAAACGGCGCTACTCGGTGGCCGAGGCAACAGCGCTGCGTAACCAGGTTGCCGATCTCAGCGCGGGTCCGGCGATTCTGGTCAGCTTTGAGCCGCAGGCGGCAGCCCTGCTGCGCGATGGCAAAGTGAAAGAGGCGCTCGCCGGCTATCGCGCGCTGGTGGCCGCGCATCCGGACGATGCGGTTCATCACCTGCAGGTGGCCAACGTTCTGCTGGAGGCCGGAATGGGTGAGGCGGCTCGCAATGAGGCTCGACTGGCGGTGAAGCTCGATCCCAATTCCGCGCTTGCCGAGCGCGTGCTTGCCGACATCCTGAAGCACGACCTGGTCGGACGCAACCTGCGCGCCGGCAGTGACCTGACCGGGGCCGCTGAGGCCTATCGTGCCGCGATCAAGCTCGACCCTGACGATCACACGGCGCAAGGAGACCTCGCGATCCTGCTCGAATACGACTCGGTGGGCCGACGCTACAGCGGGCAGGCGCACATGAAAGAGGCGATCGCCGAGTACAGGGAACTGGGGCAGGACAAGCTGACCGATCTTGGCATCAGCGACAATCTCGTCTATGCGCTGTTCTACGGGGGCGAATTTGCCGAGGCCTACAAATCCGGACAGGCGCTGAATCCCGAACCGAAGGCGCTGCTCGCCGCCAGCCTGGCAACCATGCAAGACAGCAAGGCGGGATTGGCCGAAGCCAACAAGCGGGCCAACGACGACAGCTCCCTGAAAGAGATGGCGCGGACCGCCGGCGAAATGCTCATGAACATGCGCGTGTATCCGCAGGCGGCAGACTTTTACCAGGCGGGCGCGGCGGGCGATGACGCCGCGCGAATTCTGGGCCTGGCAAACATGCTGCGGACCGCGCCGCACCACGAGGATGTGAAGTTCGCCAACACGCCTGCCGACATGGCGAGGCGGTTTGCGCTGGTTCCCTTCGACCTTAATCTCACAGAGGCCAGCTTTGATTCTCTCCTGAGCCGCAACGCACTGAAGGTGATGAATGCCGAAGATGCCGACGAGCGCAAAGAGACGTTGGAGTCGGCGAGGCAGATGAACAGCGCGCTGGCCCGCGAAGGCAGCTCGCTCGATGTGACCGAAGACATCGTGCTGCAGATGCTCGATCCCAAGGGCGAAGGCGACGACGCGACCGGTTACCGCGAAAAGCTGGAGAACCTGAACGGCACGACGACCACACTCTTTGTGGTGAAAGAAGACGGGCAATACAAGCTGCTCGACACGCTTGACAAACCCAACGCGATCGGCCTGGAGGCGCTGGACCGCATCAAGGCGGGAGACCTGAAGGGCGCGAAGGCGCTGCTCGACTGGATGCGCGAAGATCAGCACCTGGAAGGCGGCGACGATCCGCTGGGAGGACTGATTTTTCCGCGCTTCTGGATCAAGGGCGAAGCGGCGGATGCGCGCAAGATGAAGCTGGCCGCTGCGGCGATTCTGGTGAATACCAAGCCCACGACGGCTGAGGGCGTCGCGGTGCTCGAGGAAGGCCTGAAAGATGCAGCCAACGAGCGCGAGCGCACCAACATCCAGCTGGCGCTGGCCGAGGGTTATGGGACCCTGCAGAACTTCGCGAAGATGCTCGAAGTTTCTTCGGCGTTGCACCAGCAAGTTCCCGAATCGAAGCAGGCGTTCATCGACAACGCTCTCGCGCTGATGGGCCTGGGGCGCAACGATGAGGCGATTGCGCTCGCCGATGACCGGTTGAAGCTTCTCGAGAACGACGCCGATGCGCTGACCATGAAGATCCAGATTGAGGCCAATCGCGGCAATTACGACGCCGCGCGCGCGACGGCGCAGAAACTTGCGGACATGGGAAAAACCGATGCCATGCTGCTGAACAACGTCGCGTGGGATGCGCTCTTCACCGGCAAAGTGACGCAGGACGACGTGGCCAAGGCGATTCGTGCGACGGAGATGCAAAAAGACGCGCCGGGTATCTTGCACACATTGGCGTGTCTTTATGCGGAGATCGGCAACACCAAGGACGCGCACGATGTGCTGCTGCGCGCCATGGACGACTGGAATCTCGATGAGCCGAACGACGAGGTCTGGTATGTGCTGGGCCGGATCGCCGAGCAGTACGGCGAGCGCGAGATAGCCGTCGCCGATTACCGCAAGCTGAAAAAGCCTGACGAGGTACTGGCAATTCCCACGTCAACTTACACGCTGGCGCAGATGCGGCTGAAGGCGATGGAGAAACAGTGATCAGAGGTGACCGGTCGGGGCACGGCGTTGTTTACCTTTGGTACCTCATTGCCCCCTAGGGTTTTGGGCTTAACCCTGTATTGTCAGCGATTTGACCGTTGATCGTTTCCGCCGCCGGGGACCCCGGCGCGACTACAACGCAAGAGAATGCGACCCGGATGACAGAGGTGTCTTTGTGGTGCGTGATCGGGGTTATTCGTATTCTTCGGGGATGATCAGCAGGACTTCGACGCGGGCGGGCAGGCCATCCTGAGCGGCGGGCCTGAACTGCCATTGCTGCAGCGCAGCGAGGACGAACTGGGCGCGGGGAAAATCTTCGGGAAAGAGAATGGAGAGGGTCTCAAACCGGCCGGCCTGGTTGACGAAGCCGTGGACCATGAGGGCATCGGCGTCGACCGATCCAGCTTCGAGATTGGGGCGAACGATGTTGTAGGGCCAGGGCGCGTCGAGGCGTGCGACAGTGCCTGCATGAGATGCGTCGATGGTGCGGGGGAGCGAGTACTGAAGGATCCAGCTTTTGGTGAGGCCGACGTGGAGATACGCGGTGTAAGTGAGCCTGCCGGACCAAACGTCGCCGATCTCAGGGTAGCGATCCTGAAGCGAATCGCCGACGATGACGGAGCTAAAGTGGCCGTCCTTGGGGACCACGATGACGGTAGCGCCGGCGACGGTGCCCTGGTCTGAACCATTGTCCGACCCCGAGCCGGCGTGGTTGGGGGCGCCGTTGCCAGCGGGGCCAGCGGGGCCCGGAGTATTGTTTGCCGATGCGTTGGAGCCTTGTCCCGGGCCTCCGCCGGGGTTGGTGACTTTGGCGACCGGCCCCTGACCCGCACCCTCGTTATTGTTTTTCGATGTGGGACTCTGGCCGGTCCCGCTCCCCTTATCGGTGGCCTTCGCAGCCGGGTTTTGACCCGTGCCAGGAGTTTCCACTTTAGCATTCGCGCTGTTTTGCGCAGGCTGGGGATTCTGCGCTTGTCCCTGTCCCATGCCTTGCGTGTTCGTGGCCTTGGTCTCATTCACCGGTGGCAGGTTGACACTCTGGTCGCGAGCGCGGAGGTCAGAGAGAGACATAATCTGCACCGGAGTGGGCTGCAAGGTTGACACGGACGCGGTGACAGGCGGCATCTGTACCTGAGGTTGCGGCGCGTGCACGGTGACGGGCGAAGTGGTGGTGGGCGGAACGATGTTTTTCGGGGAAGGATGAAAGCTGGAAGCAACGTTGACGTTGGCGAGATTCAACTCCTGATTGGGAGACTCGACGGAGGGTTTGACCTCGGCGCTGGTGGGCTTCTGCGGCAACGGCGGTGTCACGTGCTTGAGCTCGACCTTGGTAGTGGGCGCCCAGATGACGATTTGCGGCAGCGGGATCTCCTGCGAAAGCTGGATGGATTTGGGCAGATCGGGCTGCACGAGAGTTTGCGGGCCGAGCTTGGCCTGCGCGGTTTGTGGCGGAGGCGCAGGAGCGGGCGCGCTGCTGCCCGCGGCAGCAGAAGACGGTGGGGCGGGGGCGTGGGGAACGGCATGCGATGCGGGATAAGGAATGCGCGGGTTGGAGGCGAGCTGGGGCAAATCTGGCACGTTCAGATCGAGCTTACGCACCGTGTAGTGCTCGGTAATCACTTTGGTAAAGGGCGGCTTGTAGGCGATCGCGAACCAGCCGATGGCGATGGCGACACAGTGGACAACGACTGAGAACGCAAAAGAGACCGGCCGCGGACCCCGGTTGGAGCCCTGCGTGAAAAGCGTGGTCATGCCGGAAGGTGGCATCAAGGGGAGATCTTGCCTCCTACAGATTGCGATCTACGGTTCGATCGCGTCGCACGAGACGCAGGTTCCAATGCGAAGAGTATATCTGGCACCTCAATTCTAGCTGTTAACCGGATGAGGTGGATGGCGCAATGGTGGTATTGGCTTCAGCCGCCGGTTTACGCGGGAGTGATGGCGCAATGGTGGTATTGGCCCTGGAATCATACTGGGGCATGCTCAGATGAGAGCAATGAGGACAGGAAGTTGAAGGCGGGCGGAGTGCCGAAATGCACCGCTTGACCGGCCGTTTTCAGCAGGGATCATTCAGATGCTCAGGCTCATGGCTCTTTTGGTACCCCACCGTTCGATCGGAGTAAATCCTCTGGGTTGAGCGAGGTCTTCCGGGAATAAACTGAAACCGCGCTGCCCGTTGAAAAGCCGAAAGGTACGATAAGCCGGAGAGTTCCGGGTGTGCGACTTGAGGGGATTTGCCGGACGGCAAGCGGGGCAGGTATAGAAAGGCGGAGCAGGCGCGAGGGCCGGCTCCCACAGGGTAGGGATGAATCGAAGACTTCTTACGATCCTCCTCGTCGCGTTTACGATAGCCGGCATCTGCGCTTTCCTGGTCTATCGTGTTTTTAACGCGCGCATCGCGGCCTCAAAGCCGCTGTCGACAGCGCGCGTGGTCTCGGCGGCCAAGGATATTCCGTTAGGCGCAGTGGTGCAGGCCAGCGATCTGAGCACGATGACGATTGCCGGTGCTGCTCCGAAGGGCGCGATTTTCGATCCGAAGCTAGCGATCGGACGCGGGGCGATGACGGAGATCTATGCCGGCCTGCCGGTTCTGGACAGCCAATTGGCTGGGCTGGGATCGGGAGGCGGGTTGGCTCCGACAATTCCCGATGGCATGCGGGCCAGCGCCGTCCGCGTCGACGAGGTTGTGGGCGTGGCGGGTTTCGTCATCCCCGGCATGCGCGTCGACGTTCTGGTTTCCGGCAATCCGCCGGGGGCACAGGCGACAGATGGCGTAATCACAAAGACGATTCTGCAGAACATCCAGGTTCTCTCCGCGGGCACGGATATTCAACGCGACGCGCAGGGGAAACCGCAGCAGGTGCAGGTGGTGACACTGCTGGTTACACCGGAACAGGCTGAAATCCTGAGCCTGGCGAGCAACTCGCTGAAGATTCAGCTGGTACTGCGCAACCCGCTCGACACGAAGGTTGCGGAGGTGCCGGAAAACTCCATGCGGAGCCTCTTCGGGGCGCCGCCCGCGCCCAAGACGGCGCCGCACCCGGTGAAAGCCGCGCCTAAGCCGGTAGTGAATACCTACTCGGTTCAGGTGATCAACGGCACGAAGACCAGCGAAGAAAAATTTCCTTCTACCGGGGGGCCGAAGTGAGACCGAAGGCTGGCATTGCGTTTTCATCCTTGAGTGTACTGATATTGCTGCCTTGCGTTACGACGAGCGCGCAGGCTCCTGCAGCGCCGTCCGCTGCTCCTGCTGAGGGCGTGAGGTTTCAGGACTCGACAAACGAGTTGTCGGTGACGGTAGGCAAGGCTGTGCTGGTGGATACCGCGCAGCCGGTGCAGCGCGTAGCGGTGGGCGTCGGCGACATCGTGGAAGCGATGGCCGTGAGCCCGACGGAGATCATGCTGAGCGGCAAGGCGCCTGGCGAGACGAGCCTGATTATCTGGGATATCCGCGGCGGGCGGCAGTTCTTCAATGTGACGGTGCGCGCCAGCAACCTGATGACGGGCGATACGCTGGACGGGATTCGCCGCGAACTGCGGACTGAGCTTCCAAACCAGAACATCAAAGTGACCATCGACAACGGGAGCATCTTTCTGCGCGGCACGGTCAAGGATCTGACCAGTTCAGAGCGCGCCGAAAAGATCGCTGCAGCCGGGTTGTCAGCGTCTGGCACTGCGACCTCGACCGGCAAGGTGGTGAACCTGCTGAGCGTGGAAGTGCCGACGTCAGATCCGCAGATTCTGCTGAAGGTGCGGTTCGAGTCGGTTGATCGCAACAAAGAGCAACAGATGGGGATCAACCTGTTCAACCTCGGCCTGGCCAATGCGATTGGCGGAGTGACGACGGGCCAGTTTACGCCGCCGCTGATTGCCGGCGGATCGGGGGCCACTGCTACCTCGGGATCTTCGTCGAGCGGCGGGTTCTCGGGAGGCAGCGGCACCACGCAGATTTCGAATGAGGGAAATATTGTCGCCTTCTTCCCGGGCCTGAACGTCGGCGCCGTGCTTACGGCGATGGAGATCAAAGGAGTCTCGCAGACGCTGGCTCAACCCAACCTGATGGCAGCCAATGGTAAAGAAGCGAGCTTCCTGGCAGGCGGAGAATTTCCGTACGCGACAGTATCGGGTTCGTCGAACGGGCTGGCGCAGGTGAACATCCAGTTCAAGGAATATGGCATCCGTCTGAACTTTATTCCGACCATCACACCGAGGAATACCATCCGGCTGCAGGTTGCGCCGGAGGTCAGCGCGCTTGACTACTCCAACGGAGTGGAGCTGTCGGGATTCCAGGTGCCGGGTATTTCGTCACGCCGGGTGAATACCGAAGTGGAGTTGCAGGACGGTCAGAGCTTCATGATCGGGGGCTTGCTGGATAACACGATCACGGACACGTTCCAGAAGATTCCGTTCATCGGCGATATTCCGATTCTCGGTAAACTGTTCCAGTCTGAATCGAAGACGAAGAACAACACAGAGCTGGTTGTGATCGTCACGCCAGAGATTGTGGCTCCGATCCCGGCCGGTGCGCCGCTGCCAGAGCTGCATCAGCCTGACAAGTATCTGCCGCCGAACTCAAACATTCCGATGCATCAGCCGGATGCGAAGTCGGCAGAGAACACGCTGCCGCCGACGCCGCCAACGATTCCGGTGGAGACGCTGATCAGGAGCATGCAGCCGGAAAAGACGCTGGTGATTGAAGGCGGATCCGTTCAATTCGGTTCCTCGAGCGCGCCGATTAACCCGGGCGGCAACACATCGACTACAACACCGACGCAATAAGGGCTGCCGGCTCCGGAGAGCGTGGAGCGAAGCAGCCCGGCGCGGATGAATCCTGCAATGGGGATGATGAGAGCCGTCGGGAGTCCATGATGCGCGAGTCGCATGAGGCGGTCTGGGGCCTCCGCCGAGCGGTCAATCTTACAAAGGGAACGGTTCTCGCCGACAAACTGCAGCTAGCCGGCACCGGCAAAACGCGCCAAAAAGGGCTCCTTGGGCGGGAGAGCCTTTTGCCCGGCGAAGGGCTGTGGATCATACCCTGCGAGTCGGTGCACACGTTTTTCATGCGCTTTGCCATCGACCTGGTTTATCTGGACCGCAAAAACAGAGTGAGGAAGGTCAGGAGCAGCCTGGGTCCTTGGCGCATGTCGGCGTGTTTTGTGGCGCGTTCGGTGCTGGAACTGCCGGCGGGCACGATTCAGGAGACGCGGACCGAATGCGGCGACGAGATCGAGATCGCGCAGGCAGCGGGCGAGTGAGAATCGCAACCGATCGGGAGCTCTAAAAAAGGCGCGGCAAATGCCCGTCGCGTTGGGTTCGTGCTATCCCACCCAAGCTGAGCTTGCATCCACCCCGCCGATCGGGACCTGTCCGTGCGAAATCCCGGCTTGGGGCGCCCGGAGTTTGTGCTGGGTGAGAATCCCGAGGAACGACTGCGGGTCCTTCGCTCATCGCACAGACACGCGATTTCGCTCTGGATGACAGGGTGAGGAAGGGGCTGAAGTATCGGTAGTCAGGATGACAAAGAGGTCGAGGCTTCGACAGGGTCGGCGAGGCTCTTGTTCGCGATGAAACGCGCACAGAGGTACCAGGCGAGCCAGGCTGGCGCCGCCCACAGATAAGCCCTGGAGTGAAGGTCAAAGCGATTGATCTCAATCTCGATCGCGATGTAGATGAGGGCCAGGATCGAGAGCAGCCACTTGGAGCGAGTCTGCGCAGCTCCCGCCAGGACCGCGGGCAGCGCTACCGACTGATCAAAGATCCATCCGAAGGGCGCGACCAGAAGCGAAACCAGGACAAGCAGGCCGCCGTCCCGGAGCCAGTCCCAGGTACGACGGCGCGGCCAGAAATAGAAAACAGCCCAGGCACAGCCGAGGATGGCGGGCACGAAGGCGAGCCATTCGGCGCTGGGATTGACGGCATCGCGCAATACGTCGCCGAAGCAGGCTGTGAATTCGCGCGTCATGGTTGAAGTGCGCACGTAGTGGATGTACTGCGTCCAGGCTGTGGGCGCGATCAGAGCGGTGATGGCTGCGTCGACTACCATGGCCACGAGCGCTCCGGCGAGGATGCGATAACTGCGCGAGACGACGATCCAGATCAGCAGCACCAGGGCGAAAGGCAGAAAGAGGTGCGGCTTGAAGGTACAGAGCCAGAGCGCGGCTCCCGCGGCAAACGGGCGGAGCTTGTAGTAGCGAAGAAAAAGGGCCAGACCAAAGAGGAGGATGACGGAGGTTTGCCCGAGGATGACGCAGAAGAGCGCGGGCGGGAAACAGTATCCGAGCCAGTCGAGGTGGGTACCCGGCTTGCCGAGAAGCTTCCAGAGCAAGCGCACCGAGACAATGAGCAAGGCGAGCATGGCGAGCGACCAGGGAAGAGCGGCAGCCCGCGCACCAAAGTAGCCCAAGGGGTAAGCGAGCGGCAGAGCCCACGGCGTGTTGCGCATGTAATAGGATGTGCCGCCCTTGAATCCGGCGTCGCGCTCGATCCGGTCTAGCGCAGGGGGGTCGTAGGGGTTCTGGTGATGGACAAGCTGCTGACCGGTGGCCCAGTAGACGATGTAATCGCGGCGGGCAACGATTTGGCCGTCGAAGGGCAGCAGGCCGAGAAAGAGCGTGGTGAAGAGAATCGCCAGGGCGCAGGCAATCACGATGAGGATCATGCCGATGTCCTGTTGAGCTTTCGCTCCCGGCGCCTTGTGAGTATCGAGCGTCACAGCCATCTCTTCATTGATTGAAACCGATGCAGTTGCTGGCGAATATGGCGAATTGGTGGCAGGGGGTTTCGAGTTTGAGTCGGGCATTGAATCAGGCAGGCGTCTGAGCGGATGCGATGGCGGTGCGGCGGCCGGGTCGGCAAGCGAGAAGATACCAGGCGAGCCATGCCGGCGCAGTCCAGAGCCAGGCGGGAGAAACCACTTTCACGAAGCAGATTTCGAGATCGGCAGCGAGGATAAGAAGTGCGAGGCAAACGAGAAGGTTTCGGGAGCGAGTGGTGTAGGCGCCATCGAGGAGGGCAGGCATGACGAGGCTCTGATCGTAAAACCAGCAATAGGGAGCAAAGACGATGGACACGAGCATGAGCGGGCCGGCGTTTGCGGCCCAATCCCAAGTGTTGCGGCGCTGCCAGAAGTAGACGAGCGCCCAGATGGAGCAGATGAAGACGGGGAGGTACTGGACCCAGATGGCGTGGGGAAAGAACCATTGGCGCAAGGCATCGGCTGGACACGGAATGAAGTCGTTCTCGACAGCGGGAGAATGCAGCAGGACGAGATAGTTGTGCCACGCGCCAGGAGCGACCCACGAGGCGGCGAGGCTGCTGAGCAGGAGGGCGGCGAGCGATCCGGCGAGGAGTTTGTAGCTGCGGGTGACGACGATCCAGGCGATGAGGGCGGCCGTGAAGGGAAGAAAGAGGTGCGGCTTGAGAGCACAGAGCCAAAGGGCGGCGCCCGCCGCAAAAGGCCGGCGGAGATGAAAACGCAGGAAGAGAGCCAGGCCGAGCAGGGCCAGGAGCGCGGTCTGGCCCATGGTCATGCAGATCAGGCAGGGGGTGAAGGCGAAGCCGAGCCAATGGATGCGATTGGGCGGCGAACCGTGGAGTTGGTGAACGAGCCGGACTGAAAGCAGGAGGCAGGCGAGAAGAAGCAACGTCCAGAAGATTCCGGCGATGCGGAGGCCCACCAGGCCGAGTGGCAGAGTAAGCGGGAGGGCCCATGGCGGATTGCGCATCACCAGGACGGCCCGGGTATCGAGACCCTGGGCGTGCTCGAGATCGGCTATGGCGGCGCGGTCGTAGGGGTTGGCGTGGTGGAGAAGCAAGCGCCCGGTGGCCCAGTAGGAGACGAAGTCGCGCGATGCACCGAGCTTGCCGGCTACGGGAACGGCGAAGATGTAAAGAATGACGACGGCAAGGGCGAGGCCTGCGACAGCGGCGATGGAAAACTCAGCAACATCGCTGCCCTGATACGCGGAGGGGAGAACGATCTTGCCGGCCATGGTGGCTATTCTCATATACTTCGATCGTGAAGTCGATACACAACCTTGGTCATGCATAGTGGAGCAGAGCCGGTGTTCATGCGGGTTTGAGGGATACTGTGAAGGGCATTGTCCCGTGACGCGCTGAAGCGAGCGGTTCATCTGCGCGATACGAATTCTGGATGGAGCGAATGGAGCCAAGCATCGCCGAGGAGAAAAAGCCTCAACTCAAGAAGGGCGTCAGAGTTCTGCTTGCGGTGTTGATCGTTCTGGCGGCCGCGGCGGTGGTGCTCGCGGCCTATATTGCAGGCATTACAGACAGCAGCGCGGCGGAGAGCGATTTTATCTCCTACTGGGCCGCGGGGCATCTGCTGGCGCGCGGAGAAAATCCATACGACTTTGGGGCCGTGCGCGCGCTAGAGGCCGGGGCGGGACGCAATCCGGGAGAGATGGTGCTGATGATGCGCAATCCTCCGCTTGCGTTCTTCATGGCTCTGCCGCTGGGATGGTCGAGCCCAAAGGCCGGTGTGATCGCATGGATGTTTGCGCTACTTGCGATGCTGGCTTTTTCGAGTTATCTGATCTGGCGGCTGAATGGGCGGCCGGACAGCCTGTTCAATTTCTTTGGTTTCGGATATGCGCCTGCGCTCGCCTGCCTGATGGCCGGTCAATGCGGCATTCTGCTGCTCGTGGGAATCACGCTCTTTCTTTTTCTTTACAAGAATCGGCCATTTCTAGCCGGGACAGCGCTGCTATTGTGCGCGTTGAAGCCTCATTTTT
>Ga0335071_10001798_pt1 | contig 23053 bp, 18 predicted proteins | sample Lox_Sample_15_FD_206724 | JGI IMG/M metagenome (GOLD analysis project Ga0335071, IMG submission 206724) | Soil microbial communities from Loxahatchee National Wildlife Refuge, Florida, United States - Lox_Sample_1.5 | ecosystem: Environmental > Terrestrial > Soil > Wetlands | place: USA... | reverse complement strand
TTTCATTGAGTGCTCCTTGTCGAATGAACAGGCGTAATAAATAATACCATGATAAACTCCACACATGCCTCAATCGATTGAAATTCACCGTGATGATTTCATCATCAGCACCGACAATGCCCGCCTTGACCTGGACGCGGTCGTGGATTTGCTCTCGCATGCCTATTGGACAACCGGCCGCACTCGGGAGACGATCGTGCATTCCATCCAGCACTCTCTGGTCTTCGGTCTTTATGACGGAAAGCGGCAGATTGGCCTGGCCCGCGTCGTAAGCGATTACGCCACCTTCGCCTGGTTGTGCGATGTCTTCATCGACGAGGAGTACCGCGGCCGGGGCTTGGGCAAATGGCTGATGGAAACCGTGACGGGTCACCCCGATCTTCAGGGTCTGAAGCGTTTCCTGCTTGTCACACGTGATGCCCACGGTCTTTATGCTCAATTTGGCTGGAAACCGTTAAGCTCACCGGACCGGTGGATGGAAAGGCTGAATGGCTGAATTCATTCTCAAGCCCGGACGCGAGAAATCGGTCCTGCGCCACCACCCCTGGATTTTCTCAGGCGCATTTCAACGTGCCGATCAAAATATTGTGTCCGGTGCAACGGTGGACGTGCTTTCCTCCAGGGGGGAGTTTCTTGCCCGCGGTGCATATTCTCCTGAATCGCAGATCCGCGTCCGCCTCTGGACGTTTGAAGACGAACCGGTCAATGCAGATTTCCTCCGCGGGAGAATCAAACTTGCTGTTCAGGCGCGAGATACCTGGCGGCTGATGTCTGACACGAATTCAGTGCGTCTGATCTACGCCGAATCAGATGGCCTTCCGGGTTTGATCGTTGACCGATATGACGAGATCCTCGTACTTCAATCCCTGACCGCCGGTTCGGAATTTTGGAAGGATACCATCGCTGACCTTCTGCTTGAAGAAACCGGCTTGAAGAATGTCTTCGAGCGTTCCGATGCCGATGTTCGTGAACTTGAAGGCCTGCCGCCGCGCATGGGTGTTCTTCGACATTCGAATATCGAATCTCAAATATCGAATATCGTCATCACTGAACACGGCTTGAAATTTCTCGTTGATTTTGAACACGGCCACAAGACCGGCTTTTATCTCGATCAGCGTGCAAATCGTCAGCGCCTGGGATATTTGTCCAAAGGCAGGGATGTGCTGGATTGCTTTTGCTACACAGGCGGGTTTACGGTCAACGCCCTGGCGGGTGGTGCAAAATCCGTTTTATCGGTGGATGCTTCGGGGGAGGCCTTATCGCTGGCACGTAAAAATGTTGACCTCAATCAATTGCCTCTCGAAAGGACGGAGTTCCTCGAGGGCGATGTCTTTCAGGTTCTGAGAAAATTTCGTGACGGGAATCGGTCCTTTGATATGATCGTCCTCGACCCTCCCAAGTTCGCACCGACCGCCGCACAGGCCGGGAAAGCTGCACGCGGCTATAAGGATATCAACCTGCTTGCCTTCAAATTATTGCGTCCGAATGGTATCCTGGTCACCTTCTCCTGCTCGGGGGGGATCGATCCGGTCTTGTTTCAAAAGATTGTCGCCTCTGCCGCTCTCGATGCCGGGGTCAAAGCGCAGATCGTCGGACATTTATCGCAGGATGTCGATCATCCCGTTGCTTTAAATTTTCCCGAAAGCGCATACCTCAAGGGATTGATCTGCTTGCGCAAGTAAGACGATTACATGTATTGCGTCTAATAGGTTGCCGTTCTTGGCCCGGCCCTGTCTCGCGGTGGTCGCTCCCTGCACGGGAAAATCGGCCTCACATACCGGTAACACCAGGATGGGGCACTTGGCCTACCCGACGGCTCTATGCATTATTGATATTTTGAACGCAGGAGGCAACCTTGAACTTTCATGATGATCCCGATGACTTTGAATATCTGGCTGCCATGGAATTGCGTACGCGCAAAATTCCCGATGAGCAGTTCCATAAGTTTGAAGGCTACGCTGCAGAGATATTTTCCGCATTCGGCCTGGATTTGAACACGCCTGCCACCCGGGATACCCCCCGGCGGTTTATCAAGGCTCTCTTTGAAGCCACGGAGGGGTATGATGGCGACCCGAAGTTGTTGAGGATCTTCGATACGGAATGCCGGGGGGAGCCCGATTGTCATTTGAGTCAGGTTTTGGAGGGTCCCATTCCCTTTTTTGCGCTTTGTGAACACCATGCCCTGCCATTTTTTGGCAGGGCATATGTGGGTTATGTTGCCCATGAAAATATCATCGGCATTTCCAAACTGACGCGCCTGGTGCGGCTGTTCGCCAGGCGTTTTTCTGTCCAGGAGAGGATCGGTCAGCAAATTGCCGATTCCCTGGAAACCATGCTGCACCCTCATGGTGTGGCCGTTTTTCTTGAAGCTCATCACTTGTGCATGGAGATGCGCGGCGTGCGGGAAACAGCACCCCTGACCCGCACGACGGTCTGGCGCGGCAATTATGCGGAGGATGCGTCCCTGCGTTCTGAATTTTTTACGGCTTGCGGATTGCAGAGAAATGAGAATTAATGATGGGGAAAAATCCTGCCCGGGAAGTTGCATGTGAAGGAGAAAAGCTATGAAGCACTATAAATATTTGATCGTGGGCGGCGGGTTGGCCGGTGACGCGGCGGTGCGGGGCCTTCGGGAACTCGACGCCGACGGCTCGATTGCATTGATCGGCGCGGAGGTTGATCCGCCTTATTTGCGCCCGAATCTCTCCAAGGGCTTATGGAAGGGACGGCCGATGGAAAAGGTCTGGCGCAACACCCAGGCCCTCAACGTTGACATGGTGTTGAGTCGCAGGGTGACCCGGCTAGATTTGAAGGGGAAATCTGCTCGTGATGAAAAAGGGGATGAGTATGCTTTCGAAAAATTGTTGATCGCAACCGGCGGAACACCGGTTCACCTGCCGTTCGGCGGTGAAGATATTATATATTTTCGTGATCTCCAGGACTATCATCGCCTGCGCACTTTGGCGGACCAGAAGGAGAATTTCCTCGTCATCGGCGGTGGATTTATCGGTTCCGAAATTGCCGCGGCCCTCACGACGGTTGGTAGGAAGGTGAGGATGGTGTTTCCCGAAGGCGCCATCGGTACAAACGTCTTTCCGAAGGATCTCGCCGGTTTCCTGAATGACTATTATCACGGCAAGGGCGTGGAGCTTGTCCCCTCCGACTCGGCCTCCGGCCTCGAGAAGAAGGGCGATACCTTCACCATTCGGACAAGGAACGGGCAGTCGTTTGAAGCGGATGCAGTCGTTGCCGGTTTGGGGATCCGTCCCAACGTGGAATTGGGGCGCGAGGCAGGCCTCCAGGTCGAGAACGGGATAGTCGTGGATGACCATCTGCAAACTTCGGCGCAGGATGTTTATGCCGCGGGAGATGTCGCCATGTTCCATCATTCCGGCCTCGGCAGGCGGACGCGCGTGGAACACGAGGATAATGCCGTCTTCATGGGGAAACTCGCCGGCCGTAACATGGCCGGTGCAAATGAAGCCTACACCCACATTCCGATGTTCTATTCCGATTTATTCGATTTGGGTTATGAAGCGGTGGGTGAGTTGAACAGCAAACTGGAAATGGTTTCCGATTGGCAGGAGCCTTTTCAGAAAGGCGTGGTGTACTACCTCGAGAATGGACGCGTACGCGGCGTGCTGCTGTGGAACGTCTGGAATAAGGTGGATGCCGCCCGTGCCTTGATGATGGAGCCGGGACCGTTTAAGAACAAGGATTTGATTGGAAAAATAAAATGATAATGGATGGGCGGATCGCGATCCGCCCTCACCGCGCAGATTGAGGTTGCGAGTTTATACCCAGCGTGAGATCCGCTCCGGCAGGTTTTTCTCTCCCAGTGCCTTGCATAGCGCTCTCAGTTCCGGACGCGCACCTTTCCATTCTAGGTCGCCGGTTTTTTCCTTGAGCGGCACGTCCTCCCGTAGAATTGCCAGCTTCCGGTAGAGAAGTACTTCATCATGGCGGGTCGACAAAGTCTCCGCCAGGCGCCTCGCGCGGCCTGTGCTCAGGGAGGCGATGCGCCACTTGCCCGCCTCGACCGGGATTGCTTCCAAATGCTTGTAGCGCCTCAGCACGGCGGAGGCGGATTTTTCCCCCCAGCCCGGCAGGCCGGGATATCCATCTGCCGCATCGCCGACCAATGCCAGCCAGTCCGGGATGGACTCCGGATGAACGCCGTATTTCTTCACGATGCCCGCCTCATCGAGCACGATCTCCCGCCGGCGGTCCCAGCAAACGATCCGCTTGCCCGATACCAACTGCGCCAGGTCCTTATCCGGTGAACACAGGACGATTTGTTTGACCCCCGCCTTTTTTTTGAAACGGGCGGTCGCGCTTGCCAGCGCATCGTCGGCTTCGAATTCGGTCATGGGCCAGACGGTCACGCCCAGTGCCGAGACCGCTTCTTCGGCCAGGGGGAATTGTTTCAGGAGGACCGGGTCGACGCCTTCGCCGGTTTTATATCCGGGATAGAGCCCGTTGCGGAATGATTCGATCACGTGGTCGAACGCCACCGCCATGTGCGTGACGCCCGGCGAAGACAACAGCATATATAGGCTTCGCAACAAACCGAGCGTTGCTCCGACCTGCCGGCCGTCGGGGGCTTTCCTGGGCGGCGCACCGAAATGATTGCGGAATAATTCGTAGGTACCGTCTACCAGATGAAGTTTCATGAAAGCATCACTTCGTCAATTCACGCGTTAGCGTGTCCATCTGGCTGAGCACCGCCGCCGGTTGGTTGGAGGCAAAGGCCGGCAGGTTATCCAGGCCGGTTCGGAACATGTAGGCAAATCCGTCGCTCAGCATGATTTGAACCTTGTGCCACGAAGCCGCCTGCGGTTGGGTCTGTGCATTGGGCAGGAGCCCGACTGCCGTTTTCCACTGTGGATGGCTGTTGCCGTAATCCTTGAGCATATCCAGCGACGATGCCCGCAGCGGGAACAAGCCCAGAGCCTCCACCCATTTCGCTTGATTTTCAGGCGAAAGCATCCAGCGCATGAAGAGCCAGGCAGCCAGCTGCTTCTCAGGGCTGGACCTCAGCATGATATATGAGGAGCCGTAAATGGTGAGACCGCTTTGATCGAAGCCGGGGTAGGTCAACACCGTCCATTCATCCGCATTGTTCGCCGCTCCGAACGCCCGCGCTTGGTCCGTAAGCTCTTCAAGGCTCGCCGTCGAAAACAGGGCTTTGCGGGTTGCGAAGGCGTCATAGGTGCCGGTTGGATCGGAGATCGTCCAGGCGCACTGGTCGTTATAAAGTTGTTTCAGGAATATGAACGCGTCGACGTTGTTCGGCGTCAGGAAACGATAGCCGTTTCCATTCGATACCCCGCCCCCGAACGCCGACATCCACGAAAGCGCGGTCGTCGTCTGCGTGTCCACCAGCCACCCACCCATTGCGTCGTTCGTCTTTGGCTTGTCCTTCAACATTGTGGCATGTGCGGCACAGGCCTGCTGACGGAATTCTTCGGCGGTGACAGGCGCGGCGTGGAACCCGAGTTCACGCGCCCAGCTTTCATTGTAGACCAGGAAGCGTGCGGAGCGCTCGGCCGGGATCCCCAACCGTTCGCTTCCGGCTTCATCCTGCTTCCAGAAAACCGAGGGAATGTCCTTTACAACACCATCGCTCAATCCGTACCTGGGGTCATTCACATAACTTGTCAGGTCCACCACGCTGCCATCCGGGGAGTTCCAATACAAGGCATATTCTGGCAGCCCGACGGCGAGCTGGGGATTATTGGACGACAGCAGGGAGGTTCCGACGTTTTGCAGCAGTTCGTTGTAATTGAGCTGGCTGGCGGCCTGGATTTGAATTCCCCACGAGTTCGTCTTGTTGAAATCGTCCACCTGGGATTGGAACAGGTTTGCCTCGACCCCGAACCAGGGATGCCAGACCTGGATCTGGAGACCTTTTAATGCATCTTCCTTGACCCCGATCTTGCTTGCCACATCGGGCGTCGACGTGGCCTCCGGCGTGGTTGCAGTTCTTGTGGCAGCCGTGCCCGTCACCGGGGACGTTGCCGTTAAATGGGCTTCTACCGGCTGGCAGGCCGTGAGCGCGATCAAAAATGCAATTAGGAAACTTGTAGGAGCGACTTTAGTCGTTGCCTTTGTCCGCCTTTGCACTGTTGCTTTTGGAAAATCGTGGCGGATGCTCATAATCTGCCGAAGACCGCAAATGGCACCGGACTGAAAGTCAACACGAAAATAATGATTACCAGCAAGGCAATGGCGCGGCGACCCGGGTCCAGTGGCGTGATCTGGTCGAGCGGTTCGGCGTGCACGCGCCCCAGCCAGAGCAGCAGCACGGCCCAAATCCACCATCCGTTCCAAAAGATGCCCATCAGGATCAACGCGCCCCATATGAACCGGAAAAGCTTCGTGGCTTTATCGCCGAAAAGCGAATAGATCACATGACCGCCGTCCAATGTGCCGGCCGGGATTAGGTTCAACGCCGTCACGAGCAGGCCTGCCCAGCCTGCAAAGGCAATCGGACTTGTCATCACATCCGTTGCCCCAAGCGGGAATGGCTGGCCCGTGAAGAAATAACGAAGCCAGTACACTCCGATAGAGAGTCCCTGCGTGCTGGCAGGAACGGGCAATAACTTTCCAAAGATCACATACTTTGCAAACAGATAAAATATTGAATTCCCTTCCTGCTCCAGCATCATACCCGGCACGGGTCGAATGACCGCCAGTTTTGAAATGAACAGTCCGTAGAAAAGAATTGGGATGGCCACGATGAGTCCGGCCAATGGACCCGCCACACCGATATCGAACAATACACGTTTGTTCTTCGGTGTGCCCTGCATCAGGATTGCAGCCCCCATCGTCCCGAGCGGCGGGAATGGAAGGGGGATGAAATAGGGCAGCGTCGCCGGGGTTTTGTGGTACCGACTCATAAAGTAGTGGCCGAGTTCATGTGCCAGGAGTATGGACATCAGGCTAAGGGCATAGGGCCACCCGGTGAACAATGTCTCGATGAAGGCAATCACCTGTCCCAAAATGCCCGGAGTGGTGGGTGCCACTGATTGTTGCACACCGACCAGCATCACGCTGAATACGGTCAGGATGAACAGAATAATGTTCACCGAAACCCGCGTCGGTTTGGGATCGGGTTTCTTCGGCGCAAGGAAAACGAGGTGTTGGCCCTCGACGATTCGGAATAACGGCGTGATGTCGTAGGGTTTGAGGAAATCCGACAACTGGTCGTAGGCGGCCTCGGAATCTTCACTGATCAGATGCCCGCGATATCGGGCGATCGTTCCCTTGGTCGCATCGCCCAGCGTGACGTCGTCGATATGAAAAACGCGCGAGACTAGGCCGTTGAGAACTTCGATTTCTGGAATTTGCATTTATACCTTTATGTTTTGTGTTGTCACCGGAATGTCATTGCGGGGAGCCTGGTGTTTTTTTAAGGGCGCAACGGCTGGCACCCCGTTCGGGCCGCGAGCCCGCCGGGGCGAGACGGCCTGCAGTTCCTGGCAGGTGGTTGCGCCCGGGAGCGACGAAGCAATCCCATGTTTTATGCAGTGGATTGTTCAAGGCTTAATCGAGGTTGCTGCGCTGGGAGAATACAGGGATTTCTCGACTCCTTATCATGACATTCCTATCGTTTGGATGTAGCGGGAGTGGATGGGAGTCGAACCCACCGCGGCCCGCAACGCGACCCGCCACAGGTTTTGAAGACCAGGAAGCCCGCCGGGACATAACCACTCCCGCACGCAAGCATAATCGAAGCAGGGTGGATTGGCAAGCCGCGCAGACGGGCATCGACCATTCTCTCAAGTTTTATTAAGCTATCCAGTAGTAATTGACCCAACCCGCAAAGTAAATGACCTGCAGGGCCAGGAAGCTGGCGGCGGTCAGGTCGAACCATTTTCCGCGCTTGAGCTTGTCACCGAACATAATGAAGATCGGAAATAGAACCAGCAGGTAACGTGAGATGGAAACCAATAACCCCTCCGATAAGGCCAGCAGGACCATCAGCAAAGAGTACACACCGTAGGCCTTGACGGGCCATTTCCACAGGATGTACACACTGCCGGCAAGGAACAGGAGCGTCACCACCAGGTCGATCTTGAAAACGTCCAGGCCCGGGCCGGCCAGGTTTTGAAATGGGTTCCAATACGTGGCAGGCTGTATCCCGCCCCAGGCTTGCATGGTGTCGAGAAAGGCCAGGGGATGGCCGGATACCAGGTATAAGTCATAAAAGTGGAGGAGCAGCATGACCGGGGGCAGCAAAAACCACAATACCGAAAACCGGATGTTTTGCAGCTTCCATTGTTTCTTTTCCATGTATAACCATGCCAGGGCGATCACAGGGACAACACCCGTGGGCTTCGTGAGCATGACCAGCCCGGCACAGATTCCGGTCCAGGCCCAATTCTCTTCCAACGCGAAAGTAAAACCCAGGACCGTCAGGAATAGGAATAGGCTTTCCGGATAGAACGCCGAAAAGAAGAAGCTGACCGGAAAGAGCATCAATAAGATCGAGGCGCGCTGTGCGCTTTCTCCGTCAAAGCCCAGCGAAATGACGATCATCCGGTAAAGCAGTGCGGCGGAGGCTAGGAAAAGCAGGTTGGATAGGATGACTCCCAGGAAAATATAAAATCCATCGGGCAATTGCAGTCCCAACCAGCCAACGCTTTTGACTAGGTATGGATAGAGAGGGAAGAACGCCAGGTTGCTGTACACCGTCCTCAGGTCGGGGGACGGTTGGTAGCCGCTTTTGAGGATCGAGAAATACCATTTTGAATCCCAGCGTGCGAAGATGTCGATTGGAAAGATGCGCGTCAGGAAATACCCCTGTTTGACATACCGCACATAGCTTGGGTTGGGCTGGAAGTTGTTGGTTGCAAAATAGGCGATGAATATCCAGATGCCGCGCGTGAGCAGAAACGGGAAAAGGATGGCGTTCCAAAACCAGTTCCTGAGCGCTTGGGGGAGTTCGAAGAATTGTCGAAGACGCTGCATGATGGCTCGAAAATTATATCAGAATGGGTTTAAGGGAATGCCTGCTGGGTGACGATCGGTTCAGGCAAGGAGGGCATTGCCTGAACCGACCCTCTTACTGGCGTTTCAACGTTTCTTGAATTCGGCCAGCTCGATCAAATTCCCGCCGGGGTCATGGATCATCACCCAGCGGTTGTCATTGTCCTGCTCGATGCCGAAGGGCAGTTTGACCTGGTGGGACTGCAGGCGTCGGATGGCTGCATCCAGGTCCTCCACGGAAAAGGCAATGCAGGGAAAGCGGCTTTCCGATACCACGGATGGCTTGCCTTTGAGGATGGTCAGGTAGATCCCGCCCAGGTCGAAATGCGGTCGGTCGTGGTGCGCTGCGACCGCCGCGAGCGGAAGCCCGATCACATCGCGGTAGAAATGGGCGCTTCGGGCCACATCCTCCGTCCAAAGCGTGATGACGTACAGTTTCGGATTCATAGGTTCTCCTTATGGTTTGAATTTACACCGGCGTCATTCGCGAATGCATTCGGTGTTCTTCCGAGTGAGTGTCGCATGGCGCCATGGCGACACATCCCCGGAGCGAAGCGTAGGGGACAAGCCGACCTCAGCTGTTTCGGAGCCAAGAGGCTCCGAAGGTGGGGCTCCTTCGTTCGTCGTTCGTCCATCCTTCGTTCATCCTTCGTTCCAGCCATGAGGCTCCGAAGTAGGGCTGTTATTCCTTCATTTGGTTTAACATCTGATCGAGGCAATTACTGGATGAAAAAGGATAATTTCTCCTAAAAATAAAAGATATCCTACCTGCAGGATATCTTTTGGTAACTTTGGTTAGGCGCCGGGAGATTGCGAAGTCCTCGTAGAGGAAACCCGGGACCTTGTTCATTAAGGAGTAACGCACCGATCGTGGCGCGTTACAACTTATATTAAGCAAGTCGGGGCGAGAGGATTTGAACCTCCGACCTCTTGCACCCCATGCAAGCGCGCTAGCCGGACTGCGCCACGCCCCGATATAACAAAACACTCACTAAACAACTTGGGGGTGAAGAACCCATCCGACCTTGGCGCTTCGAGCGCCACGCGCTAGCCGGCGGAGTTCATGGCGCCTTTGGCGCCACCACGCCCCGATTGCAAAGCTGGATTATAGTCGTATCATCACTTTTTGACAACAGCCCGTATTATTTCATCACGGTACCTCCAGGTTCTATCATGCCTACTACATAAAACAAGTGGGGTTTCCTTTGTGCACTCAGTGTCTTCAGGGCTTTCTCAAGAAAGCTTGACAAATCCACAATATGTCATTGCGAGGCGATTTTTGCCGAAGCAATCCCCTCTTCAACGGTCAAATCTCTGAAAATTGGAGATTTCCTTGTCGCTCTGAACACTCCTCGCAAAGATATTTCCGTTCTTGAGAAAACCATGTCAGTGTCTTTGTGGTGAATGTTCCACTCCACACCGAGTATGATAGAATAAGCATCTCATCGGAGTTGCTTATGATAGAAGTAGTGATTGATAGTGTGCGTGTCAACCTGATGTCTCCGCAACGGCTGGTTATCTTGCGCGAGGTCAATACGGATCGTTATCTGCCGATCTGGGTCGGGCAGTATGAAGCCGAGGCGATTACGGTTGGATTGCAGGAGGTCGAAGTGAGCCGGCCGCTGACTCACGACCTGATGAAGAATGTCTTTGCGACGTTTAATGCCCGCATCAAGCGCATCGAGATTATTTCCCTCAAGGAGGATATCTTTTACGGGAACATCGTTGCCGACGTCAACGGCAAGGAAATCAATGTTGACTCGCGCCCGTCTGATGCGATTGCCCTGGCCGTGCGGGCCCACGCCCCGATCCTGGTGGACGAGGCTGTGATGAAGAGTGCCGGGATCACACCCGAGGAGGATATGAAGGCCTCCACCGGTGCGGCTGCGCCGGGTGCCCCCAAACCGCGCCCCACAGCGCCCGTCGGTGATGTCAGCAGTGAGAGATTATCGGTGTTCGAAGATTTCGTGGATAAGCTCGATCTCGACAAACTCGACGATAAGGACAAGCCCGAGGATAAGAACAAGGACGAAGGCGATAAACCCGATAAACCCGGCAAGCCGAAAAAGAAATGAACGAATATCTTCCTCCTGAAGAAACCGCCGCCCCCGCCGCGCCAACGATCCCGCACAGCCGGGAAGCCGAAGAAGCCGTAGTAGGGGCGGTCTTGATTAACCCAGAGGTCTACTACGACGTCGCCCAATTCCTGCAGGCCGACGATTTTTACATTCATCGCCACAAATGGATTTGGGAGGCCTTTACCGGCCTGCATGAACAGCGCATCCCGATTGATCTTCTAACGTTGACGGAGGAGTTGGATCGCAAGGGCCAGCTTGCCGAAATCGGCGGCCCCGCCTATCTGACCGCCCTGGTCAATCAGGTGCCTTCCTCGCTCAACGCCGAATCATACGGCCACATCGTGGAAGGTCATGCCATCCGGCGCAAAATGATCAACGCCGCCAACTCGATCGCTTCGCTGGCCTACGACGAAGGCTCCACCGTGGACAACGTGATGGATGAAGCCGAGAAGGCAGTCTTCAACGTCAGCGAGCGCCGTCTGAGACACGACGTGGCGCCGATCAAGGAGGTCCTGAGCGAGTACTACGATCGCATCGATGATCTCGCCAAGCGCGACGAGGAGATCTTCGGTGTGCCGACCGGCTTCATTGACCTCGATAAATTGCTGAGCGGCCTGCAGGCCTCCGACTTCCTGATTATCGCCGGCCGCCCGGGTCAGGGCAAAACCGGCTTTCTGCTCTCGGTCGCCAAGAACGCCGCCCTCACTCACAAAAAGCACGTTGCCATTTTCTCGTTGGAGATGTCCAACGAACAGGTCGTGCAGCGGTTGATCGCCCAGGAAACCGGCATCGATTCCCAGCGGTTGCGGACCGGCAAGCTGCAGGAAAACGAATGGGATTTGTTCACCCACGCCGTGGAAGTGATGTCCGATACGCATGTCTTCCTCGACGATACCCCGGCCATCACCCCCCTTCAGCTCCGGACGAAATGCCGGCGGCTGCACCTCGAACATCACCTCGACCTGGTCATCGTGGATTACCTCCAGTTGATGGGCGGCGATAGCCGTACCGATAATCGCGTGCAGGAGGTCTCCTACATCTCGCGCAATCTCAAGGTGCTGGCGCGTGAATTGAATGTGCCGGTCTTGGCTGCTGCCCAGTTGAGCCGGGCCGTCGAGCAGCGTTCCGATAAACGCCCCGTGCTTTCGGATCTGCGTGAATCCGGTTCGCTTGAACAGGATGCCGATATCGTCATGTTCATCTATCGTCCCGACCAGTACGAGAAGGACACGGGCAAACAGAACGTGGCCGAGATCATCGTTGCCAAACATCGCAACGGTCCGGTGGGCAGCGTCGAATTGGTCTTCCGCAATGCCCTGGCGAAGTTCGAAAACGCCGCCACCCGCATGTTCAACCCGAATGAGTAGATGTTCACCACAAAGACACACATGTGCCTGCGGCATAGTGCAGGCAGAGCACACAAATTCTTTTCTTTGTGTACATATATAAATCTCTGTGATCTTTGTGTCTCTGTGGTGAAATAAAAAATGGTCCAATTCAAGGGCTTCACCGACTCCGAAACCTTCACTCAACTGCCCGATTCCTTTATTTACCATCTGTTGGCTGAAATAAGGGATGCCGACGAGTTGAAGGTCACGCTGTATGCCATCTGGCGCATCGAACATATGGATGGCCCATTTCGTGCCCTGGCTGCAACCGATTTCAACGCCGGGGAATTGGGCCTCGATGGGGATGGGATCGCCTCGGGCCTGGAGAAGGCCGTTCAGCGCGGGACCCTGCTGGCATCCAGGCACGATGCAGATGTATTTTATTTTCTCAATTCGCCGCGTGGGCGCGCCTCTGCCGAGGCGTTCGCAAAGGGCGGCTGGCAAGGAGATGCTCGACCCGGGTCAGCCCCGGTCGAACGTCCCAATATATTCAGGTTGTACGAAGAGAATATCGGCCCCCTGACCCCGCTGATCGCAGACGCCTTGAAGGATGCCGAAGGCACATATTCGGAAGCATGGATCGTGGATGCGATTGAACTGGCGATCAAGAATAACAAACGGAATTGGAAGTATTGCGAAGCAATCTTGAAACGTTGGAAGGAAGAGGGTCGTGCCGAAAAGCAAAATAGACGAGACGATCAAAAAGTTAGCCCGGGCCTCGAACGAAAAATCGAACAGCTCCGTCGACGCGCCAGTTAACGACCTGCCGGGCGATCCGAACTGTCCGCATTGCCATGGCGTGGGATATTTGCGCCTCGAGGTTCCCCTCGGCCATCCGGATTTTGGCAAATTGGAAATCTGTGTGTGCCGCCGCCAAAGTATTGCCGGTGCTGTGCGTGACCGCTTGTTTGCGTTGAGTCACCTCGATGAGTTGAAAGACCTGACGTTCGAAACCTTCAAACTGCGCGGCCGCAAGGGGTTGGGTGAGATCCAGGCCAATTCCCTGGAGATGGCTTGCAACCAGGCGCGTCATTTTGCACAAAGCCTCAACGGCTGGCTGTTGTTGCAGGGCGGTTATGGCTGTGGCAAAACGCACCTGGCTGCGGCGGTTGCGAATTATGCGGTCGGCATGGGCGTGCCGACCTTGTTCCTGACTGTCCCGGATTTGCTCGATACCCTGCGCTTCGCCTATGGCAGCGAAGACACCTCCTTTGAGCAGCGTTTCGACGAGGTGCGAAACGCAAAACTCTTGGTGTTGGATGACTTTGGGACCCAGAACGCCACGGGCTGGGCTCAGGAGAAATTGTTCCAGATCATTAATTACCGTTACATCAATAAGCTGTCCACGGTCGTGACCACCAACCTCGCGATCGATGAGATCGAAGCACGCATCCGCTCGCGCCTGGCGGATCCGGAACTGGTCACCCAGACGAAAATTGTTGCGCCCGATTATCGCCGCCCGATGGACGATGCCGGTCATCCCGAGTTGTCTTCGCTGGATTTGATGCCGCACAAGACCTTCGATACCTTTGATGACCGCCTTCATGAAGGGCTGGATGCCGATCAGCTGAAATCCCTGCAAAAGGCGCTCAAGGCCGCGCATCTCTTTTCCGATAAGCCGAAGGGCTGGCTGGTCTTCGAAGGCACGTATGGCTGTGGCAAGACCCATCTGGCCGCAGCCGTTGCGAATTACCGCGCCGGTCTCGGGGATCGGCCTCTCTTTGTAATGGTGCCGGATTTGCTTGACCATTTGCGCGCAACCTTCAGCCCCAATGCCACCACCAGCTATGACCGTCGCTTTGACGAGGTCCGGACCACCCCGTTGCTGGTCCTGGATGACCTGGGCTCCCAATCCGCCACCCCCTGGGCCCGGGAAAAACTCCATCAGTTGATCAACTATCGCTACAACGCCGAGCTGCCCACGGTCTTTACCTTGGCGAAGGAGAACGTGGACCAGGGTCAGGTCGATGAGCAGATCATGACCCGCATGTTAGATGAGCGCATTTGTAACTATCTGAACATCACTGCCCCCGCGTATCAGGGCAGACCGGGCGGAAGGAGGAAGGCGCGTTAGCAGGCAGAGGTTCACAGCGAATTATTGTGTTCCCAAATTCAATGTTGCATGATAGACTTTTTCAAGGTCAGCCACAAGGCTGACTTTTTATTGATACAAAAGGAAACGGAGATTTATTTATGAGCTTTATTCAGACTGTTTTATTGGGCGCCCTCGCGGGGTTTACCATCTACCTCGGTTTGCCGTTGGGACGAATCAAACAGATATCGGCAGGTGCCCGCACGTTTTTATCCATGACTTCCGCGGGCATCCTGCTTTTCATTTTGTTCGATGTCCTCTCGAACCTCTCTGAACCGATAAAATCGACAATCTCGGATAATAAAAATTACACCCAGTTCTTTATCCTGCTTGGCATCTTTGCGCTTGGATTTGGCCTGGGTTTGCTCGGCCTGATCGCCTTTGATCAGCGTTTCATGCGCTCCCGCCCGGGTGTGACCCAACCGGTCAATCCCACTCGTTTGGCGCTGATGATCGCCACCGGGATCGGATTGCATAATTTTTCCGAGGGACTTGCCATCGGCCAGTCCGCCGGACGCGGGGAACTTGCTTTTGCCGCATTGCTCATCATCGGGTTTGGCCTCCATAACGCCACCGAAGGCTTTGGCATCGTCGGTCCGCTGGTGGGGGAGAATCGGCCCTCGTGGGGGTTTATCGGATTGGCGGGCCTGATCGGCGGCGGCCCCACTTTCCTTGGGACCATCGTTGGCTATTATTTTCTTTCGGATGCCATGTTCGTCCTGTTCCTGTCGCTTGCTGCGGGGGCCTTGGTGTATATCATCGGGGAATTGTTCAATTTGAATCGCCGTCCTCAAAATAAATTTCCGGCCGGTTGGGGTCTCTTCATCGGATTTCTGATCGGCTATTTCACCGATATGATCCTGACCATCGCCGGCGTTTGATCTGGTTCATTTCATCCTTCGGGCGGGGTCTCGCCGCCCGTGGGATTTACAATAAATTTACAGGGGAATAATCTCTCATTCATATGCTGGTTCTACAATGTCAACGAGGTGATGAAATGAATATCTCTCGTCGTGACTTTATAAAAGCGTCCGGTGCGTTTGCCGCATTTACCGCCTTGGCGGCTTGCACACCACAGGTTGCCACACCAACCATCACAGGCCATTCATCGGGGAATGCCGCTGCAGGCGTGGTTCCCACTGATGCAGCGGGTATTACTTCCACGGGGACCGTTGCCGACCCTCTCACCGTTTTAACCCTCAATCGCATCAGCTTCGGCGCAACGCCGGAGATGTACGACCGCGCCAACCAGATCGGGGTCGAGGCCTTCCTCGATGAACAGCTTCATCCCGAGACCATCAACGATGCCGCCGCCGATCAGCTGATGGCCCGCTTTTCCACCCTCTCCATGACACCCGCCGAACGTTACAAGCTTCCGCAATTCGGACAGCCCGTCCAGGAACTCATCGCGGCTACCGTCCTGCGTCAATGGCACAGCCAGCGCCAGCTCAAGGAAGTCATGGTGGACTTCTGGTCGAACCATTTCAACATCTATATCGGTAAGGGCCTGTGCCGCGTCTTGAAGACCGACGATGACCTCAATGTGATTCGTCCGAATGCCTTTGCCAAATTCGGCGACATCCTGGCCGCCTCGGCCCACAGCCCGGCCATGCTGTTCTTTCTGGATAATGCCGAAAGCCAGAAGTCCGCACCCAATGAGAACTATGCGCGTGAGTTGATGGAGCTGCACACCATCAGCGTCAATGGCGGCTACACACAGACCGATATCACGAACGTGGCGAGGGCCTTTACCGGCTGGACGATCGTCGGCCCCAATAATCTGTTGAAGCCCTTCGGCTCCTATCAATTTGTGGAGCGGGTTCACGATACGGGTTCGAAGCAGGTCCTGGATCTTTCCATCCCGGCCGGGGGTGGCGAGCAGGACGGCATACAGGTCCTGGATATGTTGGCGCACCATCCCATGGCGGCGAAATTCATCAGCACCAAGCTGGCCCGCCGCTTCGTCTCCGATCAGCCCGACCCGGCGCTGGTCGATAATCTGGCAAATATCTTCACTCAATGGGACGGCGATACGCCGACCCTCTTGAAGGCCATCTTCCAATCTGAGGCTTTCAGGAATTCCGCCGGCCATAAGTTGAAGCGGCCTCTCGAATTCCTCGCCTCCGCCATGCGTCTGACGGATGCGACCCTGACCGGCCAATCCAAACAATTGGTCAACCATCTCAAACTGCTGGGACAGATTCCCTTCGACTGGCAATTCCCCAACGGCTTTCCCGATAGCGCAGGCTTCTGGGCGACCACCTCGGGCTTGCTGGAACGCTGGAACTTCGGCAACCTGCTGGCTTCCAACAAGATCACCGGTGTGCGTGTCGACCTCAAGGCGTTGACCCGGGACGCCCAATCCGCACAGGATGTGGTCGATGTGTTAAGCCGGCGCTTCATGGGTTCCATCCTGCCGGATAACGCCCGGGGCATTTTGTTGGACTATGCCTCCACGGGTGACCTTGGAAAAAACCTCGCCAGTATTGCCGGTTTGATCCTCGGCTCTCCGCATTTTCAGGTACGTTAACATGTCATTGCGAGGAGTGACGCGATGGTTGAGTAGCCGTGTATTTCGGCGTATCGAAACCAGCGTCACGACGAAGCACTTTGTTCTTTGAGTGTGGCAATCTCGTTTTCAACCGCAATTGCGTTGGAAATGGATCGCGAGCCGCAACGTATTTGTAGGGGCGCACCGAGGTGCGCCCTTGTCGTCAACAACCAAAAAGGAGTCTTATCAATATGAACACAAAATATTCCCGTCGTGATTTCATGAAAGCTGCCTCGGCCTCCCTGGGCGGGTGGGCGGTTTCCTCCGCCCTCCCATCCTGGATGCCCCGCATGGCCTTCGCACCCGATGGCATCGAGCCGCCCGGTGATTTATTGGTGGTCGTCTTTCAGCGCGGCGGCATGGACGGTTTGAATGCCGTCATCCCGCACGGTGACCCGGACTATTACCACCTGCGCACCGAATTGGCCATCGCCGAGCCGTCGACCAGCAGCGACAAGACCGGCATCGACCTCGATGGCTTCTTTGGCTTGCATCCGTCGTTGAAGCCCTTGAAGGATTTATGGGATGAAAAAGCCCTGGCGATTGTCCATGCCGTCGGGTCGCCCGACCCGACCCATTCCCATTTCGACGCCATGGATTATATGGAACGCGGTACTCCCGGAGAAAAAACACTCGAGACCGGCTGGATTGGTCGCCACCTGCAATCTGCCCCCTGGCAGAATACGTCGCCCTTCCGTGCCATCGGCATGGGCGGCATCATGCAGGAATCCCTGCGCGGCCCGATTCCTGTCACCACGCTTCAATCCATCGCCGACTTTCATTTGCAGGGCGATGTCAGCCAGCTCACTGAAATCCGGAAGCGGCTCGAGTCGCTCTACAGCCTCGGCGGCATTCTGGATCCGACTGCAAAAGACACCTTCGATGCGGTCGACCTGCTTTCGAAGGTGGATATTTCCCACTATACGCCGGAAGGCAATGCCCAATATCCGGTGACCGAATACGGCACTGCCTTGAAGCAGGTCGCCCAGATCGCCAAAGCCGATATCGGCCTTGAAGTCGCCTGCGTCGATATCGGCGGCTGGGACACGCATAATGCCGAAGGCGCCACCGATGGCGATATGCCCAAGCTGCTCGATGAATTAAGCTCCGGCCTGGCCGCGCTGTATACCGATATGGGCGACCGCGCAAAGAAGATGACCATCGTGACCATGTCGGAGTTCGGACGGCGTGCCCATGAGAACGGCTCAGGCGGCACCGACCATGGTCACGGCAATTGCATGTTCGTCGTCGGCGGCGGGGTCAATGGCGGCAAGGTCTATGGCCAATGGCCCGGGCTTGCACCGGATAAGCTCTATGGTCCCGGTGACCTCAACGTCACCACCGATTATCGTGATGTGCTGGCGGAGATCGTCGCGAAACGCGTCAAGAACGGGAACCTCACCCAGGTCTTTCCCGATTACACGGTTGCCAAAACCTTGGGGATTGCCCAGGGCTGATCTCGCAGGGGCACAGCGTCGCTATGCCCTTGGTTTTATTCTAGTGACGGCTTCGCAACGTGTACTTGCCTCCACTTGACGCAGGTACAAGTAGAGCTCTTCCAAGCAAGCACCCCCGAAGCGCAGCGCAGGTGCGAAGCGGAGAGGGTCAGCCGTCGCTTTTATCTAAACATGACTCACTCCAAATTTAATCTTTCAAGCTCTTAGCCACATATTATCTCTACGAGTACAATGAAATTCGTGATAATCCGTGTAATCTGTGGCTGAATCTTTAAGTTCAGGGTTAATCACGTTTTGGGCCTTGTTCTGCCTTTATTTATTTGATTTCATGTACTTTCCTTCATTTGGTGATAAATGGACGGTCTTAAACAAATCCGGTAATGCACAGGCTTTGCAATTGGGCTGCTATGAATTCACCGCTTCAACGGTTGTAAATACGAATGACAACTTCATTGAATTAAAAACGTGGTTTAATTGATTTCCCTAGGGATAACTTCAGGCGAAGTCTCATGAAGAAACGCGTTTACGTTATCTACACAGGCGGAACCATCGGCATGCGCCCCACACCTGACGGATACGCGCCCGCTCCCGGTTATCTGGCATCCCAGATCATGTCCATGCCGGAACTGGCCAGCGCCTCGATGCCTGAAGTGGATATTCAGGAATACGATCCGTTGCTCGATTCCGCCAACATGACGCCGGACGATTGGTATAAGATCGCCCGCGATATTGGTGTTCATTACAGGGAGTACGACGGTTTTATCGTGTTGCACGGCACCGACACCATGGCTTATACCGCCTCCGCCTTGCCGTTCATGTTGCAGGGACTGGGGAAACCCGTCCTGCTCGCCGGTTCCCAAATCCCCTTGTGCGAGGTCCGTAACGACGCCCGTTCCAACATCATCACCGCCTTGACGATCGCCGCCAATTTTGACATTCCCGAGGTCTGCCTGTGCTTCGGCAGTCAATTGTTGCGTGGCTGCCGCTCGGTCAAGGTCTCCGCCGACGGACTGGATGCGTTCGCATCTCCCAATCTACCGGCGCTTGGCGATATCGGCGTGGATATTCGCATTCACCGGGAGCGGGTCCTGCCCGCTCCCCCGGAGGGGACTCCCTTGCAGGTCTGTGAGCTGAAGCAGGTCAATGTCGGGGCGCTGCCTTTGTGGCCCGGCATCCCGGCCCAGGTCGTTCGCAATTTTCTCGGACCGCCGCTCAAGGGCCTGGTCCTGAGGGCCTATGGCGTTGGCAACGGTCCCACCAACAACCCGGATTTCCTGTCTGCCTTGGAGGAAGCCTCTGGGAGAGGCGTCGTGATCGTGGATTGCACGCAATGTTTGCGGGGCAGCGTCCATCTCGGCGATTATGCGACCGGCTCCGCCTTGGCCAAAGCCGGCGTCATCAGCGGCTTCGATTTGACCGCCGAAGCGGCGCTGGCAAAATTATCCTATTTGTTCAGCCGGGATTTACCCGTTGAGGAAGTCAAAAGACTGATGCAGGTGAACCTGCGCGGCGAGCTGACTGAATAGGGCTTTATTTGGTTCGAGCTTAAAGGAAAGATGGAGGCAGCCTTATGACGACGCGTATTGAACATGACCTGCTCGGCGAGCGCGCAGTCCCCGCCGAACATTACTACGGGGTTCAGACTCTGCGGGCCCTTGAGAACTTTGCCATTACGGATACCCCCATTTCCCATTATCCGCACCTGATCCGCTCCCTGGCATATATCAAGAAGTCCGCTGCTTTGGCGAACCGTGACCTCGGGTTGTTGCCTCCTCCGTTGGCGGAGGCGATCGTCCGGGCCTGTGATGAGATTATCGCAGGCGGACTGCTCGGCGAATTCGTGGTGGATGTCGTTCAGGGCGGTGCCGGGACCTCCACCAACATGAACGCCAATGAGGTGATCGCCAACCGTGCGCTTGAAATTCTCGGGCACGAGCGCGGGCAGTATGAAATTCTCCATCCGCTCAACCATGTCAATCTTTCCCAGTCCACCAATGATGTCTACCCGACCGCTCTGCGCCTGACCCTCAGCCTGATGATGGACGGCTTGATGGGCGAAATGGAAAACTTGCGCCAGAGCCTCGAAGCCAAGTCCGTCGAGTTCGCCGATGTGATCAAAATGGGCCGCACCCAGTTGCAGGATGCCGTGCCGATGACGCTCGGCCAGGAATTCGGCGCCTGGGCCGTGATGGTGGGGGAGGATATCCAGCGTGTGCAGGAGGCCCAGCAGTTGATTCGTGAGATCAATATGGGCGCCACTGCCATAGGCACCGGCCTGAACTCCCACCCCGATTATGCCCCGCTGGTGACAAAATATCTGCGTGAGCTGAGCGGCGTACCGGTCTTGATGTCGAAGAACCTGGTGGAAGCCACTCAGGATACAGGGGCCTATGTCCAACTTTCGGGCGTGCTCAAACGCGTGGCCGTGAAAATATCCAAGATCTGCAATGACCTGCGCCTGTTGTCTTCAGGGCCGCGCGCCGGTTTGCACGAGATCAACCTGCCGCCCATGGCGCCCGGTTCATCAATCATGCCGGGCAAGGTCAACCCCATCATCCCGGAGGTGGTCAACCAGGTCGCGTTCGAAGTGATCGGCAACGACCTGACCGTGACCATGGCGGCCGAGGCGGGTCAGCTCGAGCTGGACGTGATGGAGCCGGTGATCTCATACAGTTTGTTCTCCTCGCTGGATATTCTCGGCCGCGCCTGCCGCACCTTGACCGAACGCTGCATTCGCGGCATCACCGCCAACCGCGAAGTTTGCCGCAGCATGGTGGAGCACAGCATCGGTCTGGTGACCGCCCTCAATCCCTTGTTGGGATACGAGAAGTCCACCGAGATCGCCCGTGAGGCCATCGCCAGCGGGCGCTCCGTGTATGAGATTGTCCTGGAAAAGCAATATCTTACCAAAGCCGAGTTGGACGATGTGCTGTCGCCCGAAAACATGACCCGCCCACGCTATATTCACAAGCATACCGATTAAGCTGTCACACCTGCACTCCCCGGCACCTCCGCCCGGGGCAGGTGTGCAGCGCAGGCCGTCTCGCCCCGGCGGGCTCGCGGCCCGAACGGGGTGCAAGTGTTGCGAGGAGCCGCCCGCGTTTTTGTAGGGGCGCACCATCGGCGCGCCCGGCGGCGACGAAGCAATCTCCTGTTTGTGGGATATTCGAGATATCATCCCCTTATGCGATTGACAGACTCTCGCCGCGAAGCGGCGTAAATAATCTTTCAAGCTTTTAGCCACGGATTTCACTGATTTACACGAAAAAAGTCGACCCCCTAAATAGTTGGCTTTTCGATCGGCATAGTTTAGAAGAAATCAATGACATCGTACTTGTAGAGTAAATCCGTGATAATCCGTGTAATCCGTGGCCGAGTTCTTAAGTTCGGGGTTAATCATGTCCTGATTTATTCGTCTGAGCAATTGTCTTTTATGATCTATACAAACGGACCGCATCTTTTGTCATCCAAAGTCCACCTAATCCACTTGCTATTCCAGCGGTGATCGCAACCGTAATATAAAGAAACATATCGCCCACTTTATTTCCAATGAGTATTCCACCCAGCCCGCCAACAACAAACCCAATTGCGGAACCCGTGATAAACGATCTCGGATACGATAGTCTTTTATTCATTCCGTCTAACCTCAAAAAAGCGGCAAGCAGGGTGAATGTCACGATGGCTACTGGTATTGATGAAAATATTGTAATAACCAATGCGAAGATCAGGAAATCTGCAGCAGTTCCAAAGAAGTGTAATTCCTCATCGAAAGTTGGTCCGTATAATTGATAAACCAGAAAGGCAGCAAAGCAGAAACTGGCTATTGGCGCAATGATAAGTGCTTTCCTGCCGCCGCATAAAACCAATTTAACATATTTATACGTAAATAATTTAAGTACATTTTTCATTTTCAACCCTTTTGACCTGCATTATATGGCTCCTTGCAAGGCTATTCTCGCGGTATTGAAGTCATTCATCCAAGAGATGCAATTTGTAGTGACGACTTTAGTCGTTAACAACAGTAGATAGAAAGCCGGAACAGTCACATAGTACTAAAGATTTTTGGTTGATGTTCCGCTCCTATCCCTTATACCTCGGATATGACCCCAGCACCCGCAGCATCGCGGCATATTCCCCCAGATGGTCCAGTGCGCGCCTGGCGGTTTCCTCCTGTGCCGCCCCGATGAAATCGATGTAAAAAAGATATTCCCAGGGCTTGCCCTGCAGCGGCCGTGACTCGATTTTCGTGAGGTCGATGTCCCGCAGCGCGAACACGCTCAACGCCTTGAACAAAGCCCCGGGTTCGTTCCGCAGCGTGAACACGATCGAGGTCTTGGCTTCGGTCTTGGGTTGGACCGCTTCCCGCGCAATCGCCAGGAAGCGTGTGTAGTTCTCGGAATTATCTTCGATGCCCTCCTCGACAATTTCCATTTTATAGATTTCAGCCGCTCTTCGGGATGCGATGGCCGCCGTATCGCGTGCGCCGCTTTCCT
>Ga0335071_10001797_pt1 | contig 23065 bp, 15 predicted proteins | sample Lox_Sample_15_FD_206724 | JGI IMG/M metagenome (GOLD analysis project Ga0335071, IMG submission 206724) | Soil microbial communities from Loxahatchee National Wildlife Refuge, Florida, United States - Lox_Sample_1.5 | ecosystem: Environmental > Terrestrial > Soil > Wetlands | place: USA... | reverse complement strand
GGTCGCGCATACGCAGGCCGGGCCGGCGGAGGCGCTTGAGGAGGAAAATCCATTGGGCGAAGTTGGGGTCGATGACGAGGTTCTTGCCGCCGATTTGGAGGAAGAAGCTGGAGTGTCCGATGAAGGTAACGCCAAGCTGGTCGCGGGAGACAAGTTGCGGCTTGCTGGTCTTGCCGATGCGCGGAGTGAGTGCCGATTGCCGGACGAGGGTCGAAATCTGCCGGGCTTTGCGGCGGAGGGTCGCGGGCGACATACAGCTAGATTAGACGAAGGAGGGGCGGAGGACGATGCAGGGGGCCAGTAAAGTCAAGGCAACGGCGGATTGCGCGGATTACGCGGAAAAGACTGAGGCGAGAAAACAAAGGCGAAGCACGGATGCACACGGATGACACGGGTAAAGTCTGCAAAAAGCAGAGAGAGAGGCCACCGGGTGCGGAGCAACCAGCGAAAGGGAAGAGCCGGCAGGTAATTGGTTCGTGCCTGGGCTAAAGCGCTTGCACTTGCCGATATCATTTCACCACGCTAAAGCGTGGTGCTTCCACCCAAATGAGGCAATTCCTTGACTTTGGGGTACGGGTCGGCTGAAATCAAAGTGAAGTCGTAAGTTAGAGGTCATAAGCAACAGGGAGCGAGGAGCAAGAATGCGCATTGCGTTTCTGGGATTGGGGATTATGGGGAGGCCGATGGCCTCGAACCTGGTGAAGGCTGGCCACGAAGTCGCAGTTTGGAACCGCACGGCGCGGCAGCACGTGGACGGCGCGCGCACGGCGGTGTCTCCGGCGGAGGCGGCAAAAGACGCTGAGGTGGTGTGGATGTGCGTGGCGGACACGGCGGCGGTAGAGCGGGTGATGTTCTCGGCCGATGGGGTGGAGCAGTCGCTGCGCGAGGGTATGGTGATTGCGGATTCGAGCACGATTGCGCCGTCGGCGACGGTGAAGTTCGCGCAGAGAGTGGCGGAGAAGGGCGTGCAGTGGGTGGATGCTCCGGTGACCGGGTCGAAGCTCGGGGCGGAGAATGGGCACCTGATCTTTATCGTGGGCGGGCCGCAGGTTACGGTGGAGTCGATGGATCCGCTGTTCAAGGCGATGGGGCGGACGGTGATTCATGTGGGCGAGACGGGCAAGGGGCAGGCGGCGAAGATTTGCATGAACCTGCAGATTGCCATGATTTACGAAGGCTTCGCCGAGGGGCTGACGTTGGCGAAGAAGCTGGGGGTGGATCCGCACAAGATGGTGGAGCTGGTGCAGGCGTCGATGATCCGGTCGGGGGTGGTGGATTACAAAGCTCCGTTTGTGCTGCGGCATGATTATTCGCCGAATTTTCCGCTGCGGCTGATGCATAAAGACATTCATCTGCTGCTGGACACGGCGAAAGAGGTGAGGGTGAAGCTGCCGGGGCTGGAGACGGTGGATGAGATTTATGAGTTGTCGAGCGAAGAGGGCTGGGACGATCTGGACTACGCGGCGACGATTCAGTTGCTGGAGAAGTGGGCGGGAGTAACGAAGTAGCCAGTCGCCGGTCGCCAGTCGCCAGGCAGTGTGAGAAAAAGGCCAAAGCGACCACGAATAACATAAAAGGGAAATGGGGAAGAATGATCGGCCTGGGCGCACGCGCCCGGGCCGTTATTGCTTGCAGTCGCCGGTCGCCAGTCGCCAGAGGTCAGTGTGAGACAAAGCCAAGGCGATCACGGGTTGAGACGGATGACATGGATCGGACAAAAGCGAAATGGGTTCTATGGCGCGCCTGGAGAGGCTGCGGAAAACGTCGGTTTGAGCGCGAGAAACGATCACAGGGGCGAAGCCCTGGCGGATTTTCGATGGTATGCGGTGCGGCTGAAGCCGCACCCTGATACGAAACGTTCGCAGGAAGGAGCTGTTGCGCAGACGGTGAAGCCGTGCCTCTGCAAGGCCGCAGCGGCGGAGAGGTTTTCAAAGCGGAGGGATGAGACCGGTTCTAGACTTTGGGCGCGGGGTTGGCGAGAGTGAGGCGGTTGGGGTCACCGGGATCGATGTGCTCGCGCTCGAAGGCGGCCTTGATGCGGCGCTGGAGTTCGCGGCGGACAGCATCGGTGGAGTCGGGCCGGGTCTTGGCGACGATCATGTATTCGACACTGCTGCCGGTGATACGGTCGATGCCGAGGTCCTGCGGTGCGGCGACGAGCATGGGGGCAAAAGCAGGGTCGGCGGCGAAGGCGGCGATGGCGTCGTTGAGGACGGTCATGACGCGGTCGCTGGGGACGGCATAGGAAGCGGAGACGCGGACAGTGATTTGCTTCCAGTCGCGGGTGAGATTGCTGACAACCTGGATTGCACTGCTGGGGACGGTATGAACGGTGCCATCGGCATCGCGGAGGACGGTGCGGCGGAGGGTCATGTTTTCGACGACGCCCTGGACGCCGCCGATTTTGACGGTGTCGCCGATGTCGTACTGGTTTTCGGCGAGGATGAAGAATCCGTTGATGAAGTCTTTGACGAGGGTTTGAGCGCCGAAGCCGATGGCGAGGCCGGCGACGCCGGCGCTGGCGAGGAGCGGTCCCATGTTGATGCCAAGCAGAGCGAGAATCTGCATGGCGGCGATGGAGGTGATGACGAGGATTCCGACGCTGTAGGTGACGCTGGAGAGGGTGCGGAACTGCTGCGAGCGGATGGTGGAGGAGGTTGCGTCGCGCGAGCCGAGCTCGCCGAAGTGGCGCGAAGCGAGTTTGAGAAGGCGGGTGAGGATGAACGCGATGACGAGGACGGCAAGGATGCGGGGTACGTCGTGGCGGAGGAAGCCGTAGGCGTCGATTCGCCAATCTTGAAAGACCTGAACCATGCGGTCGGGCGAAGCGAAGGATGAGGACGGGGAAAAGAGTGCGGGCAGGAGCATGCGTGGGGAGATTATAGCAACGGGTTGGCGTGGCGTTCGGGGGCGAGATTAGACTCGTGAAGGAACGTAGGGCTCGCGATTTGGGTCGGGAGAGTTGAGATGGGACGAGCGGTGGTGAGGTTTCTGGCCGCAGTAATGCTGGCATGGATGGTGAGTGGCATGGGCGCGGCGGCACAGGATGCGAGTTCGCAGGCGCCACAGATTCCGGCGCCGGGGGAGCAGCGGGAGCACAGCGCGGAAGATGCGTTGTCTGCGGAACAGAGACACCAGTGGGAAAAACAACGGAATGAACAGCGGCAGGCTGACATCAAGAAAGACGCCGACAAGCTGCTGGAGCTGGCGACGGAGCTGAAGCAGTACGTGGACAAGTCGAACGAGAACACGCTGTCGCTGGACGTAGTGAAGAAAGCCGAGCAGATTGAGAAGCTGGCGAAGAGCGTGAAGGAGAAGATGAAGGGGCAGTGAAGAGAGTTGCCGGTTGTCAGTTCAAGGCGAGATCGAGTCGCAGATGAACAGGGTTCGTACGGATCAGACGGCAAGCGACCGCGGAATGGGCGGAAGAGGCTGAGTACGGGATGGTAAATGTGTTCTCCGGACTGGACCAATGCCCAATTGCCTTGTTGCAACCGAATTCACCATGTTGAAGTGTGGTGCTTCCACCCAAAGAAAAGCGCCATCGGTTGCGGGATGGCGTTGGTCGTTACAGGACCGACCTGCAGTTCAACACTTGAGCAAAGAATAGATGTGCATCGATTGACCCCACCCTTTCGCAAGAGAACGGAAAGGGTGGGGCCCCACTCGACAAGCACTGCTAGACGGCTTTGACGATGCGCATACCGTAGAACGACCGATATACGAAGGTAAACGATATTAGAAAGAACACCAGCGCGAGGCCATGGGCCAGGGTGGTACCACTGGTGTCGGTGAGCTGCACGGCCAGCTCGACGGCAAGCAATCCGAACAGCGTTGTGAACTTGATGATCGGGTTCATGGCCACCGAAGAGGTGTCTTTGAAAGGATCGCCGACGGTGTCGCCGACGACGGTGGCATCGTGCAGCGGCGTGCCTTTCTGCTTGAGCTCGACTTCGACGATTTTTTTGGCGTTGTCCCAGGCAGCGCCGGCGTTGGCCATGAACATGGCCTGGTAGAGGCCGAACGAGGCGATGGAGATGAGATAGCCGATGAAGAAGAAGGGTTCGACGAAGGCAAAGGCCAAGGTCACGAAGAAGACGGCGAGGAAGATGTTGAACATGCCTTTCTGCGCGTACCTGGTGCAGATTTCCACGACTTTCTTGCTGTCTTCGACCGAAGCTTTTTCGACGCCTTCGAGCTTGATGTTGGCCTTGATGAACTCGACGGCGCGATAGGCCCCGGTGGTGACGGCCTGGGTGGAAGCGCCGGTGAACCAGTAGATGATGGCACCGCCGGTGATGAGGCCGAGAACGAAGGGGGCGTGGAGGAGGGAGAGGTTTTCCTTTCCGTGGGTGAGTCCGCCGGTGAGCGCCATGATGATGGAGAAGATCATGGTGGTGGCGCCGACGACGGCGGTACCGATGAGGACGGGCTTGGCGGTGGCCTTGAAGGTGTTGCCGGCGCCGTCATTGGCTTCGAGGAGGTGCTTGGCGCGATCGAAGTTCACCTCAACGTTGAAGTCCTTTTTCACTTCCGCCGTGACGTTTGGCACCTGCTCGATCAGCGAAAGCTCATAAACAGACTGTGCATTGTCGGTGACCGGCCCGTAGGAATCGACGGCGATGGTTACAGGACCCATGCCGAGGAAGCCGAAGGCGACGAGACCGAAGGCGAACACGGCGGGCGCGAGCATCAGGTTGCCGAGTCCCATGGTGCTGACCAAGTAGCCGATGGACATGAGGATGACCATGGTCAGGCCGAGGTAGTAGTCGGAGAAGTTGCCGGCGACGAATCCGGAGAGGATGCCGAGCGAGGCGCCGCCTTCGTCAGCGGAGGTTACAACTTCGTTGACGTGGCGGGACTCGACGGAGGTGAAAACCTTGACGAGTTCCGGGATAACGGCTCCGGCGAGTGTGCCGCAAGAGATAATGATCGCCAGCTTCCACCACTGGGATTCGTCCCCCGCGAGATCGGGGACGATGAGATACGAAACGAAAAAAGTCAGGACGATGGAGATGATCGAGGTGAGCCACACCAGTGAGGTGAGCGGGGCTTCGAAGTTCATCTCACTAGCGTTACCGTAACGGGCCTTGGCGACGGCTTCGTTGATGAAGTAGGCCACGCTGCTGGAGACCAGCATCATGACGCGCATGACGAAGATCCAGACGAGCAGCTGAACCTGAACAGTGGGGCTCTTTACTGCAAGAAGGATGAAGGTGATCAAGGCCACACCGGTAACGCCGTAGGTCTCAAAGCCGTCGGCGCTGGGGCCAACCGAGTCGCCGGCGTTGTCGCCGGTGCAGTCGGCGATGACACCCGGGTTGCGAGCGTCGTCTTCCTTGATCTTGAAGACGATCTTCATGAGGTCGGAGCCAATGTCTGCAATCTTGGTGAAGATACCGCCGGCAATACGCAGAGCCGCCGCGCCGAGCGACTCGCCGATGGCGAATCCGATGAAGCAGGGACCGGCATAATTGCCCGGTATGAACAACAAGATACAGAGCATGATGAGCAGCTCGACACTAATCAGCATCATGCCAATGCTCATGCCGGCGCGCAGTGGAATCGAGTAGAGGGGGTAGGGCTTGCCGCGTAGGCCGGCGAATGCGGTGCGGGAATTGGCGAAGGTGTTGACGCGGATGCCGAACCACGCAACACCGTAGCTGCCCAGAATGCCCACGATGCTGAACGCCAGGATGATGGGCAGCGTGACACCCACCGGGCTGATGGGCCGCAGCCATCCGAAGTAGGCCAGAATAACGACGGCGATGAAAACCCACAGGAGCATGAGGAACTTGCCCTGGGTCACCAGATAGGTTTTGCAGGTTTCGTAGATAAGCTCGGAGATTTCGCGCATGGCGCGATGCACGGGCAGCTTTTTGAGCTGCATGTAGATAGCCAGTCCGAAGAGCAATCCGAAGACGCAGAAGACAAGGCCGATGAGCAGCAGGCTGTGACCCGTTACACCAAAGAAACTAACGCTGGAAAGGTCGGGGACCTGGAGGGTTGCCTCGCCGCCGGCTTCAGGCTGCGCCCAGGCGGCGTAAGAGGCCAAAAGCAGCAGGCCGGCGAGAGTGGAGGTGGTTTTGGCCAAGCGGCCGATAGAGGCGGTTAGAGAAGAAAGCCGCCCAGAGGTGGCGAGCCGAGGTTGCATATGATTCCTCCGACGGGTCGCATCCATGTCAGGTCAGGACGCGCCATGAATTGTCCGAACTCGATTGCCTGTTGCCGCACTGGTCCGCGATGAGCCGTGATACGCGATCAAAGATCATGTTGCGGGAGGGGCCGCGCCTTATCCCAGTAACGCCCAGTGGGGAGTAACACTGGAGGGCGACGGCTGACCTGCCAATCCCGGAAACGCGCTTCCACTGCAAGACAGAAGTGTTGAGGTTTGGCCGCGTCGGGTGCACTTGCATTGTTGCTCCGGGTAACAACTCCCAGATGGTAAATGCAGTACGAACGGACAGTTGTAGCACGCAGGGAAAAGACTGGTCAATTGCACGCGTCACAAAGGCATGGTCAGGTGGGTTCCGGGCTGAAAGGACTAGCCGGTAACGCCGCGGACGGTCCAGAAGTCGTGGGCGAGATCAGGATTGCTGACGATGGAGTAGGGCATCCAGAAGTGTCCGCCAGTACCCCACTTGCCGCCCCAGGAGTTGCGCACGAGGACGGCCTTCTTCTTGTCATCGTAGCCGACGGCCATGACCGCGTGGCCGCCGTGAAATGATTCGCGTCTGGTATCGGGCTTAACCATCACGCCGGTCCTTTTGACGCTTCCGCTTTCGAAGCTGTCGTAGACAAGGAAGCCAAAAAGGACGGGACAGCGGTCGGCGAGGCAACGCTTGAGGTGGCGGAGGAAGAGACCCGGCTTCATGGATTCGATGGGAATGCGGTGATACTCGAAGATCCTGCGGTGCGACGCGGCTTCGTAAGCTTCCTGCGGGGGCTTGATCCAGAAGGTGTGCGGATCGTCGGTGTACTGCCAATGGGATTCAGGGCAGACGCCGTGCCTGGCAACGGACTTAAGGGCATCGCGCAGACGGACCACGTGCTTGAGTTTGCGCTGCTTTCCGACTTTGCGCTCGTTGTAGTAAATGAAAAGGCGCGAGGGACGGATGACGCGAAGCTTCTGGATCTTCTGCTCGTAGCTGTAGGCGGCGGCGACGGCATGCGCGGTGCAGGTCCCAAGGCGACCCTGGTTCTGAACTCGGGGACAGTGAGGACGAAGGTCGACGCGCATGGGCAAGGCCTGGCGCAGGTGCCTGGGTTCGACGGAGTAGATGTAGTCGCGGGGATCGGGTATGTCGCGGGCCAGAATGTGACGCGTTTCAGAGTTAGGCATGGGGCAAGATTGTGCCATTGATTGCGGCGTAATGGAAGGCCTAGTCACGAGGGAGACGCACACGGCAACAGGCTGGAAGCTTTGACGATAGCGCACAACGCCGATACAATACGAATGAAAGCCAAACAGACACGCAGTGCCGCGTGCAGACACTCCTCAGTAGCTCAATGGCAGAGCATCCGGCTGTTAACCGGAGGGTTGTAGGTTCGAGTCCTACCTGAGGAGCCATTCTTTTCAGTAACTTAGTTGGGCTTGGCATCGCTCGCAACCTCAGTGTGCCAATTTTTGTGCCGCTTGCGGCAAACACACAGCAGAGCAACGCGCCTGCTTGGTCACCCGGAGACTGGTTTGGCTAAGACGAGTTTGTCCAATTGAGCCACGATGTCGAGAAGCTCAGCACGGCGAGGCTCGGGGTGGAGTTCGGCAGCGGTACGGCAATCGGCCAAGGTGGTATCGAGCTTCCAGGCGGCGGGGCCATCGTCGCGAACCTGGTCGGCAAGCTCCTGAGCTTTGTCAACGTCGCCGGCATCAAAAGCTGCACCTAAAAGGGTAGGGTTCAGCCATTCATCGCTGGGGTTTCGATTGCGAGCTCGTTCGCATGCGATCAGCGTCACAGCGGCTGCGATGCGGGCCCGATCGTCATCGCCTTTGCGGTTTCGCGTGCGATAGAGACGAGGCAGGTTGGAGGAAGGGAAGTAGTCGTTGAGATCGAGCTTCATCCCGTTCTCGTACTCAGTTATGGCGCGACTGAGGTCGGCGGGATCTTTGCTGAGGCTCCACTTCTTCTTGAAGCGACCGCCAAGCAGACCGCGACGTTCGGAGGTGTCGCCACTGGTTGCGATGAGTTCCTTGAGGGCGCCAATGGCGTCATCATGGTTTCCGGACTTGGAAAGAGCCAGAGCGCGCTGTTCTTTCACCAACGGGGAATTCCGCAAATCCGCGGGCAGTTTGTCGGCAAACTCAAGAGTGGTGCTCCAATCGGTACAGTCCCGAAGAGTGTAGAGCAACTCGACGGCGAGGGCCTTCTGGATCGGACCTCCGGTGTAGTAGCGGTCGCGAAGTTCGAGAGCGCGAGCACGCCGCTGATCTCCGGTTGCCGCACGGGCAGCGATGATCTCTGACTGAAACTTCGAAAGATCCTCGAGGCTCTTTTTGAAGGCGGTAGCGCGTTTGGGGTCGAACTGGGGATATTGGGGAAACACCTGATAGAAGGGCGAATCGCCGGGGGCCATCACCGGAATGGCATTCTGGACGATCTTGATGATTTCGGCAGCGGTCGCGTCGGAGATAACTTCTTCGGGTAACGGGTAGCGAATCTGGCGCATCTGGTCGATGTCGAAGAGCGCCTTTGACCAGTTGGCAGCGGTCATGATGCAACCCTGTTTTTGCGCGGCATGCCGGATGCCGACTTCGTAGTAAACATTTCCGTTGGGGATGGAAACGTCGGCGAGCACAAGATCAGAAATGGCGAGCCGCTCGATCATCTCGGTGATGATAAGCGCGCCGATGTCCTCATTGGCGCGAACCGCTTCATATCCGGCATTCTGGATCGCGGGACGCAGAGCAGCTTCCCAGAGGCGATCGAAGTTGATCTTGTCGGGCGCTCCACTTCCGGCTGGAGCACCCGTGGCTTTGGTGCTGTAGGGCATGATCATGAAGCAGATGGGTGGCATGGAGAACCTCGGGGAAGCATTGTACTATCTTCCTGATGGCATGCGGGTTTAAGGGGCAGAAATCCTGAATGCCAAGCGCATATACCGATGAGCGGCGTGCGGGCCCGGTACGAAAAGCAAACCAGGGTTTCGACTACGACTGAAAGGCCTTCTGGATGAGGGTGAAGCGGGCAGCGCCGAGGAGACCAGCGTCTTCGTTCAGCACGATTTTGACGGGAGCGGCTTCGACGAGCACTTTCATTCGACCTTTGTCGAGGAAGGACTGCATGAAGCCGCCTTCCTGCATTTTGGGGATGATCTTGCCGGCGATGCCAGCCACGTAGACCCCTCCAGTCGCCATGAATTTCAGGGCGCAGTTGCCTGCCTCGGAGCCGAAGACGCTGACAAAGATGGAAAGCGTGCGATCGCAAATATCAGCTTTCTTCTCAAGAGCGAGTTGTGAGATGAGCGCAGGACGGTCGGTTGCGGCGGCGAGCTGATCGCGGAGCCAGTCGGGCTCTTTTTCCTTTTCCCAGTCCCGCAAGAATTCATAGATGTTCTGGATTCCCGGACCTGAGAGAATGCGCTCGTAGCTGACGTGTTGATGGCCGTACTTCTTCATCAGGTAACGCAACAGCTCAACCTCAACGTCGTTCTTCGGGGCGAATTCGGTGTGGCCACCTTCACAGGCGAAAGGATGATGGCGGTGGCCGTCCCAGTAGAGACCGGCCTCGCCGAGGCCGGAGCCGGCGGACACGACAGCCATGTTGCCGGCGGTGTCTGGGGAGCCTTCGCTGATGGTGACGAAATCCTTCGATTCCAGGGCGCCGAGTCCATAGGCGAGGGCTTCGAGGTCATTGATGAGTCCGACGGACTTGAGGCGGAGTTGGGTGGCGAGTTCGCGAGCATCGATTTCCCAGGTCAGATTCGAGATCTTGCTATGTCCGTGTGTGACCGGTCCGGCCACGCCGAAGCAGGCAGAAGTCACCGGGATGCCTTCGGTCTTCACGAAGTCGGCGACGATTTCGGGCAGCCCGGAGTGGTCTTTACTGGGATAAATCTTTTCGACGACGCAGCGCAGACGGTTGCCTTCGAGTTCGAAGGCCGCGAGGCGTGATTTGGTGCCGCCGATATCAGCAGCGAGGATCATTCGATTTGTCTCCAGTGGCGTCCGTCGCGCTCCATCAGGTCGTCGGCTTCCTTGGGGCCCCATGTGCCGGAGGCGTAGTTGGGGAAGTTGCGCGGGGGCAGGGCCCGCCAGACGTCGATAACGGGATCGAGGATTCGCCAGCCGGCTTCGACCATGTCGGCGCGTTGGAACAGAGTCTGGTCGCCCATCATGCAGTCGTAGAGCAGGACTTCGTAGCCGGTGTAAGGCTCGGCGCCGAAGTACTTGGAATACTCAAAACTCATTTCGACCAGGCCGAGGCGAAGTTGTGGGCCGGGAATTTTTGCGCCAAAGCCGAGGGCCATACCTTCGTCAGGCTGAATCTGGATGACGAGACGGTTGGTCTGCAGCTTGTGAACCGAGGTCTGGCGAAATAACTGGAAGGGCGCGCGCTTGAACTGGATGGCGATCTCGGTGGTGCGCTTTGCCAGGCGTTTGCCGGTGCGGAGATAGAAGGGGACGCCGGCCCACCTCCAGTTGTCGATGTTGAGCTTCATTGCGACGAAGGTTTCGGTCCTGGAATCGGGCGATACGCCGGGCTCGGTCCGATAGGCCTGAACCTTTTCTTTTTGCACCATGCCTTCGCCGTACTGGCCGCGGACGGTCTGGTGGAGGACGTCTTCAGAGCTGAGGGGCTGAATGGCGTTGAGGACTTTCGATTGCTCGTCGCGGACGGCGTCGGCGGAGAAAGACGCGGGTGGTTCCATCGCCGTCAAGCTGATGAGCTGCATGATGTGGTTGGGCACCATGTCGCGTAAGGTGCCGGCGGTATCAAAATAGCCGCCGCGAAGTTCCACACCTACGGTCTCGGCATTAGTAATGGCGACGTGATCGATGTAACGGCGGTTCCAGATCGGCTCGAAGATTCCATTGCCGAAGCGAAAGACCATGATGTTCTGCACGGTCTCTTTGCCGAGGTAATGGTCAATGCGATAGATCTGCTTTTCGGAGAGAATTTCCTTGATGTTCTGGTTAAGCGTGAGCGCCGAGTCGAGATCCTGGCCAAAGGGCTTCTCGATGATCACCCGCCGCCAGTGGCCGCCCGATTCGCGTGCGAGGCCCGCCTGGCCGAGGCGCTGGACAATATCGCAGAAAAATTTCGGCGACGTTGCCATGTAGAACAGATAGTTTTGGTCGGTACCGTGCGCTTCGTCGATGGCGGCGAGACTCTCGCGCAGGCGGGTAAATGTTTCCTGGTCGCCGAAATCTCCCTGTTGGTATTGGAGGCACTGCTGAAAGCTTTCCCAGATTTCGGTGCCGTGGTCTTCGGCTTGCAGAAAGCGGGAAACTTTTTTGCGGAAGTCGTCGAGCGGCATGCGGTCGTGGGCGACGCCGAGGACGATGAACTCCTCCGGCAGGAGGTGCGCCTTCTTCAGGTTGTAGAGGGAAGGGATGAGCTTCCGCATGGTGAGGTCGCCGGTAGCACCAAAGACGACCATGACACACGGCCCGGCTGGCCTGCCGGCGTGTTCGAAATCTTCATCGATGGCGGTGACAGTAGTCGACGACATGGGCTCAATATCCGGTGGGGACTGACAGTAAAACGTGGTGCAAACGCATGTCAAGGCAAGGATCGAATGTTCAAAGAACTTTAGCAAAATCGGCGCGGGGTGGAGAGGGCTTTACAATGAGGTGGGATCGTACTAGGCTCTTGCGCAAAGCTGTTTGGGGCATCGATGCTGCGGCAGTGTATTCCAGCTATGATTCTGGCGCCGTGTCTGGCCCAGTCTCCGCAGGCCACCGCCGGGGAACTGACGGCCGGAGCGGTGTCGATTCCGGCAGAGTTCACAACCACGATCAAGGCCGAGAACGTCAAGCGGGGCGATCCCATTGAGTTCCGAACACTGCAACCGGTGCTGCTGGGTCACGGCGTGGTGATGCCTGCCGATGCGAAGCTCACGGGAAGAATCGTTGGCGCGGCGGCTCGACATGGGGAAAAGCCGTCGTGGCTGGTGCTGCTGGTCGAACGGGCGGAATGGAAGGAGCAGGTTGTGCGGCTACACGCCTTCATCACCGCGGAGCTGAAATTCGAAAAAGTATCGGCGGAATCGATGCAGCCGACGGACCTGGCTGCGACGTTGACCTCGCCGAGCCGTCCGATTCGCAGGATGAATCGAATCATGGCGCGCGATCCGGCGAGCATTTCCAATGGCCAACTGCCCCAGGACACAAGCGGCGAGGTGGATGCGCCGGTGGCCGACAGACCAACCCTCGCCAAAGACATCCTGCTGGTAACGGACAAGGACGGAATAGTGTACCTGTTCTCCGGGAAGTCGAATATACACTTGCCGAGCGGATTGGCGGTGGTGTTGCAGAACCAGCCTACGCGAGAGGGCTCGACCGCCGAAGCGCCGGAGACGTTACAGTCGAGCGCAGTCCGCGAGCGGTGAAGAATCACAATTCAAGTTGTGAGCGGGTTTCGGCGCAAGCCCGATTGCGCCTGAATGTTGTATCCTCGTGAAATCCAATGATTTGGAACTGACAAACTGCGAGCGCTTCGGCTACAAATATATTTCCGACTGGCTTGCAGGGTGACGACGGTCTTTGATCGGGGGTGTCTTGATGGAACGTGGAGTTCGTATGCAAGGTAAAGCTTGGAGCCCGATGTGGATTTGCGGCAGGGGCGACGGGGTGGTCTGGCGTCGCGCCGCGGCGGTAATCGGAGCGGCCTCGCTCCTGTTGCTGATTGGCTGCGAGAAGAAGGAGGAGGCCCCCAAACCGACTCCTCCCGAGGTGCTCGTCGCCGACGTGGTTCAGCAAGACGTGCCTATCTTCGAGGAATGGGTGGCGCAACTCACCGGCCCCGTGAATGCCGACATCACGCCGAAAGTTCAGGGATATCTGCTCAAGCAGAATTACCAGAACGGCTACTTCGTGAAGAAAGGCCAGCTCCTGTTTGAGCTCGATCCGCGGCAGTATCAGGCGGAAGTGGAGCATGCCCAGGCCACACTCGAAAGAGACCAGGCGCAAGTTGCGCGCTTTCAGGCCGACGTAATTCGCGATACACCTCTGACAGAGCAGAACGCAATTCCGCAAAAGCAGCTTGATACGGATAAAGCCAACTTGGCCGCCTCGCAGGCACAGGCTCTGGCCGATCGGGCGGCGCTTGACAATGCCAAGCTGAACCTCTCCTGGACAAAAATTTATTCACCCATTGACGGTATTGCCGGCGATGCCAAGTCGCAGGTCGGCGATCTGGTCGGTACGACTACGAAAATGGCAACGGTCTCTCAGGTGAATCCGATCTGGGCCAACTTCAACATTTCGGAGAGTGCCTATCTCGGCCAGGCCGCCAGGATCTCCCAGTTCATTCGCACCGGCAGAGGCGGGACGGTCCCCGTAGAGTACATTCAGGCCAACGGTCAAGCTTATCCGCAAAAGGGACGTATCACTCAGATCAACCGTGAAGTCTCCACGAGTACGGGCACCATCCAGGTCACTGCTGAATTTTCCAATCCCGAGGGCATTCTGCGTCCGGGTGGGTTCGGAAGGGTTCGCGCTCAGACCTCGGACAACAAAGACGCCTTGCTCGTACCGCAGCCCGCGGTCATCGAAGTGCAGTCGCAATACCAGATCATCGTTGTCACGCCCGAAAACCGGGCCGTCTTCCGGCCGATCAAGATGGGTCCACGAGTAGGCCAGAACTGGATTGTTACCGAGGGCCTCAAGCCGGGTGAGAAGGTGGTAGTCGAAGGGATCCAGAAGCTGCAGCTTGCGGCTGCAGCAAATCCTCAGTTTGCGAAAGAAGGAGTTCCGGTCAGTCCCAAGCCTTATCAGGCAACCACTGCCTCCGCCGCAGCAGGGAGCAACTGACCATGTCAACATTCTTCATTAACCGGCCCATCGTAGCCATAGTTATTGCCATCCTGATGGTGATGGCCGGCGTCGTGGCAATGCTGGAGCTGCCGATTGCGCAGTTCCCGAATATTGCCGACCCGATGATTCAGGTGAAGGCGACCTATCCCGGCGCGGATGCAGTCACGATTGCCGAGTCGGTGGCCACGCCAATCGAACAGCAGATGTCCGGCGTCAGCGGCATGAACTACATGTACTCGCTAAGCGCGAGTTCGGGTGGCGGCATGACGCTGTATGTCGATTTCCAGCTCGGTACTGATATCAACACCGACCAGATTCTGGCGCAGATGCGCACCGGTCAGGCGAACTCACAGCTCCCGGCAGAAGTCACCCAGCAGGGCGTCATTGTGCAGCCCGGCACGACCGCTCCGTTCATGTTGCTCGACCTGTACGCGCCAACCGGAGCCTACGACAGCATCTTCCTGGCCAACTATGCCATCATCAATTTGCAGTACGCGCTCACCCGCATCCAGGGCGTTGGCCAGGTACAGATCTTCGGCGCCGGCCCCTACGCTATGCGTATCTGGGTCAATCCCGATACGCTGGCCAACCTCGGCGTTACGGTCACCGACATCATCAACGCCGTGAAAGCCCAAAACAAAGTCAATCCCGCCGGACAGGTCGGCGGCGAGCCTGTTCCGCAAGGTCAGCAATATACATACAACGTTCGAGCCCCAGGGCGCCTCCCGCGCGCCGAGGAATTTGAGCAGATCGTTGTCCGTGCCAATCCCGATGGCTCCATTCTGCGGTTGAAAGATGTGGCCCGGGTTGACATGGGCTCCCAGTACTACTCATACATAGCCCGTCTGGGGGTCGTTCCGGACCAAGGCAAGCCCAAGCCGAGCCAACCGGCTGCTCTGATTGCCCTGTACCTCACTCCGGGCAGCAATGCCCTCATCACCAAAGCGAACGTTGAAAAGCTGATGCTGGAGGCCAAGGGGCGTTTCCCGCAAGGATTGGAGTACATCACCGCGCTCGACACCACGCTGTCAGTCAGCGAAGGCATCAAGGAAATCGAGAAGACGCTATACGAGGCCATCATCCTCGTCATCATCGTGGTCTACATCTTTCTGCAAGGCTGGCGGGCCACGTTGATTCCACTGATCGCGGTGCCGGTGTCGCTGGTTGCCACCTTCATGGTCTTTCCCATGCTGGGGTTCTCCATCAACACCCTATCGCTGCTGGGACTTGTGCTGGCGATCGGTTTGGTGGTGGATGACGCCATCGTCGTGGTGGAAGCCGTCGAGCATCACATAGAACACGGCATGACGCCACATGACGCGTCCATCAAGGCGATGGAAGAGGTGTCCTCTCCGGTGATCGCCATCGCTCTGATTCTTGCGGCGGTGTTTGTACCTACCGCATTTATTCCCGGCATCACCGGACAACTCTACAAACAGTTCGCCGTCACCATCGCCATTTCCGTCATTTTCTCGGCGTTCAACGCATTGACGCTGAGCCCTGCGCTTTCGGCCATGATGCTGCGTCCCAAAAAAGAGGCGCGCGGTCCGCTGGGCGCCTTCTTCCGCGGTTTTAATAACGTGTTTGGCAAAGCTACTGACGGCTACGTCAACCTTTGCGAGCACTTCATTGACAATGCGTGGTTGGCTTTCCTCCTGCTCGGCGCTCTAAGCGTCGGTGCCTGGTACTTTGGAAGCCGATTGCCCAAGAGCTTCCTGCCCGACGAGGACCAGGGGTACCTTTACGGGGGATTGCAATTGCCCGACGCGTCCTCTCTGCAACGCTCTTCTGACGCTTCCCGTGAGGTGGAGGACGTCATGATGAATACCCCAGGTGTTCAGTACGTCAGCGCTGTCTCGGGATACAGCATGCTAAGCGGCGTCGCCGCCACTTATAGCAGCTTCTACTTCATTTCACTAAAGCCTTGGCACCAACGCGAAACCCCGGAAACAAGCTATCTCGGAATTAAAGCGCACCTGGCACGAGCTCTTTCTCAGATTCCGGCCGGCATTGCCTTCCAATTCTCTCCGCCCGCGATTCCGGGGGTAGGAACCGCAGGCGGAGTGAGTTATGTGCTCGAAGATCGCTCCGGCAGCGGCATCGACTTCCTCGCCAGGAACACGCAGATTTTCATGGCGGAAGCGCGCAAAAGGCCCGAGCTGTCAGGCGTGATGACCACGGCACTGTTCGGCGTACCGCAAGTCGGCGTTAATGTCGACAACGCAAAGGCCATGACGGAGCAGATTCCATTGCAAGACCTGTACCAGACGGTCCAGACGTTCATGGGCGGCTCGTTGATCAACTATTTCAACCGCTTCGGCTTGCAGTGGCAGGTGTACGTCCAGGCCGACGGGTCATTCCGCACCGACGCCCACAATCTCGGTAAGTTCTACGTACGCAATAACGGGGGCCAGATGGTCCCGATGAGCACCTTGTCCACGACGTTTCCGCGCGCGGGCGCTGAATTCGTCATGCGGTACAACCTCTTCAACTGTGTGCAGATTAACGCTGCCGCTGCCCCCGGTTACAGCTCCGGCCAGGCCATGGCTGCGTTGGAAGAAGTCTTCAAGACGTCCATGCCCGCCCAGATGGGCTTCGACTACATGGGCATGTCGTACCAGGAGCAGAAAGCGGCGCAAGGCGTTTCGCCGGGAGTCATCTTCGGTGCGGCTTTCTTCGTGGTGTTTCTGATCATGGCGGCCCAGTATGAAAGCTGGACCCTGCCCTTCTCGGTGTTGCTGGGCGTTCCTATCGCTGTGTTTGGAGCGTTCTTCACGCTGCATCTTCGCCAACTCGACAATAACGTGTATGCGCAAATCGGTTTGGTCATGCTGATTGGCCTCTCCGCTAAGAACGCCATTCTGATCGTGGAATTCGCCAAGATGGAGTTCGACAAGGGCAAACCGCTCAAAGAAGCTGCCCTCACTGGTGCGCGTCTCCGATTGCGACCGATTCTCATGACCGCGTTCGCCTTTATTCTCGGTTGTGTTCCGTTGTGGACAGCTGCCGGTGCCGGAGCCCTTGCTCGACAGACCCTTGGTACCTGCGTCATTGGCGGGATGTTGGCCGCCACCATTCTCGCCATCTTCTTCATCCCCGTCAGCTTCGACGTGGTGGAGAAGTTCGGTATGTGGATCAGCGGCGAAAAACATGAGCCACACGCGGGAGTTCCACCCACTCCCGCTCCAGGAGAGGCCCATGACTAAGCTGAAGTTTTGTTCGGCAATCCTCCTAGTACTTTCGGCCTGCGCCTGCAAGCTTGGTCCCAACTACCAGCGGCCCGCGACGACCGTTCCCGCCGAGTATCGTGGACTGCCGCCCGGCCCGCAGCCCACCGGAGAGTCGTTCGGCGACATGAAGTGGTGGGCGGTTTTCCAGGACCAGGCGCTCCAGAACCTGATTAAGACTGCTCTGCAGAATAACTATGACATTCGCATCGCCGCCACCCGCGTAGTGCAGGCGCAAGCCAACCTCGGAATCACCCGGGCCAACCAGTTTCCTCAAGTCAACGGTAGCGGCTCGATTATCAATGAGCGAAACCAGCTGACAGAGTTCACCAATACCAATGCACCCACTTACGGCGGCCTGAGCATTTCGATGTCGTACATCGTAGACTTCTGGGGACAATATCGCCGTGCCACTGAAGCGGCCCGGGCACAACTTCTGGGCACCGAGTACGGACAGAATGTGGTGCGCACCACACTGGTGTCCTCTGTCGCTAGCAACTACTTCCTGCTGCGCGCCTATGACTCGCAACTGAAATACGCCAAAGATACGATTACCGCAGACGAAGAAATCCTGAAACTCAACAACTTTCGCTTCAAGGGCGGGGAAGCTTCGGCCATGGAGGTTTATCAGGCCGAAGTGCTGTTGCAGGCCGCGCAAGCGCAGGCCATCAGCCTTCAAGGCCTGATCGAGCAGACAGAGAACAACATCAGCATCCTGCTCGGACAAAATCCCGGACCCATCGTGCGCGGTATTGAGGTCACGGAACAGCCGCATCTTCCCGAAGTTCCTGCCGGAATACCCTCAGCACTGTTGGAACGCCGTCCTGATATCCGAGTAGCGGAAGAAAATCTTGTGTCCGCCAACGCTAACGTCGGTGTCGCCAAAGCGAATTTCTTTCCTCAGTTTGCTCTGACTGGATTGTTTGGTGCGCAAAGCACCGCGCTCTCGACGTTCACGGCGGGACCGGGAACGTTTTGGGCCGTCGGTCTTCAGGCTGCGCAGCCGATCTACCAGGGCGGACGTATTCGGAGCCAATACAAGCTGGCCTGGGCGCAGCGCGACGAGGCCGAACTGCAATACAAGAAGACTGTGAATCAGGCTTTCGGCGATGTCTCGAATAGTCTGACGGGTTACACACAGGCGCGCCAGTACCGGATTAAGATCGAGGAGCAGACAAAATCCTATGGCGAGGCGGCCCACCTGGCCGACGTCCGCTTCCGCGGTGGCTATACCAGCTTCCTCGAGGTGCAATACAACCAGCAACAGTATTTCACGTCGCTGTTGCAGCTTTCACAGGCTTGGTATTCGGAGCTGGCAAACTACGTCGCTCTGTATCAGGCGCTGGGGGGCGGCTGGCAGGAGTAAACGGAATCCGCCAATTAGTTGGGGGCGCGGATGTCGCTGCCGTCGTCGTTTACGTAGTAGCCTCCGTAATGGCTTTCGTGCCGGAATAGGATCTTGACGCAGTAGCGGACTGCTTGGTCCACCACCTGAACGAACTCGAACTCGATGACTTTGCCGACCTCGATGCGGGCAGTGGTTTCAAATCCTAGGCCACCGCGGCTGAGGTTGAGACACACTCCTGGGTAGAAGACAGGACTACCGTCGATGCTCAGGATGCGAATCGGCAGCCGCGTCAGGACTCGATCCTGACGTCGACGGTCCGGCGCGATAGGCAGCTCGATGCGGGGCAGGCTCGGCTCGGCGGCATTAGACATGGCTAATGGGCTTATCGGCAGGGCAGGGCGACGGCTTGAGCGGAGTCCCTGGAAGATTTTTGCGATTACGGCCTTTGCACTGCGCGATACACTGCCATCGGCCTGATTCCCGGATGAGAGACACCGGTTGAGCGAATACCAAGCGAGTCTCCTGCGACAACTGGAAGCGATGAAGCGCTGCTTCGGGCCGGGCGCGGCGCGGCAGTGTGAGCGCGTACTGCGAAAGCTAAGCGGAGTGCGGTACCCCGGTGTGCAGTCGCTAATTGCTGCTCATGACAACCTGTTGTTTTTGCGGGCGTTTCCCCAGAGCGAAATGGTGGCGCGGCTGGCCGATTCGCTGTTGTCCGCGCTCGAGCCACAAATGGAGAGATTGGCATCGTCAGAGGGAAATGCCGCGGCCTTGGATGACGAGAGCGTTTCTGGGATGGCTGGCACGACCGTCGCAAATGTTTTGACGTACGACTTGGCGAAACAGTTGACGGCGCGGCACGGTTCGGCACTCACCGCCAACTGGAATGTGGATGAATGTTACCGGCAGATGGGGTTGACGTTACCGTCAGCATTGCCGCTACTCGAGGATGATTCGTATGTTGAGGCGGACACCCCTTACCTCAAATGGATCGAAGCGGCTTCAAGCGCGAGCACGTCGGAGCTGATGTGGTTGCTCGAGAATCTCGGCAAACTGGAGGTGTCACCTGTCGAGCGAGCTGCCCTGTATGCCGGTCTGCAAGTCGAGGTCGAGTGGAAGTTACGGCGATCGCCGGCGAGCAGGACACTGGCACGGGGGAAAGTGAGCAATCTGTATTGTCACGAAGAGCCGCTGCTGCAGCGCCAGCAGGTTTCGCTCGATGACGAGATGGCTGCAACGCCGCTTCCTGTGCAGAGGCTGAGCCGTAGAGAAGCGCGAGAGGTTTTCAACCTCGTACAGGATGCACTTACGGTACGTTATCGCGAACTCCAAGGCACGACGTATGGAGACGACAAGACGGTGCTGAAAGCAGATCCCGGTCGTGGCCTTCAATTGTTCCTGTGGGGGCTGCAGGCTGATTGGCGGCTGCCGCTGCGCGCGTATTACGCCGGAATCGCGCTGAAGAACGGGGTGCCGATTAACTACTTCGAAGCGATCGGTCTGTTCGAGTGGATGGAAGTGGGGTTCAATACGTTCTACGCCTATCGCGAAGGGGAGACTGCATGGATCTATGCGCAGTATCTGCGCCTACTCAACCAGATATCGGGGGCGAGTTGCATTTCGGTTTATCCCTACCAGATCGGAAAGGAAAACGAAGAGGCGATCAAGTCGGGCGCGTTTTGGTTCTATCGCAAGCTGGGATTTCGTCCCGGAAGACCGGAGTTGCTTGCATTGACGGAACGCCAAGAGGCAAAGATGGCTCGCAATCAGAATCATCGAACCTCGCCGCAGACGCTCCGCAGACTAGCAGACGGGCATATCTTCTTTGAGTTTGGAGGCGGACCGAGAGGTCAGTGGGACACGTTTTCGACGCGGACGATCGGGTTGCACATACAGCAGAAAATGGCGGATGAGTTTGGCGGCGACGCGAAGAAGATGAGGAGCTCTGCGCGGCATGCGCTGGAAAACATGCTGAGAGTCGAGGTCGCTGGCTGGAACGATCGCGAGCGGTGGGCATTCGATAATTTCTCGTTAGTGCTATCGCTGGCGCGGGAGATGAAAGATTGGAGCGCTGCGGAAAAGCAGTCGCTGACGCGGGTGATCAAGGCGAAAGCGGGAGCCGACGAAACGAAGTTTCTTCGACTCATGCAGAAGCACAATACGCTGCGCCGTGCTCTTCTTGTGGTAGGGTCGACGTCTCGCGCAGAGTGAAATCCGCGCGGGACGGTTTACGTTCTTAACTCAGAATTGCCCGCTATTCGCCGTCTTCGCCGCGTCGGAGGGCATCTGGTATTCGGGATTCGGAATCCCCATCAGCCACTGATCAAACCAGCCAACAATGTGGTCGAGGCGCTCAACACGGTGCCAAGGCTGCCCAGAGCGCGAAAGCTCGTGCGATTCGCCAGGGAAGTGCACCATTACGGTGGGAACGTGCCGGTACTTTAGCGCCCGGAACATTTGCTCTCCGCCGCTTTGCGGCGGCGTACGCCAATCTACATCGCCCAGGATGAACATCATAGGGGTATCCACGTTTTTGATGTAAGTGATGGGCGAACGGTCGGTGTAGTCTTTGGGATCGTCGAAGGGCGGCGCCTTGAACCAATTCGGCTGAAAGAGCGTGAAGTCGGCAGTGTACCACCAAGAAGCCCAGTCGGCGATGTCACGCTGCGCGACCGCCGCGTGGAAGCGGTGCGTCTGAGTCACGGTCCAGTCGGTGAGCAGGCCGCCGCCGCTGCCTCCGGTGACGCCCAGCTTTGCCTGATCTACGTAACCGCGCTTCACCATTTCATCGACGCCCGCCATGAGGTCTTTGTAGTCATCGCCGGGATAGTGATATTGGATGATGTTGCCGAAATCCTGACCGTAGCTGGTTGAGCCGCGCGGATTGGGATACAGGACGATATAGCCTTTGGCGGCCATCCACTGGAATTCGTGGTCGAAGATCCAGCCGTAGGCGGAATGCGGGCCGCCGTGAATGTTGAGGATGAGCGGGTATTTCTTTGAGGGATCGAAGTCTGGCGGCTTCTGCGCCCATGCCTGAATCTTCTTTCCGTCGAACGTGGTGTACCAGATCTCCTCCGGCTCAGTAAGGTTAAGCTCGGCGAAGAGCGGGCCGTTGATGTTTGTTAGCTGCTTTTGAGAACCGTCGGGATTGAGCAGGAAGAGTTCGTCGATCATCGTAGGTGTGGAGATGTTCATCACGATGGTCTTGTTGTCGCCGGAGACGGAAAACTCCTCCACCGCCTGTTGGCCGTGCGAAAGTACGGTGACGTTGCCTGAGGTTGAGTTAATGCTGACAAGGTTCGCGCGGCCTTCCTTAGCAACCACCTCGTAGATCTGCGAGCCGTCCTTGCTCCAAGCGGGGGAGACCTGTCCCGCAGCGCGCGGGGCGCGATTGTCTCCACCGACTCCACTGTTCACGTCGTAATCGTAGTTAGCGGTGAGGTTCTTTGGCTGGGCGCCGGACGCGACGTCCAGAGTAAAAAGGTCCGGCTGAGAGTATGAGCGCACCGGCTCCTGGATCGCTCCAACGAAAGCAAGCCGCTTGCCGTCGGGCGAGAGCGTCAGTCCGCCGACTCCTCCGAGAAGCCCGCCGATCTTCACCTTGCTGATGAGCTCGGGTGTGCCCCCGGCGACTGGGACGGACATGATTTCGCTCGATGGCAATTCGTAGTACGGCTCGGCGACCCGGTTGGTGTGGAAGATGATCTTGCTGCCGTCGGGCGTGAAGTTGATGCCGGAGTCATCGAACTGGCCATCGGTGAGCTGCTTGGGAGTGACCTTAGACTCACTCGATGCCGGTACGTCGACGATCCAGATGTGGCGGTGGTGCTTCGGATCGAGATAGCCTTGGCCGTTAAAGCGGTAAATAGCGCGAGTGATGACTTTCACGTCGCTCTCGTGCTCAGGCTCGGCAGAGGGTTTCTTCTGTTTCTTCGCAATATCGTCGGCATTGACGTCGGTCAGGAACGCGATCTGCTTGCCGTCGGGCGACCAGACGGGTTCGCCAGGGCTGCGCGGCAAATCGGTGAAGACGATTGCTTCGCCGCCGGCTAGCGAGAGAAGTGCCAATTGCGAAGGCGGAGGCTTGTGGCCGTCGCCTGGTGCGTTGTCCGCTGAGCCGCGAAGGAAGACGATCCACTTACCGTCAGGTGACCAGCGCGGCATCGAGTCGCGCTTCCCACTCGTCAGGCGCACGGGAGCGCCTGAGCCGGAAGTCGAGACCATCCAAAGGGAGGTGTCGTAGTTGTCTTTCTTCTCGTTGACGGTGACACGGACGAAGGCAACATGCGAGCCATCCGGTGAAACTTTGGCGTCACCAATCCATTGGAACTTGAAGATGTCTTTGTCGGAAATGTTGCGACGGGTCTGAGAGAACGCACAATGTGAAACGAGCGCAACGATCACAACCAGAGCACAGCGACGCATGAGCAGCAACCTCAAGGGTGGTATGGCGTTACTTATAACTACATCTACAGCCAATGTCGAGGCTTTACGAGTTTCGAAGGCCCG
>Ga0335071_10001796_pt1 | contig 23067 bp, 20 predicted proteins | sample Lox_Sample_15_FD_206724 | JGI IMG/M metagenome (GOLD analysis project Ga0335071, IMG submission 206724) | Soil microbial communities from Loxahatchee National Wildlife Refuge, Florida, United States - Lox_Sample_1.5 | ecosystem: Environmental > Terrestrial > Soil > Wetlands | place: USA... | reverse complement strand
GGAGTGATCTCGTCCGTCGAGATGTCGTCGCGCAGCTTCGGATTGTTGGCTGGATTTTTCGTATCCCATGCCAAATCTTCACCGGCGAGCTGCCGTTTGATCAATTCCGGATCTTCAGTGAGAAAGAGAATTCTTCCTTGCAGACGCACCTTATCTGGGCGCTTTTCGATTTTGCGTTCAAGAAGTGAGTTAATCACGGTTAACCTGAGGCTTTCTCTGAATTAATCGCCGGAGCGGAGCCGGCTTCCCCACATGCTTCATTGTAACGCCACTGATGTTCCGATGCGGATTGGAAGGTTAACGCGGGTAAAGACGCGGATCGGGCAACGATTCCAGGCCGCGGCCAGAAAAAATCTCCTGGAATTCCTGCACCAGTGCATCGTGCACTAAGCCATTCGAGGCTAACGTTTCGCGGCTGTTCAATTGAAAGGGAGATCCATCAAAGCTGCTGACTTTGCCGCCCGCTTCTTCAACGATCAAAGTGCCCGCGGCCGTATCCCATGGATTCAGATTAAACTCCCAGAAGCCGTCGAACCGACTGCATGCCACGTTGCACAAGTCGAGCGCAGCTGAACCTGCTCGGCGAACGCCATGTGTCCGCAACGTGATCTGGTGATAAAAGAAAATATTGGGATTCTTGTGGCGCTTGTGGCTGGGAAATCCCGTCGCGACGAGACACTCCTTCAACTGCGCAGCCTTTGAAACCTGAATCGGCTTTCCGTTCAGCTGAGCACCCTTGCCTTGCTCAGCGGTAAACAACTCTTCCCGCGTCGGATCATAAACGACACCGGCAATACGCTGCGCGGAGCCATTGGCACGATGCTCTAACGCCATCGACACGCAAAAGACCGGATACCCATGAGCAAAGTTCGTCGTGCCATCGAGCGGGTCAACGTACCAGCGGTAGTCACTACCTTGATCGCTTAGCCCTTGCTCCTCCCCCAACACATCATGAGAAGGAAATGATTTCTTGATTCGGTCTCGGATCAGCACTTCTGACGCCCGATCTGCTGCGGTAACCAGATCGGCATCGCCCTTGTATTCGATTTTCAGGCCCTGATGAAAATACTGCATGAGAAGCGCGCCGGCTTCGCGTGCAATCGCCGACATTTCAGGGATAAGACTAGCGGAGCGTTCTTCGTTCGATGGCATGGTGAATGAGGCTATGCGGGTATCTTCCGGAATCCGGAGCGGAAGCCGTTACTTTTTCTTCCCGCTGTCTTCCGCGATATACATGATCTCGTGTTTGAAGATGAATAGGTTCGGAGCACCCTGTCTTGTGAGGCGGATCATATTCTTGTCGTAATACTCGATCCAGCCCTGTACAGTCTGGCCGTCCATCAGCTTGACGGAAACGGCCTTCTGTTTTTCCCCTAGATTCTTGAGAAAACCGGCTTCTTCAAACGTATCTTCCGGGGGCGGTGTCCGCCCCCGCTTGGCATTAGGATTCCCGTGTGGGCCGCGGAACGACATGCAGGCATTGTACACAATCGACGCGAAACACCGTGCGCACCGGCGCTGAGAACACTTCTCCGCTCGGAAATAAGATAGCCCGTCAGTCATCGACCGACGGGCCTGAAAAACTCTCTCGCGATCTCGCTAGAAATTTATCTTCAAGCTAAACTCGATCTGCCGGGGTGAGCCCAAACCGAAGACACCCGAGCCTGCACCCGCGCGGTTCGTTGCGTGACCCTGGTAGGTCGTCCCGTTAACGGCCCCCGGAGTGCCCGTCAGCAATCCCGACATCATGTTGCCAGGCAGATCGAAATTTACGAAATTCAATAAGTTGAAAACCGCGACTGACGGCCGGATCGTGATTCGTTCCTTGACGGTGTAGTTCCAGGCCAAACTGGTATCGAACGTCCGCAACCAGGATAAGTCCGCCTGACCTAATGGAGCCGGAGCCACAGCTGGTGCCACGCCGCCCAAATTGATCAGATCCTGTTGAGTCATCAAATTGTTGGTGACCAGCACTTGTCCGGCCGGCGTTGGTAGACCAGCAACCGTAGTGTTGTACTTCGATAGAGTTTTATTCAGACTGCTTTCGTCGACTCCACGATCGAAGTTCCCCGCGTGCGTTCCGGGAACAGGATCCTGGGTCGTGCCATCTCCGGTGAAATCGGTGCGAAAGATTTCTCCCGCCCCTGCACCAGTATTCGGAACAGTGAGCGTAGTGGAGAGCGGACTGTCAAAGTGACCCGCAGCGCCCCACTGAAATCCTTTCGGCAGATTTATGAAGCCGCCGAAGGAAATTTGATGCCGTCGATCCAGCGCCGATGGACCGAAATAGTGATTCACGTTTCGATTATCCAGAGCTGGCGCGATGAAATCCTGGTCACCACTTGCGGCAGTTACTGGACTATCCGCCGGCACACCGCCACCCGAATTGCTGAATCGCGAGATCGCATACGACAATTGCAGATTCATCGACTCCGCGCCACGGAACGGGTGCTTTACGTTGTCGACCAGCTTGATTTGAATTCCGTTATAGACTGAGCGCCCCACAGGTGACAGAAATCCCAGCGGTGGCGCAAGCGGATTCATCCCTCCGAAAGCGCAGTTGTGTCCCAACTGGGCAAGGCAACTATAACCACCCATATCTGTCGAGGATCCCAAGCCATGGGAGGCATAGTCGCTCATATTTGCCGGTCGCGCGGGATTCACGGCTGTTCCCCACGTGCCGCCGTCCGTCGTTCCGGTTGCGGGATCGAAAAGGCAGTTCAATGCCCAAGACTGAGGAACGCTTATAGCACCACAGTCAGCCAGGGTCTTGGCGATCGCAGCCTGCGCTCCCCCTTTGTCGAAATAGCGCACATCGCCTGCGTGATTCTGATCAACGCCCAGCAAGTAATGCGTCTGCACGTTTCGAACGATATCCGCGTTCAGCACCATGCCTGGCTTGAGCTCACGCTGAAAGCCGATATTCATCTGTATCGAGCGCGGCGACCGATAGGTCGGGTCGAACATGGAATTTCCGGGTGCAAAGAAGCAGCTTGTCCCACCCGCGCAACCATTGAGATACTGCCCCGCGAAAGCTGGATTCGGCGCATTCAAGTTGAACGGCGAAGCAGCAACGTACGCTTGCTGCAGCCCGATGATCGCCGGCAGTGCATTTCCAATCACCGGGAAACTGGTTGCTCCCGGAGCACCGCAGATTGCAGCTGCAGATGCACTTCCGGGAGTGTTCAGCGGTCCGCTCGCAGTCTGCAGCGTAGTCGGTTGACCGGGGGCGGAACAGGCAGAAAAAGACTGCAGAAACGCACCGGTCCGCTGGCGGTATGGCGCGTCAAACAATACGTTGTTAAACAGGGAGTTCTCCCAGAACAATCCAATACCACCACGAAACACCATCTTGCCGGAGCCGCCCGTATCCCAGGCGAAACCGAATTGCGGCGCGAAGTTTGTGTTCGGTTGCGCGACTTGGTCACCGAGACCCGTAGCCAGTGAACTCAATTGCGGGATAGGAGCGTACTGACTATCAGTACGTCCGGTATCGCGATGGTATCCAAGTCCAAAGGTTAGTGCCCAATTCGGGTGGACCTTCCACGTGTCACCGAGATATAAGAGGATGCGGTTGTCCGGCCCCAACTCACCTGCGGGAAACCCCAAGGCAGATTTATTCGTGGAGTAACCGAGCCCGTTGGCCAGCACAGCCGAATCCGCAGGATAGTTGAAGGGATTGGATGCTCCTCCGGGGAATGGTCCGTTGGCGGCATTGATAATCTCCGCCTGGGACACCTGCGAAGTAATCTGCGGCCCGTTTCCATAGAACGACGCGAATCCGCCCGCCACGATGTAGTTATACGAGCCTCCGAAACGGAGAGCGTGGTTTCGCCACATTCGGCTGCCGTCGTATTTGATCTCGATATTTCGTTGCGGCGTACCTTGGGGCGCCAGGTAACTCGGTCCAGCGACGAGGCCGGTTGCACCCATGGCGATTTCGGCATGAAGATCGTTGAATGGCAGAGCCGCGTTGCCAATGGTTGCGTCAGCCATCTGATTTTCAAATTTCAGAAACGAGAATCGAATCGAGTTCGCTTGGTTCCACCGGTCGAAATCAACACCCAGAACGTGGTTTCGTGTGATGTTGACATTGTCGTACACCGAGTAGCCCAGGCCCGACGTTGCGTCCGATGAGTTCTTGAAATAGGAAAAGCGGTAGAACGCGCGCGCGCCTTGAGTGAAGTGATAGTCCAGCCGGCCCAGCAGATTTTCCTCATGAAAGGGATTGGAAAAAGTGCCGGAATATTGTGAGAATGGCGCCGCAACTACAACCGGAACTTGTACGTGCTGAAGCGTGCGTTCGCCGTCGACGAAGAAGAATGCCTTGTCCTTGATGATCGCGCCCCCGATCGCGCCTCCATACTCGCTACGCTGGAAGGGCGCCTTGAATCCGGGCGGAGCGGGAAGCTCGCTGGAAAAAGAACTGTCGCGGAATGCGCCGAAAGCCTCCCCGTGCAAAGAGTCGGTCCCGGATTTCGTAGTGATATTCACCGCACCCGAGGACGTCAGTTGGGTGGATACATTCAGACTCGACTGGCTGATATGGAATTCTTGAATGGCTGTAGCTGGGACGCTGATCGTTGTCGTTCCGACGGTCTCATCGGATACATCCCCTCCATCTACATCGATGCGGGCTGTACGTCCAAAGCGGCTTCCGAACGAGACGGATTGGTACCCAGCTTTTGTAGGATCGAAGCTTTGCCCGTCTTGAATCTGAACTCCGGGCTCGAATTGCGCCAGACTGAGGAAGTTCCGCCCGTTGAGTGGCAGATTTTCGATCTGAGGCAGCGTCAACTCGCCCTGCACGGTGCCTTCTTCCGTGTTGAGTTGCACCTCACCCGACATCTTGAGATTCCCGTTTGCGGCATTGTCGGATTTCACATCGACTACGAGTTGAGCTGGCTTAAACCCGATCGCCTCTGCCCGAAGATTGTATGTCCCAGGTGCAAGGTTGCCCACGGTATAAGCACCCCGGCTATCCGTTGTAGCTGTGATGGCCTTTCCGGTTTGCCCGGTAATCGTCACTTTGGCTCCAGCTAGAACCGCTCCTGAAGGAGAGGTCACCGTGCCCGAGATACTGCCGGTCGCGGCCGGCATCTGCGCCAACAATGGGGATGAAATCAAGGTAATCGTGGCCAGCAGGCTCAAATGCAACCACCCGCGCCAATTACCGTCCCGCAATAACAGGTTCAGCATTATTTCCAACCTTTCAAGATCTGGTCCGGAAGAGATTCAGCAGCTAAGCAATCCAATGCAATCAGACCTCACACCGAACCGTGGAAATTCCAGCAGTTTTTCAGCATGGAGTCTGCAAACGCTATCACGTGGAACGAATTGTGCGTCTGGGAGCCCTTCAATAACTTTCAGTCGCACAGTTCATCGACACCTGCGCCATGCCAGCGCTTCTAAGCTTCAACTGGCGCAATTTGTTCTAGATAAGGCTTAAAGGTTTCTAAATAAATGTATCTGATTTCGAAACAATGAACCAACTTCTGCCCAACACATTCGGAATCGCGTTCGAAGAAACGAACCTGACACTTGACCCTAAAACTCTGATTTGACTGTGTAATACCCCGCTCGATGCCGGACTCGGTACGCCGCCGCGTCGGGCACGCCTACTACGTTTACTTGGATGCGCCGGAATTCCGAAAACGAAGTGCGCTGCGAGGGATAGTACGCAAGCAGATATTGCGTTCTCAGTTCGTCGCTGATTTTGTGGAAGGCCTCATCCAGCTGTGCGACAGATGTCGCGTAGTAGTACTTTCCGCCAGTGTCCTCCGACAGCTGAATCAGCGCATGTTCTCCGCCGGTTTCGCGTCCAGCGCTGTTTTCAATGGGAACGACAATGATTGAATAGACGATCGCCTCCGCTTCTTCCGAAGCCCTCACCGCCTCCTTGTAATCGACTTTACTGATCGTGTCGCCCCCATCAGTGATCAGGACGATCACTTTGCGTCCTTTGCGATGATCCAGCGCTCGTGACGCCAGATAGATTGCGTCGTATAGCGCTGTCGCTGCTCCAACCCGGATGTGATCGATGCTCTCATCGATATGCCTCAAATCGGATGTGTACCCATGAGTAGCTTCGTTGACTACTTCGCTAAACGCATAAACGGAGAGCGCATCAATTGGCCGAAGGATGTCATGAGCGAATCGCTTCGCGGACGCTTGTTCCAGCGGAAGATCATGCCTCGTGCTCAGACTCGTATCGATTGCAAGTGCGATCGAGAGGGGTAGCGCCGATTCTTTGTCGAATACCTTGATCTGCTGGTCGTGATCGTCCTCTTTGAGGATGAAATTGTCCTTGTTCAATCCGCCAATCGGAGACCCATGCTGGTCGGTAACCGTAACGAAAACATTGACCAGGTTCACGTCGACCTTCATGGTCGTATCGGGATTCGACTGCTGCTCAGCGGAACGGTCGGACTGACGGGCTTGGGACTTATTCGGATTGGGTGATGCTGGCGCCTGCTGCGCCCAGGCGCTGCAGACGAACATGAGGCAAATGGCCGAAAGCAGGCTGATCGCGGGTTTACTCATTCGTGGATGCTAAGTGACTGAATTATAACGTTGCAGCCCGATCACTTAGATGCACGGTACAGGGCAGGGCTGCCTGCTCAGGATTGCGCTTTGGGGATTTCTTCCGGGAATGGCTCCCCGTCTGCCCAAACAGCTCCATCCTCAAAATATTCCTTCTTCCAGATCGGGACCGTGCGCTTCAGCGTATCAATGAGCCATCGGCACGCCTCAAAGGCCGCTGCCCGGTGAGCCGATGCCACCACGATCACAACGCTGGTTTCGCCAATTTCTAGGCGGCCCAGCCTGTGCACGATGGCGAGATCCCTGACCTTGAACTGTTCGATGGCCTTCCCGGCAAGCGTCTCCAACTCCCTGAGCGCCATCTCTTCATACGCCTCATAGTCCAGATACAAGGTCTTACGCCCTCGCGTCTGATTGCGCACGACGCCCTCGAAGACGATCGCCGCTCCATCTTCGCCCTGCTTGATGTCTGCCAGAATCGAAGCGCTGTCGATACTCTTGCGAACGATGGAGGCGTAGTGCCGTTTCCCCAGTGTCTCCTCGCGATCGCCGCGCCCTCCGCTGACGGGCGGGAGCAATGCAACTTCGTCGTTGGAGTTCAGCAGGACATCCGGGCGAACATATTGCTGATTCACTGCCACGGCTAACGAAGGGATTAAATTCTGAAGCGCTGGAAACCGGGACTCATAGTGCCGGAGCACGTCCCGCGCAACACTTTCATCAGGCAAATCAAGCTCGTCGACAGACTTCCCGGCAATATCCTTCAACACGCCGAAGAACCGCACGCGCACTCGCATCAGGCGTCCAGTGTATCGCGAGTGCGCTGGAAGCGAGCCTCACCGGTTTGTGCCGCGGATGCTCAGTGTACAATCCATGCACTCGCAGGACGGGACATGGCCTTTTCCACAGGAACTCGACTCGGCCCGTACGAAATTATCGCGCTGCTCGGTGCCGGCGGCATGGGCGAGGTGTATCGGGCGCGTGACACGCGGCTCGAGCGCACGGTCGCGATCAAAATCTTGAACGCGGCCCTGGCCGCATCGCCGAACCTGAAGACTCGATTTGAACGCGAAGCGAAGACCATCTCGCAGCTGAATCATCCGAATATTTGCACGTTATATGACGTCGGCCACGACGATGGCACCGATTACCTCGTGATGGAGTTTCTCGAAGGGGAGTCGCTGGCAGAGCGACTGAAGCGCGGCCCGGTGCAGTTGAAAGAACTTGTCTCAATCGGCTGCGACATCGCTGAGGCACTTGAGCGTGCCCACCGCGCTGGGATTGTGCACCGCGACCTGAAGCCCGGAAATATCATGCTGACGAAGACGGGCGCGAAGTTGCTCGATTTCGGACTAGCGAAACCTGGCGCGACGAGCGCGGCAGGCAGCAGCGCTTCCGCTCCTCTGCTCAGCGTCGCGATGACTATTGACTCTCCCACTCCGCCGCACTCTCCGCTGACCCAGCAAGGCGCGTTGGTTGGCACCGTACAGTACATGTCCCCCGAGCAGATCCAGGGCCTCGAAGCCGACAGCCGCAGCGATATCTTTGCTTTTGGTGCGGTCTTGTACGAGATGGCGACCGGGCAGCGGCCATTCAACGGCAAATCGCAGATCAAGGTCGCATCCGCGATCCTGGAAGACGAGCCACCGCCTCTCAGTGCAGTCCTGAAAACGTCACCTCCGACCCTGGACCGTCTCGTGCGTACTTGTCTGGCCAAAGTTCCGGACGAGCGGTTTCAGTCAGCGCTGGATGTAAAGCTCGAGTTGCAGTGGCTATTGACGGCGCAACCGGCAACTGAGTCCACACGAGTGCAGTCCGCGGGGTGGATCACGTACATTGTGCCCGCAGCGGTCGCGATCGTCGCTGCGTTTCTAGTCTGGATGCTTCTTTCGCGGCCGGCGCAGCATACGATGAATTTCACGGCCGCCCTGCCTTCCTCCGCCCGCTCAATGGCCATCGCTCCCGACGGGAAAACCGTTGCTTTGGTTACCTATCGCGAAGACACGCACCGCGTCGGACTGTTCCTGTACGAAATTGGCGCGAGCGACTCCAAGGCTCTCGCTGGCACCGACGATGCGAGCTTTCCCTTCTGGTCGCCCGATGGTCGCGCCATAGGATTTTTCGCGAACGGGAAGCTCAAACGTTTTGATCGCGACAGCGCTTCTGTCCGCACGCTCTGTGATGCTGCTAGCGGCCGCGGTGGCACATGGAATAAAGCAGGCACAATTCTCTTCACGCCCAGTGGCAGCCTGAACGATGGCATCATGTCAATTTCCGATAATGGCGGCGAGCCGACCAAGCTCAATTATCCCGGCACCGCTACCACCGAGAACAGCTATCGCTGGCCCGTCTTCATGCCTGACGGCAAGCACTATCTTTTCCTCGCCGCAAACATTCGTGGCGACACCGACCTCAACTCTTTGTATGTCGGTTCCATCGACAACCCGAGCGAAAGGCACTTTCTCACCAAGACTCCGTACAACGGCAACTACGCCGACGGATACCTCTTCTTCGTTCGCGATGGCGCCATCCAGGCCCAAAAACTCAATCTCGGCTCCTACACGCTGTCTGGCGACGTGGTGCGTATCTTCGATAATGTGAAGCCGCAATCGCGCATTTTGTATGCGACGTTCGCTGCAGGCGGCGACGTTGTCATCGCGCAAAAGGCCGGCGACGTGTCGCTTTCCAAATTGACCTGGTACGATCGCAGCGGAAAAACAATCTCCGATTCCGCGCCTCCAGACACTTACGGCAACCTTGCCATCTCGCCCGATGGGAAATATGTTGCCCTGGATAAAACCGACGCGGCGAACGAGAACACCGACGTTTTCATTTACGATCTTGCGCGTTCGTCTTTTCGGCGTCTTACTTTTGATCCTGCCATCGATTCGTTGCCGGTGTGGAGTCCAGACCGCAGCCGGATTGCATTTGGGTCCAGCCGCGGCCGCAATTTCAATATCTACGTCAAACCAGCTGACGGATCGCAAGCCGAGCGCGAGTTGGCTCCGCCGAGCGGAGTCGATTCGCTTCCGGTCGACTGGTCGCGCGATGGCAAGATTTTGTTGTACCTCGCCGGCCGCGATCTGTGGCTGTATTCCTTTGCGGAGGGTATGCCGCACTTGTTTCTGAAAGGGACCGCTTCCCTGAAGAACGCCCAGTTTTCCCCGGACGGCAAGTGGGTCGCCTACTCGTCGAACGAGAATGGACGATGGGAAGTGTACGTCACCTCGGTTCCTGACGCGCACGGCAAGTGGCAGGTGTCAACGGACGGCGGCGAACAACCGCGCTGGCGCGGCGATGGCAAGGAACTCTACTTTCTGTCATCGGATGCGAAGCTGATGGCCGTCTCGGTGGATTCGAAGAACGAATTCGAGTCTGGCACACCGGCGGTGCTTTTCCAGGCCGAGCCTCGCGAACAAATCGCAACCACGGAGCGAGTCGTGTATGACGTCAGCCGTGACGGGCAGCGCTTCCTCGTCAACAGCAGATCGAACAACGCCTCCGCACATCCGATGTCTGTAATCTTGAACTGGAAAACTGAAATGAAGAAGTAGTTTGCCGCACGATGCCAGATCTGTACGAGCATCATGAACGCTCAAGTCAGTTGATGAACCGTTCGGCCATAGGCAAACCAATCAAAGAGTTTAGTCGATTGGCGTTAAATCCCCACTACCTCATTGACCAGTTCGGCGGGCTGCCTCTCCCTGTATCCTTCGGGTAGTCGCCAACAAGATGAGGGCCCATTTTCTGTTCGACCTTGCATCCGTCGATTATTTCATCGGGTATTAGCCAGCGGTCAGGGTGTCCAGGATCGTAGCCAACCGCAAGTTTCCGGCCGATCATTCGGCCAATCATGGATTCCTCATATGCCACAGTGTCCGGTAAGAGCAAACCGGCCCGAGTAGTACTCCCCTCGAACTTGGTACGAGAATGCAAACGCCGGAAGCCTTACTGCATTGAAGCGGGTTGAGGTGACGACCTCAAGGGCACCAGTCTGAATCGTGGCTACAGTCATCCGCATGCTCTCGTCAATCTCCGTTGCTCGATGCTAAAAAATAACAACGCCAGCCCCGAAGGACCGGCGTTTAAGGATTTCTATATTCAGCTCAAGCCCTTGTCAGGACTCGATCATGCAATGGCTCAGGTTCTTTGATCGGTTCGGTCGGACCGTATTCCTGCTTTGGATCCTTTGGCGGTGCTGCCGGAATGATCTTGGCAGCAGGACCTTCAGCCACTTCCGGCAACGAAATGCGCAGTGCCTCGTCGATGGTCTTTACGTAGTGAACGTTCAGATTCTCGAGTTGCTCCGGCGTGAGATCCTCGTCCACATTCATCTTGTTTTCCGCTGGCAGAATTACGTCGTGCACTCCGGCGCGTTTTGCGGCGAGCACCTTCTCTTTGATTCCACCCACGGGCAGAACATTTCCGCTGAGAGTAATCTCGCCCGTCATCGCAATCAGCGGAGTGATGCGGTGTTTCGTCAACAATGAAACCAGCGCTGTAGCCATGGTCACGCCGGCTGAGGGCCCATCCTTTGGGATCGCTCCCGCAGGCACGTGAATGTGGAGGTCGTGGTTGGCGAAGAAGTCCTCCGCCACACCAAGCCGGTCCGCATTCGAACGAACCCAGGTTAACGCAGCCTGCATCGATTCCTGCATGACTTGCCCGATCTGGCCCGTCATGGTGAATCCACCCTTGCCCTTCATCGCATTCGCCTCGACGAAGAGCACGTCGCCGCCGGCAGGCGTCCACGCCAAGCCCACCGCCACTCCAGGCCGCTCCGTGCGCTCGGCAATTTCCCCTTCGCTGCGGATCTTAATCCCACCCAGGAATTCCTGGATGATCTCTTTGTTCACGATCAGTTTTTCGGTCTTACCTTCAGCCAGGCGTCGCGCCTGTTTGCGGCAGATCGTTCCAATCGTTCGCTCAAGGCTTCGCACACCCGCTTCGCGCGTGTAGTGGCGAATCACGTAGCGGACCGCCTCTTCGGGAAACTCAATCTGCTCAGGGGTGATCCCGTTCTCATCGATCTGCCGAGGGATAAGGTACTTGAATGCGATGTGCACCTTCTCCTCTTCGGTATACCCCTGCAGTTCGATGATCTCCATGCGATCACGCAATGGCTCCGCGATCGGATCGAGCATGTTCGCCGTCGTGATGAACAATACCTTGGACAAGTCGAACGTCACGTCAAGGTAGTTGTCGCGAAACGTAGAGTTTTGCTCGGGATCGAGCGCTTCAAGCAATGCAGAAGCCGGATCGCCACGGAAGTCACGCCCAACTTTATCGATCTCATCAAGCATGAATACCGGGTCTTTGGTCTCGGCGCGGCGAATGCCTTGGATGATCTGTCCCGGCAAAGCTCCGATGTACGTCCGACGATGGCCGCGAATCTCAGCTTCATCGTGCACGCCACCCAAAGAGAGGCGCACGAACTTCCTTCCTAGAGCTCGAGCGATCGACTTTCCCAGCGAGGTCTTCCCCACGCCCGGAGGTCCGACAAAACATAGGATCGGCCCCTTCATGTTCGGCTTGAGACGTCGCACTGAGAGGTAATCGAGAATGCGGTCCTTCACCTTCTCGAGATCGTAGTGATCCGTGTCCAGGATCTCTTTCGCCTTCGGAATCTCAATTTCTTGCCCGGAGGTCTTGGCCCACGGCAGAACCGCCAGCCACTCGATGTAGTTCCGAGTAAGCGAATAATCGGCGGCCATCGGCGACATGCGCGACAACCGGCCCAACTCTTTCAGGGCTTCCTTCTTCACCTCGTCGGGCATCCCCGCTTCTTCGATTTTCTTCTTCAGATCCTCAACGTCGCGCTGTCCTTCATCCTGCTCGCCCAGCTCCTTCTGAATAGCCTTCATTTGCTCGCGCAGGTAATACTCGCGCTGCGTCTGCTGCACCCGATCCTGTACTTCGCTCTGGATCTTGTTTCGCAGTTGCTGGACCTCAAGCTCTTTCGCGAGATGCTGGTTGATTTTCTCCAGCCTCACGTGAATATCGAGCGTCTCTAGCGTGTCCTGTTTGTCCGGCGTCGAAAGCGAAGGAAGAGACGATGCGATGAAGTCGACCAGCCTGCCGGGCTCATCGATATTCATTGCAACCGTTGAGAGTTCATCCGACAAGGTCGGTGATCCCGCCACAATCTGCTGAAACAACGTCAGGACGTTCCGCTGTAGAGCTTCGACTTGCGATGTCGCGATTGGCATCGCACTCTCTTGCAGCTGAGAGTAATACGCGCTCATGAACGGTTGAAGCTGGGTAAACTCACCTAACTTTACTCGTTCCAGGCCTTCGGCGAACACGAACAGGCTCTGGTTTGGCATCTTCACCACTTTATGCACGACGGCGGAAGTGCCCACCGTGTATAAGTCGCTTGGTTGTGGTGCGTCCACGCGCGCTTCACGCTGCGCCACCACAATTATGGTCTTGTCTTCCCCTAAGGAATTGATTAACTGAACTGAACTTTCTCGCCCCACCGTAAGTGGCAAAACAGCATGCGGGAACAAAACTGTGTCCCGTACCGGCAGCACCGGCAACGACTTTTGCTCGTTTGTTTCTATAACCTTAGGAGAGCGCTCACTTGGCGTCTGCTGGCTCATGATTCTCCTTGAGTGTAACTCGCTCAAGTTTAGATGTTATCCGTTCTGAAAAGTTTCAGGGCCGAACCCCCACTGATCCAGTCACGGATTCTACGGGTTTCAAATGCGAGCGGAATGTTTCTAAGGTGCAGAGGCTAACGCGCAGGATGCCCCGGTGCAAGCCTAAATTTTCCTATGTTCTGCCGTAGGTAACGGTTGCGCCAAAAGAGAGAGAGTTCCACGATGTCCGGCGAAAGGCCGGAAGCTCGCGGAACTCAGCGATGAGATAGCAAACCCAGCTCAGAAAACGTGCTTTGCGGTGTCGCCCCTGAAGACCAATTCGCGTAATACTTTTTCCTTACTGGATGTAATTTCGTATACGGCCTCGTCCTTGTCTGCTTTTGCGGCAAGCGGAACCAATGTGCATTTCACGCGAACGGCCTCTTTACTGCTGCCGGCGCGTTCAAATGCCATGATGTGCTCGTCACCTTGCATGCTGTGTCGAACGATGTACTCACCTGCAGGAAGAACATCGCTGCCGATGCGAACGGGCTCTCTGAACGTGACCCGGCTCTCTTCGTGAATTCCTAGTTTATTTTCCGATGCAATCGCGATTGCACAGAGACCGAGCAGAAAAATACCCAAAAACTTGAAAAGGCGCATGAAACCTCCTCCGAGAATGTCTGCGGTTTTTCAGCAGAAGACGACAACAGTGTAGGAGTGTTGCAGTTATCGACCTGTACGCCGGATCACATAAGGCTGTGATGGCAGGAAAGCCAATCCCGGTTTTGAACTAACCGAGCTAAGTCGCAGATTGTTGCTGCTTCTGCAGTGCTGCAGCCTAGTCGAGCATGTGATGCTCCTCGGCGCCTCTTTCACGCGGCTCGGTAGATCCCCAGCACTTTGACGAATTCGGCCACTTCCTCCAGATGGCGAAGTGCATTTTGCGCGGGCTCATCATCGCCTCGCAGGAAGTCCACGTAGAATACATACTCCCATGGCCGGCCCCGCATGGGGCGTGATTCGATCTTGCTCAGACTGATATCGCGCAACGCGAACACACTGAGAGACTTAAACAAGGCGCCTGGCAAGTTTTTCACCTGAAACGCAATGGACGTCTTGTTCGCTCCCGCCGGGATGAGCCGCTGAAAGTTCGTGGCTTTTCCTTTTCCTGAGATTTTGCGTATCAGAAAAAATCGAGTGAAGTTGCGCTTATCGTCTTCCACGCCCGCCTGGAGGATCTTTCCCCCGTACTCGCGTGCGGCCTGCTGTCCCGCGATTCCCGCCGTATCCTTCAAGTGTTCCGACATAACGTGCTTCACGCTTCCAGCAGTGTCATAGAACGGCTCGGGCAGCATTTTCTTGTGTTTTCGGAAGAACTCGCGGCACTGATCCAGCGCAACTGGATGCGACAGGATCCGGCTCAAACAATTTAACGTCACGCCCGGCGCGGCGATTACGTTATGCACGATTCGCAGAAGGTATTCGGCCTGAATGAAGACGTTTCTTGAAACCAGTAAGTCCGCATGTTCGGCAACGGTGCCTGCCAGCGTGTTCTCAATGGGGATCACAGCCGCATCCGCCGCTCCCGATTGCACGTGATTAAAGACTTCCACCGACCGCATGCAAGGCACTACGGTGCAATGCGGAAGCATCCGTTCCGCCGCCTCGTGACTAAACGAACCTCGCTCGCCCTGAATTGCGATTTTCTGGTTTGCAGCTTTCATGACAGGCAAGTTATCTGGATTCTTGAGGAAAGCGCAAATGATTTTGGATTACACTTCGTCAAAGATTAAACAGTCATACACGGATTTAGGCGTTGCTCAAGATTTTCTTAAGCACCAAGGCGTCGACGCCGTTGGCGTAGTAGCGGGGCCACGTGCGAACCACTCTGTAGCCATGACTCCTGTAGAATGCGAGCGCGCTCACATTGTCGACGGCCGTCTCCAGATTGATGATCCTGCTCCCGCTCGACACCAAGCGATCTTCCGCCCCGCGAAGGAGAAGCGAGCCAACTCCCGACCTTCGAGCCTGTGGACTCACGTCAATGGTGATAACGTGTCCTGCTTTGCCACCCTGAGTCACAATAAAGCCCTGGATCTCCTTGGCGTCAGTCGCCACTAGCGTAAAAGCTCCCGAACGATTGATGAAGCTCATCAGTTCAGGTTTCGAGTACGAAACGCCGGGCGCAAAGCACTCCTGATCCATCCGCCAGAGAGTCTCAAAGTCCCCCGGTTGGAAATCACGTACGAAGGTGGCCACGGCGGTATTGTATTCCGCCAAGGCGTCAATTCGGCCCAGAGACATGCGGAATTGCCCGCAGCAAGTGGCTGATTCCACGTTTTCCACAACCTCCCTGAATTTGGTTACGAAAATTTGCATTCTGGGGACCATTGACCTCTTGCTCAGCCCGCAACCTCGGACGTACCATCGGCATCAGAGGATTAGGCGAAGACGGCTGTGGGACGCCTTCTTGGGATCGACGTTATCTGTGCGGTTGTGCTGTTAGGGGTGTGGTATGCCTTGTTCGCAGCCTACAACCGTCGCCGCGGAGCGGAAGCGCTTCGCTGGATTCAGTCTGCTTGCGCCGGTAAGGGTCGCATCGTCGACTTTCGCTGGCTCAATAGTTCGCGACTTCATGCCCGGCTTCAATTTCCCTCCCGCAGCTTTGAGAATGCCCGAGTCACCCTGAAGTTCTGTCCACGTGCCCTGCCCGTCCACTGGGTCCTCAGCCGCCTGCATAAACAGAAAGAGACTTTAACTTTCGAAGCCGACCTTGGCGGATCACCCCTCTTCCGACTGGATGTCATTCGCCACCGCTGGTGCGCCCACAGTCGCGGCGTTATCAGCCGTAAGCGGCACGAACGCGAATGGGACATCTACGAGCCTGGACCGATCGTCTTGACAACCCGCACGCACTGGAAAGAGGATTCGACCTCTGAACTGAACACGCTGATGACCGTGCGCCAGCAGGATGTACTTCAAGTGCGCTTCCGCCCGGAATCGCCTCAGTTCTCAGCCACGATCGCCCTCGACGCACTGCACGACCCGCGAACCGCTGCGGGCTTCCTAACCACTCTGCGCGAACTGGCCTCCGGCGCGTCGGCCCACCATCAGTAAGTCGCGCATTCCGAGTTACTTCAGTCCCCTTGGACCAACGGGAACCTTAGTGATTGGCCTTGCAATGAGGTAGACTGCGCCCATGGGCCGCCAGAACTCGATTCGTTTATTCAGCTATTCAGGAATCGAGGTGCGCCTCCACTGGTTCTGGTTTTTCGCTGCCGTATATGAGATCCAAGCGCGCGCAGGCCTTTATTCCTCAATCTTCTGGAACATCCTGGAGTATCTCGCACTTTTTCTGATTGTGACGCTTCACGAATTCGGCCATGCGCTGGCATGCAGGCAGGTCGGCGGGAGAGCGAACCGGATTCTGTTGTGGCCGTTTGGCGGAGTGGCGTACGTTGATCCGCCGCCACGTCCAGGCGCGACTTTGTGGAGCATCGCGGCCGGTCCGCTGGTCAATGTTGCGCTCCTCCCTATTCTGTTCATTGCCGTCAGCGCGGCCAAATCGGCTGGTTGGCCTTCCCAATTACGCGACGCCTTTACACTGTTGTTGAGCGTTTCCCAGATTAACCTTTTGTTGTTGGTTTTCAACATCCTGCCGGCCTATCCCCTCGATGGTGGACAGATTTTACGTTCGTTGTTGTGGTTTGTTCTCGGTCGTGCCCGCAGCCTGATGGTAGCGGCCGTTTTCGGTTTGTTTGGCGTCGGCGCATTCATTGTATGGGCAATCTCGAAGCAGAATGTGTGGCTCGGATTGATTGCCATATACATGGGTATGAATTGCTGGGGTGGATTCAAACACGCCCAACAATTACTGCAAATGGCCAAGATGCCCCGACGAAACGGCTACACATGTCCGACCTGCAACACCGCGCCGCCGATCGGTCAATATTGGAGGTGCAGCCAGTGCGGACAATCCTTCGATACCTTCGAAACAGGTGCGGTGTGCCCCAACTGCAAATCTCAATTCCCCGCTACGCAGTGTCTGGACTGTGGGCGCCAGCACGCGTTACCTGCATGGACATCGACTTCGCTCGCTCCACATTTTTCCAACACGTAGAGCCAGCTCTCAAATAAATCCCTTTTATGCAGCACATCAGCTTTTTCGATTGGCTGACCTGCTTCCCTCGCGCTATCCTTCCGAGTTCCAAGTCCTGTTGAAACCAGCCATTTCAACTTCCCGAATTTCGTCAAGTAGTTTGCTCAAAATTTCGCACTTGCACTGAAGGAGACTGATCGACATCCATGTCCACTGAACTGCGCAATTTCCTGGCACTGTCCTACGACGAACTGGAAGAACTCAACCTGAAGGCAAAGGAGCAGCGCAGGAACCGCGTCGCGCCCGACAAAATCCGTGAAGAGCGGACCAAGTATCTGACCGATGAGAAGCGTATCAAGGCCGTAACCGTGCTCTTCAGCGACCTCGAAGGCCGGCTGCACATGCTCGATTACGACAAAAAGTTCCTGCTAAAGAGCTGGGACAACTTGACCTTCGACGGATCCTCGATTCGCGGCTTTACTGCGCAGCGCGAGAGCGACCTCCGCCTTGGCATCGATTGGGGAGCTTTCTATTGGGCGCCTGCCGACGTTTTCGGTTCGGGCAAAGTTCTGGTCTTCGGCGAGGTCATCGATAAGGGCGGCACGTCATACTCTGGCGATATTCGCGGCGTTCTCAAGAATTACGCCAACGATCTCCACGCGAAGAAGGGATACACGCTCAACGCAGCCAACGAAATCGAAGGCTTCCTTTTCAGTGGCTCCGACGCAGAGCGGCATTTCCACGAAACCGGCAGGTTCGAGTACGTCAATACCGGCGGCTACTATCACTCGCTGCCCGGAGACCCGCTGCGCACCTTCATCGACACAACTGCTGAAGTACAGCGCTCAATGGGCTTCCAGAATGAAAAAGACCATCCGGAAGTCGCGCCTTCACAGTTTGAAATCAACTACGGCTATGGTGAAGTTGTCGCCGCCGCTGATCAGATTCAACTCTACAAGCTGATCTGCCGCCAGGTCGCCACGCACATGGGCCTCACCGCGTCGTTCTTGCCCAAGCCTGTCGTCGGCGTAAACGGTAGCGGCATGCACACCAATGTGTCGATCAGCGAAAACGGCAAGAATCTGTTCTGGGATGCGAAAGGCGAAGAGAAGCTCAGCAAACTGGGCTGGGCCTTCACCGACCGTATCCTCACCCATGGAAACGACATTTGCCTGTTATTGAATCCAAGCGTCAACGCCTATCGCCGGCTCGATCCACACTTCGAAGCTCCGAACCAGATTAAGGCCTCGCCCACGGATCGCGGATCGATGGTCCGCATCCCGATCGGCAACGAGAAAAGCATGCGCGTAGAAGTTCGGTCGGTCGCGCCCGATGCGAATCCCTACATGGTCATGCTCGCAGTCTTCAAGACCGGGATCGACGGCGAGACCGCCAAGATCAAGAATCTCCGCCAGGCCGAGCGCTATTTGCCAGATAACATTTACGATGCGCTCGATAACTTCCGAAAGGCCGACTGGACGACGAAGCTGCTCGGCGAGGACGTAAAGGCCCGCTACGCCGACCTGAAGCAGGCCTCCGCGGACCGTTGTCCCCGGGCTCTAGGGACTTTTGTAAAGTCCCAGGAAGTCCAGTTCCATCACGAGGTCTACAACCAGTTTCTCTGGAATTTGTTCTAAGGTGCTGCAGTTCTGCCGCGAATATGCCCCGGCGTAAGCCGGGGCTTTTTTGCAGCCTACGGGATCGTGCTCTTCACGATATTCGACTTGATGCTCTCGTGCCCGTGTACGTCAACGGCCGTCGTGGCGTAGTAGTAGACAGTGTTGTTCGCTACGGTGGAGTCGCTGTACGTCGTGGAGCCATTGAGGCTGACGTTGATCCTCCTCCAGTACAGTCCGTCGGCGCCCCGATAAACGTTGTATCCCATCACATCCTTGGTCTTGGAAGCCTTCCAGCCCAGATCGACCACGTGGTTGGGGAGAGCCTGAACCGTCACGGTATACGAGGCCTTCGCGACCTGCCCATGACAACTCTTGGCCGCAAGCTCGAACGTGTACTTGGCAGCTTTCGTCGGCTTGCCGTAGAGACCCAGTTCTGACGTCGACTTCGACGCCTTAATACTGAGTCCAGGCGGCAGGCTTCCGGAGATTACACTCCAGGTGTTGGGAGCACAGCCTCCGGAGACTACCGCTACTCCATAATAGGTATCGTTGACAATGCCGTTCGGCAACGTCGTCGTGGGGATGCTCATGCCCAGGCATGGGGCAACCAAAGCGAGAAGAAGGAAGCAGGGGGAGAGCTTCATCTGCCGATCTTGGCCTATGCGTGGGCCCTGGCGACAGTCACGGCAGAATGCAAACCTTTGTGTTTGTTAGTTTTGTGAATCTTTCATTACGAAGTGCTTAAGACCAAGCCAGCGCTGTGGAGCCATGACGAAAACGTCAAACTCTCCATTTCTAAGTAGCTGATTCTTCGGGCCTGGCCACGACAAGTCGCTTCTCGAATCACACCCCTCCGTGACCGCAGTCATGGCCGCCGTTCCGCACCCGTCTTTACTATTCGCGCGGAATCATTGTCGGCTCTCATCGGCCAACAATCTGTACAGCCCGCGTCGGACAGAGCCGAATAAATGTCACGGGAGGAATCTGATGCTCGCAACCAAGTTAACCGTCGGCTTTTACGGGCACGTGCGCCAGTACCACAACATCAAGTCTGAAATCGACGCCAACATCCACGAAGTCCTGGAAAGCGGGCAGTATGTGCTTGGCCCGATGCTGAAGAAGTTTGAGCAGGAATTAGCCGCGTTTCACGATACAAAGTACGCCATCGGAGTCGGCAACGGCACGGACGCTCTCTGGCTAACCTTCCTGGCCCTCGGGATCGGCCCCGGCGATGAATGCATCACCACCACGAATACGTTCTTTGCAACCGCGGAAGCGATCTGGATCACCGGTGCAACAGCTGTCTTCGTCGACTCTGACCCGCGTACCAATTGCATCGATCCGAAGAAGATTGAAGCAGCCATCACTTCGCGCACCAAGGCGATCGTTCCTGTCCATCTTTACGGGCAATGCGCAGATATGAAAGCAATCCGCAAGATCGCTGACAAGCACCAGCTGTTCGTGATCGAAGACAATGCGCAGGCAATCGGAGCTCATGGCGACGGCTTCCGCATCGCCGAACTCAGCGATGCTGCCACAATCAGCTTCATTATTCAGAAGAATCTAGGGACGTTCGGCGACGGCGGCGCGATCGTCACCAACAATCCCGAGGTTGACAGAATTGCGAGAAAGCTGCGGAACCACGGTTCTGACAAGCGCTCCTGCCACAGCCCCGGATACAACAGCCGTCTGGACGACCTTCACGCGGGAGTTTTGGGTGCGAAGCTGAAACATACGCACGAGTGGAGTGATCTGCGGCGGAAGTGGGCGGCCCGCTTCAGCAAAGGTCTGGCACATGCGAAGAACATCACGCTTCCCTATGAGACTCCGGGTTACCGCCATGTGTTTCACCTCTATGTAATCGAGACCAAGTTGGCCAGACATCGTGATGGCCTGCTCGAGTTCCTGAACGCCGAAGGCATCGACGCGAAGTGCCACTATCCGATCGCCATCCATCAGCAGGAAGGCTATCCGTGGGGCAAGCCCGCGCGCATCGTTGGAGATATCCCCAACTCCGAGCGTAATGCGGCTTGCTGCATTTCGTTGCCGATGTACCCGGAACTCACACAGGATGAAGTCGACTACACGGTCGACCGCATTCTTGATTGGGACAAGAGGGCGCGATGACCAACAAATACCGCGTCGTTGTGGTGGGCATGGGCAAGCGTGGCATGCACCATGCCCTCGCCTTTCAATCCAATGGCCGCTTCGAAGTTGCTGGCGTTTGCGATGTCGACAAAACACGTCTCGACCCGGCGGCCGCAAAGTTCGGCGGTGTCGCGGGAACCGATGCCTTTCAGGTCGCGTCCAAAGTCAAGCCGGACGTTTTCTGCTTCTGCACGCTTCCCAAGCTGCGCACGGAGATGATTCGAATTGGCATTGAAAGTGGCGCACGCTTGATCGCTTTCGAAAAACCTGTCGCCCTTAACAGCCGCGAAGGCATGGAAGTGAAGCGGCTTCTTGCTGACAGCGCAGTGAAAGCCGTCGTGAGCCATCAGCATCGCTACGGCGAACACTATCGCAAGGTGAAGGAGATCATCGCCGGCGGAGCTCTGGGTCGTATCCACACCGTCTACGGCACCGCCTCTGGATGGATGATGCACATGCTCTCGCATCTCATCGACTACATGCGCTGGTATAACGGCGAGGCCAAGGCAGAATGGGTCATGGGACAGGCCGCAGGCGCAAGCAAGTTCTATGACCTGCATCCCTCCCCCGACTACATCGGCGGATTCATTCAGTTCGCTAATGGCGTCCGTGGAATCGTCGAATGCGGAGCCGGCGCGCCCGATGTTCCGGAAGTCGATTACTGGTGGCGGAAATGTCGCATCGGCGCCCAAGGCACTGACGGTTTCGCCGAAGTGCTCACGGGTGGCGGATGGCGCGCAGTCACAAAAACCGGAGCCTCCTCCGGTCCGGGTTGTATGAACTACGACCTCGACATGCCGCCCTACATCCAGGACATCGCGAACTGGCTCGACGATGACAAGAAGGTTCATCCTTGTAACTTCGCGAGCGCCTATGAAGGCTTCGAGATCATGATGGCTCTGTGCCGCTCGGTGCTGGATGGAGGACAAGTGGCACTGCCGCTGTCCAGCGGAATGGATGAGATTCTGAGCCTCTCCGCTCGGCTCGCTGGACGGAGGGTCTTATTGTCGACAGACGCCAATACCAAAGAGTACACGCCGGTGAAAGCTATGCCGGAACCGGCAACTGTTCGATAAACCTTGGCAGTTCTTGGGTGAAAGCGTCCTGATTCTGCTCAGGGCGCTTCATTTTCCTTAAAAAGCGACCTGCTCACGAGTGGTTCTACTTCCCGGACTGAAATTGAATTCGATACGCGAACGCGTATTTTCCGGAAGGCGCCGTAGGCACCGATACGTGCAGCCCATCTTCGCGTTGCTGGAATGTAGGTTTTGACTCCGCACCAAGCAACTCGACCGACTGCACTTTCTCCTGCCCGACCCCACCGGCCAGAGACCGAATCACAATCTCACCTTTCGCTGGCCATCCCAGTTCAATCGCGTACAGAAACCCACCCTTGGTAGTGAACCGGAAATCTTCGGGAGTGTACGGCTGAACATCCGTGTCATGGAAGGATCCTTCAGCAACCTTCGTTGGCCCTTCACCGAAGACCCGCCACGGCCTCGTGCCATAAATCGCTTCCCCGTTCGCATTCAGCCATGCACCGACATCGCGAAGTACGCGTTGGACTTCATCAGGAATTGTCCCGTCCGACTTCGGCCCGATGTTCAACAGCAAATTGCCATTCTTGCTGACGATATCGACAAGTTGATGCACGATAAATTCCGGGCTCTTGAAAGTGTCGTTCTCGATGTATCCCCATGATTTGTTGCTGACGGAAGTGTCGGTTTGCCAGTACTTCGGCCGAATGCCGCCCAGTTGCCCGCGCTCGATGTCGAGCACGCCCGAGTCTTCCTGCATCGCGTAGTCTTTGTAGTTGATGACACCGGCAGGCTTTCCATTCGCCTGAATCGAGTTGTAATAAAAAGCCGCAAAACGAGTAAGCGCCGGCCGAACCGAGGGCTGCCCGTCCCACCAATCGAAATACATAATCTCCGGCTTGTACTTCTCGACGATCTCGGCCGACCGCGCCAGCCAATCGCGCGTCCATGCCTCCGATACATACGTAAAATCGTTGTTCAGAGGCGTGCCATCGCGATTTGCTAACCAGCGATGCGCTGGACCGTAGAAGGCCGCA